>Ga0228703_1001384_pt1 | contig 14900 bp, 13 predicted proteins | sample McNCre217_Aug_MG_3_FD_178020 | JGI IMG/M metagenome (GOLD analysis project Ga0228703, IMG submission 178020) | Freshwater microbial communities from McNutts Creek, Athens, Georgia, United States - 29-17_Aug_MG | ecosystem: Environmental > Aquatic > Freshwater > Creek | place: USA: Georgia... | reverse complement strand
AAATCCAACTAGCGCAAATCCGGGAGGCAGTAATCCGCGATTCGCTAGGTCGTATACAGCGGGCATCAGTTTTTTGCGAGAAAGATCACCGGTGACGCCAAAAATAACAAGAGAGCTTGGACCTGCGATGCGATTCAAACGTCGATCATCGGGGTCGCGCAGAGGATTCTGGTTTTTCCCCAAACGAGCTGGACTCATCGATTACTCCTGAAAACTGGCGTTGATTTGGGCAAGTGCTTCGGCTACGTCACTAACTGTGAGTCGAAGTACCGGACGACCATGCTCGGCAAGAACCTTGGCATCACCGGATGCCTGTGAGGCAATAAGTTCGCCAAGAGTGAAATCTCTTCCAGGAACTGCGATGTCGGTCACTGGACGAGAGGTCAACTGAAGGTAGATCCCTTGTGCTGGACCGCCTTTGTGGTACTGGCCAGTAGAGTGCAAGAACCTTGGCGCCCAACCAAATGTCGTGGGACGACCAGAAACCTTCGCTAGAACATTTCGAAGATCAACGACTTGAGGGTAGTCAATGCGGTCCAAATAAGCGTGAATAGAAACGTAGCTATCGCTCTCTGCCAGCGAGAGCCACGTGCGAAGTGCAGACGCCAAATCGGCAGAGGTTTGAAGATCAAAGCCCTGGGTTCTTACTTCGATTGCACCTTCGATGAAGTCAGGGGAACTTTCATCCTCGCGACTTTCCAACATGCCACGAGCGGCGACTTTTGCCGATTCAACATCTGGCTGATCAAATGGATTAATGCCAATCAGGCGCGATGCAACGACGGTTGCATATTCCCAAAGTAAGAATTGTTCCCCCAGGCTTCCAGAAACGCTTACCTCGTTTGCTTGTGCTGTAACAGCGTCCGATACGAGGCGAGCAATTATCAAGTCATTGGGCTTATCAATCAACTCGGGAGCATCAAGCCCTAGAACAACCGGCAAAACGCCCTTGCCAAGTTTTCCAGTTGATTCAGCAATCAACTGCTCTGCCCAGTCACCTAGACCCACGATTGGAGTTCCATCTTCCACAAGTGCGATTTTGTCGGCGTAAGCAGATCCCGCTCGGGTTCTCGCCATCACAGCTCCTAGCACTAGGCCTGGATTGGTCGAATCATCTTTTGAAAGAGTTTCAACCGCCGAAGATGCTTCCTGCAACAGACGGGCAATGTCAGCACCGGCCAAACCAGATGGGACCAAACCAAATGCAGTTAGCGCTGAATATCTACCGCCAACGGTTGGATCGGCATTGAAAATTCGGTAACCATCGGCGATTGCAGCCTTCTCCATAGGTGACCCAGGATCTGTGACGATAACAATGCGATCGCGCTTATCTATTCCAGCATTTGTAAAAGCCTCTTCGAATAGGCGCTTTTGAGAATCCGTCTCAACAGTCGAACCCGATTTTGAAGAAACAACGACTGCGGTTCTTTTTAGGTCTCCATTTAGAGCTTTACCAACTTGTTCAGGGTTCGTTGAGTCGAGAACGACTAAATCAACACCAGCGGTTTGGGTGATCACCTCTGGTGCGAGAGAAGAGCCACCCATACCGCAAAGCACAAATCGGTCCACTCCGATGGAAGTGAAGTAATCTCGCAAAGCTAGGATTCCATTTACAAGGGTCTGCGAGTCTTGTGGAGATGATGTCCAACCAAGTCGGATCGAACTCTCCGCTTCGGCATCTTTACCCCAGAGGGTGAAATCTTTAGCTGTGATTCGGCTAGCAACCTGATCGGCCACTAATTGATCAATGACGGACTCTACTGCTTGGCTAGTGATTCCAGCCGTGGTTACTTTTAGAGTCATTACTTCGAAGCCTCAACTAGTGCACCGCTAATGCTTTCAACTAGCTCTGCCCATGAAATATTAAACTTTTCTACACCCTCGGCTTCCAGAAGCTCTGTCACTTCGTCGTAGCTAATGCCTAGCTTCGCAATTTGTTCGAGGATGCTTTCGGATTCTTCATAAGTCTTGGTGATTGAGTCCAAAGGAATTACACCGTGATCGAACACAGCCTCCATGGTTTTTTCAGGCATGGTGTTTACCAGCATTGGGGCTACAAGTCCGGTGACGTACAGAGTGTCTGGTAGAGCAGGGTCTTTCACCCCGGTTGACGCCATCAGTGGCCGCTGCTTGTTTGCACCAGCGTTCGCGAGTTCGATCCACTCAGTTTTGGCGAATTCTTGCTCAAATACTTGATATGCGAGCCGAGCATTTGCCAGACCAGCCTTACTCTTCAAGCTGCTTGCCACATCTGAACCAATTGCATCGAGACGCTTATCGATTTCTGTGTCTACACGTGAAACGAAGAAAGATGCAACCGAGTGAATCTTGCTCAGGTCGTGACCATTTGCTTTAGCTTTGGCAACTCCAGCCTTATAAGCGGCAATTACTTCACGGTATCGCTGAAGTGAGAAAATCAAAGTCACGTTCACGCTGATTCCTTGAGAAATTACCTCAGTAATAGCCGACAAGCCAGCCTTGGTAGCCGGAATTTTAATCATTACGTTTTCGCGGTTAACTTTGGCAAACAACTGCTTAGCCTGAGCCACGGTCCCGGCAGTGTCGTGAGCCAATCCAGGTTCTACCTCAATTGACACTCTGCCATCGAAGCCGTTTGTCGAATCGTAAACTGACTTAAAAATGTCACAGGCATTGGCTACGTCAACTGTGGTTATTTCGAAAATAGCCTCATTAGCTGAAGTGCCAGCAGCCGCTAACTCAGCAACTTGCGGACCATAACCATCACCTTTTCCTAGAGCTTGGGCGAAAATAGTCGGATTCGTGGTTACACCTGAGACGCTTCTCGATTCGATTAGTGACGCCAGATTTCCGGATTCGATACGACTGCGCGATAGATCATCAAGCCAGATACTGACTCCATTGGTGCTTAGCTGTTGAAGTGGATTAGACATAATTATTTAGGCTTTCTTTAGGCTCGATTTAGCAGCGGCAACGACATGTTGAACCGTCATACCGAATTCACGGAAAAGGGTTTGGTAGTCTGCCGACGCACCAAAGTGTTCGATCGAAACTGATTCCCCGAATGGGCCAACGTACTTACTCCAGCCAAGGTTCAAGCCAGCTTCAACCGACACTCTAGCCTTCACGCTGCTAGGAAGGACAGAGTTTCGGTACTCATCCGATTGCTCTTCGAACCACTCCAAACAAGGTGCAGATACCACGCGAGTAGCTATACCTGCTGATTCGAGTTCAAGACGAGCGTTTACAGCCAACTGCAACTCAGATCCGGTGGCAATCAAAATAACCTTGGGCTTGCCGTTCGAAGCGTCTGCAAGAACGTAGGCGCCTTTCAGAGTGTTCTCAGCGCTAGCAATGACTACACCCGTTTCGTCCTTCTCACCACGTTTGAAAACCGGAATATTCTGTCTGGTTAGTGCAATACCGGATGGCCCATCGGTGTGCTGAAGCATACCTAGCCAGCCATAGCTGGTTTCATTTGCGTCACCAGGACGAACTATTGCCAGGTTGGGGATAGCTCGAAGTGTTGCTAGTTGCTCAATAGGCTGGTGCGTTGGGCCATCTTCACCGAGGGCAACCGAGTCATGGGTCCAAACGAAGATTGAAGGAACACCCATAAGTGCGGCCAATCGTACTGCGGGGCGCATGTAATCACTGAAAATTAGGAAAGTACCGCCGAATGGGCGGGAATGTCCACTCAAGGTGATTCCGTTAAGAATCGCACCCATCGCGTGCTCACGGATACCGAAGTGCAAAACTCGACCGTATTTGTCTGCGGTCCATTCATGTGTCGACCACTCTGCAGGAACGAAAGACTTTGCTCCGGAGATTGTGGTTAGGTTTGACTCGGCTAGGTCTGATGACCCACCCCAAAGTTCAGGCATTACCTGAGCAATACCATTGATGACCTTGCCAGATGCTGCGCGAGTTGAAACTTCAATGCCGCCATCGAACAAAGGCAGTGCGCCCTCAAGGTCTGCAGGTAGCTCGCCAGCGAGTAGGCGATTGAGCAGAGCTTTTTTATCAGGGTTCTCTGAAGCCCAAACGTCAAACGCTGCTTCCCAAACCTTACGGTTTTCGTCGGCGAATGCCTGATAGCCGCGCGTGTGAGCCAAGACTTCGTCATCGACCTGGAAACTTTGTTCTGGATCGAAACCTAGAACTTGTTTCAATCCAGCCAGTTCTTCTGCCCCTAGAGCTGAACCATGTATTTTTCCAGTGTTCTGCTTCTTTGGCGATGGCCAGCCGATAATGGTACGAAGTCGAATTAGAGATGGTTTATCGGTAACCGACTTTGCAACCTGAATAGCGTTGTATAACTCCTCCAAGTCTTCAACGTAGTTACCGGTTTTCTTCCAATCCACAGTCTGGGTGTGCCAGCCATAAGACTCATAACGTCCGATGATGTCTTCTGTGAATGCAATGTTTGTGTCATCTTCGATTGAAATCTGGTTGCTGTCATAGATAACCACCAAGTTTCCGAGCTTCTGGTGTCCGGCCAGAGACGCAGCTTCTGAAGTTACACCTTCTTGCATGTCGCCATCACCAGCTATTACGTAGACAAAGTGATCAAATGGGCTGGTCCCTAGCGGGGCGTTTGGATCGAACAGTCCGCGTTCAAAACGTGATGAATAGGCAAAACCAGTTGCAGACGCAAGGCCCTGACCCAGTGGCCCAGTAGTGATTTCGACACCTTTGGTGTGCTTATATTCCGGGTGACCTGGTGTAGCCGAACCCCAGGTACGCAGTGCTTTCAAATCATCTAGTTCGAGACCATATCCGTGCAGAAAAAGCTGATTGTAAAGAGTTAACGAGGAGTGACCAACACTCAAAATGAAGCGGTCTCTGCCAATCCAACGATCATCCTTGGGGTCGTGCCGCATTACTTTGTTGAACAGAAGGTATGCGACTGGAGCCAGCGAGATTGCAGTTCCAGGGTGACCGTTTCCGACCTTCTCAACCGCATCTGCTGCAAGCACTCGCGCAGTGTTAACTGCTTTGGAGTCTAGCTCGGACCATTGGAATGCTGACACAGCAACTCCTGACGTTTGCGAACCTGAATGGTTCTGATGAATAGGGAGGGCCTCATCGCCTAGATAGCAGGAATTTTGCCTAACTATGGTGAAAGTCTACTACCGGGTGTGCCTGTAAACTGGCTATCAATGTCCAAGTTACGCGCCTATGTCGCACTCACCAAACCAAGAGTAATCGAGCTCCTTCTGGTTACTACTGTGCCGGCCATGATCCTTGCCAACAAGGGTTTTCCCGACATTTTCCTGGTGTTTAACGTTCTCATCGGAGGAGCATTGTCGGCTGGAAGTGCGAATGCTTTCAACTGCTACATCGATGCCGACATAGACAAGATCATGGGAAGAACCAAGGGACGACCTTTGGTTACTGGCGAACTGACCAAACGGGAAGCTCTCACTTTCGCATATGTCACAGGATTGTTCTCGGCTGGATATCTTTGGCTAACAACCGGGTGGCTATCTGCTTTGCTTTCGCTTTCTGCGATTCTTTTCTACGTCCTGGTGTACACATTGCTCCTAAAAAGAAGAACACCACAGAACATTGTCTGGGGTGGGGCAGCAGGAGCGGCTCCGGTTTTAATCGGTTGGGCTGCAGTCACTCAGACGCTTTCCGTTTCTGCCTGGTTGCTTTTTCTGCTGATATTTCTTTGGACCCCACCGCACTACTGGCCGCTATCAATGAAATATCGCGACGATTACGCCGCTGCGGGAGTACCAATGTTGCCTGTAGTTCGGAATCCTCAGATAGTTGGAGCGCAAATCCTGCTTTACACCTGGGCCATGGTTGTGAGCTCTCTGCTTCTTATTCCCGCTGCAAATATGGGGATTGTATATACCGTCACCGCGGCTGCTTTTGGTATCTGGTTCACCGTTGAGGCAACAATTCTTTACACACAATCTAAGACTGGACAGCCACAATCACCAATGAGACTTTTCCACGGTTCGATCAGCTACTTGACCGTATTGTTTCTCGCCGTTGCAGTGGATCCAATACTTCACTTTGCTCTGTACTAAAGGCTCTTTATTTCTGAGAGTCTTGCCAAAGCCTCAAGTCTTTCTGAAGCGTGGTCAACTATTCGTGTCGGGTAACCGAAGCTGTAGCCGTGCGGTTGTTCCCAAGGTTCAAGGGCCTTAGAACCTGTTAGGTGCCGCAATTCTGGAATGTACTTACGAACATAATTTCCCTCCGGATCAAACTTGAATCCCTGACTAACAGGATTGAAGACACGGAAGTACGGCGAGGCGTCGGTGCCGCATCCCGCGGTCCATTGCCAACCGTGGGCGTTTGATGCTGGATCAAAGTCGGTTAGGTTTTCCTCAAACCAGGCTGCACCGTGTTGCCACTCAATGTGTAGATCTTTGACTAAGAATGATGCCACAATCATTCGAACACGGTTATGCATCCAACCAGTCGCCAACAGTTGACGCATTCCGGCATCCACCATTGGAAAACCAGTTAGCCCTTTTTTCCACGCTTCGAAACGATCGGAAGGGGCGTCATATCGCATTGCCTTGAATCGGGAATCGTAATAGTCGGTCAGCGTCTGTGGATTGTTCCAGAGAACATCCGCATAAAATTCACGCCAAGCTATCTCTTTAATAAACACTTCGGAGCCCGAGTTGTTTGGCAATCTCGCCAAAATTGTGCGGGGGTGAATCTCGCCGTGGCTGAGTGCGTGTGAAAGATGTGAAGTTCCACCTAGGTCAGCCCGATCGCGGTTAACGCCGTAATCGTTGACGCGTATAGAAAGAAAATTCTGCAAGGTATCGGCAGCCTGATTTTCACCGGCGATAGTTCCAGAGCCGCGTTCCAGGTATGCCTCGAAGTTGGTCGGAAATGAGGATTTTCGAATTCTCGTCAAATCTGGAACCGGTAATGGACTAACTCCTAGCTTTTTTAACCATTCCTTGTAAAAGGGCGTATAAACACGATATGGCGAACCGTCAGCCTTAGTTACGGTACCCGGCTGAACCACATAGTTGCTCCCAATTCTGAGAAGCGAGATGCCTAGGGAGTTCAAATCTTTTTCTACGGCGGAGAGCTCTTTTACCCCATTGGTGTCGAATGCGTTAGTTACGTAAACACGGTTTACGCCTAACTTCTTTGCTTGTTGCAGTAAGTCAGTGGGACTCTGCAAAATAAGTAGGTTTCCGCCCAACTTTATGTCCAAGTGTGCCCAGGATGCACGTAGAGAGTTTTGTCGGATTTCTGAAAGACCTAGAAATGGGCTTCCTATTTGATCAGCGGTTGCAAAACAAAAAACTTCTTCACAGTCTTTTATCGCTACTGTAAGGCCCTCATGGTCGGCAACACGCAAGTCCTTTCGGAACCAAAAAATGGACCTAGTCATTCTTTCTAACCGAGAGCCACTGCAAAGTGAGAAGAGACGCTGCGGTAGCTGCAAGTGCAATGTGTAGCAGAACCATCCAAATCGGCAGCCCCAAACGTGCCTGTGCAACCCCAACAATGGCTTGAACAACTAGAACGGCGAGTGTCCAAAATGTGAGTCGACTGGCGTAGCCGTCAACGTCACGTTTACGAACGACGAGCAACTGAACAAATGTAATTGCGAGCGCCAAATAGGCAGGATAGGAGTGAAAGTGTTGCCATAGCTCGGAATCGAGGCCATTTCTCGGCGCTTCGAAATCTCCTGCGTGGGGGCCACTTCCAGTAACCACAATTCCGATAAGTATCGCCGCAGTTCCAAACAATGCCAACAGATTGGAAGTAAATCTCTCCATGCTCGAACTCTTTGAAACTTTCGGCTCATAAACTCGCCAAATCTGAAGCGATGAAATATTAATCATCACTGCACTAATTACAAAGTGGAGACCAACAACCCAGGGATTTAGCTTCATCAGCACCGAAATACCTCCGACGACTGCTTGAAGAAATATGCCAGCAATCAACCAAATTGCAGTCGCGAGGACCTTCCTAGAACCACGTACTTTCCAGGCGGAAACAAGGAATGCAATTGCTACAGCCAGTAAAACAAACGTGAGTAGTCGGTTTCCGAATTCGATGATTCCATGAATACCCATTTCAGGAACTGTTACCAAAGACTCGGGAGTGCAGGTTGGCCAGGTTGGGCAGCCGAGACCAGAAGCGGTCAATCTAACAGCGCCACCGGTGACCACAATGAGAATTTCAGAGATAAGCGACGCCCAAGCAAGCGTGCGCAACATTGATTCGCTAAATAGCTTTCGCAGGGAATTCATAACCGAATCCTTTACCAGGTCTTTACGCCTCAAGTAGAATTGGGCGAGGTGCGGTGCCGCACCGTCCTCAATAAGTCTTACACGCCTTTTATTTGTGTGCTTGGTTTCGGGAATTTTTTAGGCACCGCTAGTCGTTCTATCAAGCGAAGAAAGGTTTTGGTTTGTCCGAAAACATTATTGACCGCCCAGAGCTTGACAGCTTAGGTAACTACGAATTCGGCTGGTCGGATGCGTCGCAAGCAGGCGACACTGCTCGACGCGGAATTAACGAAGAGGTAGTTCGAGATATAAGTTCTAAGAAGTCTGAACCTGACTGGATGCTTGAAAGACGACTCAAGGGATTTGAGTATTTTCAGCGCAAGCCAATGCCAAACTGGGGTTCAGATCTCTCCGGTATCGACTTTGACAACATAAAGTACTTTGTTCGATCCACCGAGAAACAGGCTACTTCCTGGGAAGACCTACCCGAGGACATCAAAAACACCTACGAACGCTTGGGTATCCCCGAAGCCGAACGCAGCCGACTAGTTGCCGGTGTTGCAGCTCAATACGAGTCAGAAGTTGTCTACCACCAGATTCAAGAAGAACTTGAGGCTCAGGGCGTAATCTTCCTAGACACCGACACTGCTCTAAAAGAACACCCAGAAATTTTCCAGGAATACTTTGGAACGGTTATTCCAGCCGGTGATAACAAATTCGCTGCTCTAAACACAGCCGTATGGTCTGGTGGATCCTTCGTTTACGTTCCAAAGGGTGTCCATGTAGAGATTCCTCTACAGGCCTATTTCCGAATCAACACTGAGAACATGGGTCAGTTCGAGAGAACCTTGATCATTGCCGATGAAGGTTCATACGTCCACTACATCGAAGGTTGCACTGCTCCCATTTATCAGAGCGACTCATTACACTCGGCTGTCGTTGAAATCATCGTGAAGAAAAACGCACGAGTGCGCTACACCACCATTCAAAACTGGTCTACAAACGTCTACAACCTAGTAACTAAGCGTGCTGTAGCTGAAGCTGGTGCAACCATGGAATGGGTGGATGGCAACATCGGCTCAAAGGTAACCATGAAATACCCTGCGGTAATTCTTGCCGGTGAGCACGCCAAGGGTGAAACTCTGTCTGTGGCATTCGCTGGCCCTGGACAACATCAAGACGCAGGTGCAAAGATGATTCACTTAGCGCCTAACACATCTTCGTCGATCGTCTCTAAGTCGATTGCAAGAGGTGGTGGGCGAACCTCATACCGTGGAGAAATTCGCGTAAATCCAGGTGCCTACAACTCAGCGAACACCGTGCGCTGCGATGCTTTGCTAGTAGACACCATAAGTCGGTCAGACACTTATCCAGCTGTCGACGTACGAGAAGACAACGTAACCATGGGCCATGAAGCTACTGTTTCGCGTGTTAGCGACGAGCAGCTCTTCTACCTGCAGTCTCGCGGACTACCTGAAGACGAAGCGATGGCGATGATTGTGCGTGGATTCATTGAGCCAATCGCCAAAGAATTACCGATGGAGTACGCACTTGAACTTAACAAGCTAATTGAAATGCAAATGGAAGGGGCTGTGGGTTAGTGGAGCAGCACAGCCATGGGGCGGGGATTCCGCTTCAAATTAGATCAGAGCGTCCTCGTTCCGCATCTCCGAAAGATTTTGGTGCAATCTCTATTAGAGACGAGCAGTGGCGCTACTTACCTGTTGAAAGACTGGGCGGACTAGAGAACGAACTTACCCCGTTCTCAGGAATTCTTTCTCATGAGTCCCTCCCTCTCGCACAGTCGATTGGAAGCGTGGCACTACCTGAAGATCTAGTTGCAGCCAACGTTTGGTCGCTGGGAAGCGCAAGAGAAATAACCTTGAATGACGGGGATTTTGAGATTGTTTCTATTGAATCGGTTGACGTCAAACAGGGTGTTCAATTTTTCATAAAGAACGAGCCATTTTCAAAGTCGACCATTGTTTTAGACCACAAGGGGAGTGGTTCGCTGGCTGAAGTAGTAGAAATCCAAGTTGCTGACGAGTCTGAGCTAACTGTCATTTCGATCCAAAATCTCGATAAAGATTCAGTTATTACATCTTCGCAATTTGCCGCAATCGGAAAAAATTCGAGACTGAAGCACATAGTGGTTTCAATTGGTGGCAAAACCATACGAGTGGTACCGTCTGTAAGTTTCACAGGCGAAGGAGCCTCAGTTGAAATGCTGGGTGCATATTTTGCGAATGGTGATCAGCACATTGAACACCGCCCATTCGTAGATCACAACATGGCCAACTGTGTGTCCAACGTTGCATACAAGGGCGCACTGCAAGGTTCTAAGGCTCACACTGTTTGGGTAGGTGATGTTCTAATTAGGCAGGCAGCCATTGGCACAAAAACATATGAGCTGAACCGCAACCTATTACTTACTGATGGCGCGAGAGCAGACTCGGTCCCGAACCTGGAAATCGAAACTGGACAGATCGAAGGTGCCGGACACGCGAGCGCCAGCGGCCGTTTCGATGATGAGCAACTCTTTTACTTACAGGCCAGGGGAATCCCAGAGATTGAAGCAAAGCGTCTAGTGGTAAAAGGCTTCCTGAACGATGTCATTTCGCAGATTGGAAATGAAGAAATCGAACAACACTTGAACTCCAAAATTGCGGAAAACCTCGAAGGAACGGTGAACTAGTGGCACACCTAGTAATGCCCGAAAATAACCTAAAACCTGGGCAGGTGGTTCGCGCGGTGATCTCAGGTCACGCTATTGCCATTGCCCGAGGCAAGGATGGCAAGGTTTACGCTATCGACGACAAATGTTCTCACGGCGAAATCAGTCTCAGCGAAGGTTTTGTCGAGAACGACACCATCGAATGTTGGGCGCACAGCGCAAAGTTTTCGCTAGCAACCGGCGAGGCATTAACGTTACCTGCGTTTGAGCCTGTCGCAGTTTATGAAGTTTTTATTGAAGATGGGAACATCTTCCTCGAGTACGATCCAGCCTAAGGAAAAATCATGTCAATTCTTCAAATCAAGAACCTTCACGTGAGCGTGGAGACCGAAAACGGAAGTAAAGAGATTCTTCGCGGTGTCGACCTCGTAATCAAGAGTGGCGAAACCCATGCCATCATGGGTCCAAATGGATCAGGCAAATCAACGCTTGCATACTCAATCGCAGGCCACCCAAAGTATGAAGTCACCGAGGGCGAAATTCTTCTCGATGGCGAAGATGTGTTGGCCATGTCCCCAGACGAACGAGCTCGTGCCGGTCTCTTTTTGGCAATGCAGTATCCAGTTGAAATCCCTGGAATCTCGGTCAGTAACTTCCTTAGAACTGCAAAAACCGCCATCGATGGTGAGGCTCCCGCACTTCGCCCTTGGATCAAGGAAGTTAAAGAAACCATGGCGAACCTACGCATGGATTCAGCCTTCACTGAGCGAAGCGTTAACGAAGGTTTCTCCGGTGGAGAGAAGAAACGTCATGAAATTCTGCAACTAGAACTCTTGAAACCACAATTTGCTGTACTTGATGAAACCGACTCAGGTCTCGACGTAGATGCTCTGAAAATTGTGTCTGAAGGTGTAAACCGGGCACAGGCCGCAAATCAGATGGGCGTACTTTTGATCACTCACTACACAAGAATCTTGAAGTACATCAAACCGGATTTCGTACACGTCTTTGTAGCCGGAAAGGTTGCCGAAGAGGGCGGTCCAGAGCTAGCCGAACGGCTTGAAGCTGAAGGTTACGACAGGTATCTAAGGTAATGGGCAAAGAACTAAGTCCTGAGCGCCATGACCAGGTAATCGAGGCCCTGAAGGACGTTATTGACCCAGAAATCGGTGTAAATATCGTTGACCTAGGCCTAATTTATGGTGTCGAAGAGTCTGAAGAGGATGGCTCGCTTCTCATTAACATGACGCTAACGTCTGCAGGCTGTCCGCTCACCGATGTATTGGAAGAACAGACAGCTGCAGCCCTAGATGGTGTTACCGAAGCATTTCGAATTAATTGGGTATGGATGCCACCATGGGGACCTGAGCTCATCACAGAGGATGGCCGTGAACAGATGCGAGCGATTGGGTTTGCCATCTAGCAAATGCTTGCCGTTCATGATCTAGAAATTCGAATTGGCGCCAGACTCCTTATGTCTGGCGTTAATTTTCGTGTTGACCAGGGGGATAAAGTTGGTCTGGTTGGGCGTAACGGGGCGGGAAAAACAACACTTACCAAGATTCTTGCCGGCGAAAACCCTCCAACCGGAGGCAAAGTCGAGCGACATGGGGAAATTGGATATTTGCCACAGGATCCGCGTTCAGGTGACCCGGAAGAACTGGCACGCACGCGAATCCTCAACGCTCGAGGGTTAGGCGACTTGATGCTCAAGCTGGAGCAGGCAACCGTTGACATGTCCTCTGTTGAAGAAGATATCTACGACCGAGGCATGAAGAACTACGCACGTTTTGAGGATGAGTTTCAGAGCGCCGGCGGATACGCTGCTGAGGCCGAAGCGGCTGCAATCGCCAGCAATTTGGGGATCAAAGAGTCAATTTTGAACCAACCTCTAAAAACGCTTTCTGGTGGTCAGAGGCGAAGAATTGAGCTTGCACGCATCCTGTTTTCAAACGCACGAACAATGATTCTTGACGAACCAACAAACCACCTGGATGCGGATTCGGTCATATGGTTACGTGATTTTCTTAAGAGTTACACTGGCGGACTTATTGTAATCAGCCACGACGTTGACCTAATTGGCGAAACTGTAAACCGTGTTTTCTATCTAGACGCAATTCGAACAGTTATCGATGTTTACAACATGGGTTGGCACAACTACCTCAAACAGCGAGAAAGTGACCAAGAGCGTCGAAAGCGTGAACGCGCCAACGCCGAAAAGAAAGCATCTACACTGCAACTCCAAGCAGCAAGATTCGGCGCCAAAGCCACAAAAGCTGCAGCTGCGCATCAAATGATTAAACGTGCTGAAAAGCTAATGGCAAATCTGGAAGATGTACGAGAAGTCGATCGTGTCGCCAGGATCCGATTCCCAGACCCTGCACCATGCGGGAAAACGCCGCTTTTTGCGGAAAATCTAAGTAAGTCTTACGGATCCTTAGAGATTTTTACCGCGGTAGATCTTGCAATTGATAAAGGTTCAAAGGTCGTGGTGTTAGGCCTTAACGGCGCAGGTAAAACCACGTTACTTCGAATACTTTCAGGCATCGACACCTCAGATACCGGTCGGGTCATACCTGGACATGGACTAAAAATTGGATACTACGCCCAGGAGCACGAGACTCTTGACGTATCTAAATCAGTTTTGGAAAACATGCAGCGCTCGGCTCCGCAACTAAACGATACCGACTGTCGAAAAGTTCTCGGATCATTCCTTTTCACAGGCGACGACGTCAACAAACCGGCAGCCGTTCTTTCAGGTGGTGAGAAAACTCGATTAGCCTTGGCTACCCTCGTAGTTTCTTCGGCAAACGTCTTGCTTTTGGATGAACCTACAAACAACCTAGATCCAGCCAGTCGTGAAGAAATCCTTAACGCTTTGAATTCTTTCTCGGGGGCAGTCGTTTTGGTTTCTCACGATGAAGGGGCTGTCCGAGCGCTGAACGCAGACCGAGTTCTTATTCTGCCTGACGGAGTTGAGGATCATTGGAACGAAAGCTATGCAGAGCTTATTTCGCTCTCGTAATCGAATCTTCGTAGTCGGCGTCAAAATCAGCTTTACTTCGTTTTCTAGGTTTTGCAACCTTTCCCAGTGTAATTTCACGGTCTTTACGAATTCGCCAAATTAGTGCCAACACGGCCATTACGGCGAAAAGTATCCACTGCAGGGCATAGCTGAGATTGTTTCCCTCATCGACACTCGGTTTGGGCATCGGGGTAAGAGCGACGCTAGCAGAGGGCGATTCATCGATCATTCTCAGGTAACTATTTTTGAAAGTGGTCTCAAGTCCGGTCTTGGCTTGTATAACGCGGATGTTTATCGATGCAACCTGCCCTTTGGGAGCACTTCGAGATAATTCCGGTTCAGCGGACATTATCTTGGCTTCCAAAACTATTTTTGCATCGGAGACATTGGGAATATTGTCAGGACTATCTTGTAGGTCTCCGGTTGGTAGCCAGCCACGACTCACAAAAACGATTCCATATTCAGAGGTTTGAAAGGCGACTAACTGCTCGAATCCTGGCTGCCCGTTGTTTGGCCTGTTTCTAACCAGAAGTAAAGATTCCGGAATGTACTTTCCGGAAACGCTAACACTTCGCCAATTTTGCTCTGGAACACTGAAATCACCGTGCTTGACTAAATCACCAATTGGTACCGCAGGCATTGAATAATTTGATGTAACGAGAGCAATAGCTGCAAGCTTGGCCTCACGCCTGGAGAATTGCCAATTTGATAAAAAGCCGCACGCAACCGAAAAGATAACAACAAGTGCGATCCAATTCAGCCATTTCTTCATTGCAAATCTTCCACTCGTATCAGGAATCCGCGAAGACTTAGGTAAGAGTCAAAATACTCCAAGTGCTCTTCACAAGAAGCCCAAACTTTTTCCCGGTCGTCCTTATGAATTTTTGGATTTCTCCAAATCAAACGATGCACCGCAGGAGCGATACACCCAACCCTAGAACATTTATTCACTTGTCTCTGCGGATCTGTTTCGATACGTCGATTGAAAGCGGTT
>Ga0228703_1001382_pt1 | contig 14935 bp, 12 predicted proteins | sample McNCre217_Aug_MG_3_FD_178020 | JGI IMG/M metagenome (GOLD analysis project Ga0228703, IMG submission 178020) | Freshwater microbial communities from McNutts Creek, Athens, Georgia, United States - 29-17_Aug_MG | ecosystem: Environmental > Aquatic > Freshwater > Creek | place: USA: Georgia... | reverse complement strand
GTTTAGTGAAGATGAAAAAAGTTATCAAAGATGGCGGCATACAGCCAGACTAAATCAACCTGCAAATGAATTAAGAAATTAATTTAGGAATAAAAAACGCCTGGTCTTGTGAACCAGGCGTTTTAGTTTGCAGAATATGCAGAATTACATCATTCCGCCCATACCACCCATTCCGCCCATACCACCCATATCAGGCATACCGCCGCCAGCAGATTCCTCTTTTGGCGCCTCAGAGATTGCGCAATCGGTAGTCAACAACAATCCAGCAACTGATGCTGCGTTTACTAAAGCAGTCTTAGTCACTTTAGTTGGGTCAATCACACCTTGCGCTACGAGATCACCATATTCACCGCTAGCTGCGTTGTAACCGTTATTGCCTTTGCTTTCTTGCACAGCATTAACAACCACACCAGCATCTTCGCCAGCGTTGCTTACGATAGTGCGAAGTGGCTCTTGCATAGCGCGCAATACGATGCTGATACCAGCGTCTTGATCAGCGTTATCGCCTTTCAAGCCTTTAATACCTTGCATTGCACGAATCAATGCTACGCCACCGCCAGGAACAATACCCTCTTCCACAGCTGCGCGAGTTGCATGCAATGCATCATCAACACGAGCCTTCTTCTCTTTCATTTCGACTTCAGTAGCAGCACCAACACGAATTACTGCAACACCGCCTGCTAGCTTGGCAACACGCTCTTGCAATTTTTCTTTGTCGTAGTCACTAGTAGCTTCTTCGATCTGTACGCGGATATTTTTTACGCGTCCTTCGATTGCTTTAGCATCGCCAGCACCATCGATGATGATGGTGTTTTCTTTACCTACTTCGATACGCTTGGCTTGACCAAGGTGCTCAAGAGTAGTCTTCTCAAGTGTGAGGCCAATCTCTTCTGCGATAACAGTACCGCCAGTCAAGATTGCGATGTCTTCGAGCATTGCCTTACGACGATCACCAAAGCCTGGGGCCTTAACAGCACAAGTTTTGATAATGCCGCGAATATTGTTCACAACCAAAGTTGCCAAGGCTTCGCCTTCAACATCTTCAGCAATGATTAACAATGGACGACCAGACTTTGCAACTTGCTCGAGTACTGGCAGCAAATCACGAATATTAGCGATCTTCTTGTCAAACAAGAGGACGTATGGGTTATCCAATACAGCTACTTGTTTCTCAGGCTGGTTAATGAAATATGGAGAAAGATAGCCACGATCAAATTGCATACCTTCTACTACTTCCAACTCATCATCCAAAGACTTACCGTCTTCAACAGTGATCACGCCTTCTTTGCCCACTTTTTCCATTGCTTCTGCAATGCGTTGACCGATGCTGTGATCGCTATTAGCAGAAATAGAACCTACTTGAGCGATTTCTTTAGTAGTTGTGCAAGGCTTGCTGATCTTAGCGAGTTCACCGATAGCAGCAGTTACAGCCTTATCGATACCACGCTTAAGGTCCATTGGATTATGGCCTGATACAACATATTTCATGCCTTCGCGGACAATCGATTGCGCCAAAACAGTAGCAGTTGTTGTACCGTCACCAGCGATATCAGCAGTTTTGGAAGCAACTTCCTTAACCATCTGCGCGCCCATATTTTGCAACTTGTCTTTAAGTTCGATTTCTTTTGCTACAGATACACCGTCTTTAGTAACGGTTGGACCACCAAATGAACGCTCAATAACAACGTTACGACCTTTTGGTCCAAGTGTTGTCTTGACTGCGTTCGCAAGAATATTTACGCCCTCAACCATCTTGGTACGAGCGCTATCTCCAAATACAACGTCTTTTGCTGCCATGATTAGATTCCTCTCTTAAATACCGAAATTACTTCTGAACAACAGCCATGATGTCGTCTTCACGCATCACGATGAGCTCTTCGTTGTCGACTTTTACAGTTTGGCCAGCATACTTACCAAACAACACGCGATCGCCAACTTTGACGTCTGGTGCATTTAATTTGCCGCTGTCATCGCGCTTGCCTGGGCCAACTGCCAATACTTCTCCTTGATCAGGCTTTTCCGCAGCTGCATCCGGAATGATGATTCCAGAGGCTGTTTTTGATTCTTGATCCAAACGCTTGATGATTACGCGATCATGTAAAGGACGCAAATTCATCTCTTCTCCTATGTTAGTAAGTGTTAACTAATTAAATATCTATATAAATCAATGCTTTATAATCTCCCATACGATTGCTAAGACCAAAATCGAGAGATTTTTCTGTTTTAGCACTCGCACGGCGGGAGTGCTGATTATATAGGTCCGCTTCCCAAGATTTCAAGAGCCCATCCCCACAATTTCTCTAAGGATTTAGCCCCTATCTATACTTTGGACAGGGCAGTAGGACGTTTCCTACAGATAAATCAACCCAAAGCCCTTACTCCTCCAATCTGACCTGCCTAGACTGAACAGTCACCGATTGGAGAATGCTGATGAGCCCGAAATCCCGGCTGTACACGCTTGTAAAAGCATGGAAGAACAAGCCCTTCCAGGAAGTACGAGACGCCTCTGGCGCACCCTGGCTTGGCCTAAATAGCCAAGCCCTTGAAGAACACCAATCTTGGTCCAAACGACAAGCAATTAGTCATGAGCCAATTTTTAATACCAAAGGAACAAAACTGACGGGATCCCTATTTAGACCCCTATTACAGGCATCCGACATGCAATTACTTCGTTTATTCATGGAGGGATTAGACACGATCGCCTATTGGCATCGTAGCGGTCGCTTTATTCCTGGAATTTTGCCTATTCCAGTGCATGCGATTGCTTCTAGTGATTACATCGATGCCTTAAGTGACTTAATACTGAATTCCCGCCTACCAGTTGGATTGGTTGCACTGGGGATTCAATCACTACCAGAGCCAAATCTAGCAGACGCCTGCAAAGAAGGTTTATTACGCATGCGTCGGCTTGGCGTCTTACTGCACTTCATTCATTTCTCAGGAACTGTGGAAGAACTTCAATGGATAGATGAATTGAAGATGGAGGGCATTCATATCAACATGAATTCACTTCGCGAACAAGCTCTTTCATCTGATGCGCTGTCTAGTATCAGGCGCGGCCCGTATTCCTCAACTCAAATATACGCAAGCAATATGACGCTTGTAAAAGATTTAGAAAATGCGGTTGCCTGGCAAATTGATCAATGCTACGGGGGCCTCATGATGCCTCCCATTAGCAGACATCAAATGCTCCAAATTAACGATAGTCGAATCGCTAAAGCCATTTTTTCGCTGCACCCTCATCAACACCTAAACCCGAATGGAGACAAGTAATGAGAAAACGCGTGATGTTGGTAGATGACCATCCAGCAATGCTGATGGCTCTAAAAAGTATGTTGCAAGACCAATTGGTATTTGAAGTTGTTGGGCAATCTCAGAATGGCGAGGAGTGCCTAAGATCCATCAAGGAAATTAATCCTGACATGGTGATTTTAGATCTTGATATGCCCAAGACAGATGGCTTTGACGTGATTCGCCGCATAGGGCTCATGTATCCCGATGTGCGAATGTTGATCTTGTCTAGCATGGATGAAGCAGTCTATGGTGGCCGCGTTCGATCTTTAGGTGGACATGGTTTCGTCAACAAGACCGCTGGTGCAGATGTGATTCTGGCGGCTTGCGTTGCTATATCTCAAGGCTACACTTTTTTCACATATGGAAAAAATGGGAATAGCTCATTAACTGATAGTGAGAAGTTAGCATTAATCTCAGATCGCGAATTACAGGTCATGAAGTATCTTGGCAAAGGAAATACGAATCAGCAAATTTCTGACCTATTACATATCAGCAATAAAACCGTAGCAACATACAAAACACGAGTCTTTGACAAGCTTGGTATTAACAATATTGCCGATTTAATTCTGTTTTGCAGAATCAATAACATCATCGAAAGTTAGACGCGTGATGCATCGATTCTTTGCTGCAGCCGTACTCTCTTGCGGGCTTCTTTATGGAGGAGTTTCTCACTCGACCTCCATCAGCTCCGCTGAGCAGCGCTGGATCGATGCACATCCTATTGTGCACTTTAGTATTCACGAGAAATACGCCCCTTATCTTTTACGGAGCGAAGACATCAATTCAGATGGCGTTTTTCACAAAATCCTAGAAAAACTCAGCGATTACACTCAGCAAGAATTTCGCCCAAAATGGCGCAAAACAGAACAAGAAGGTTTAATACAGTTAGCCAATGGAGAGGTGGATTTCATAATAGATCCGCCCCCTGTTAATGATGAATATCTTCGTTTTGGGTCTTTATCAGAAGCAATTTTTTGGGGACACGATGCTATCGTTACCAAAAGAACCAATGCAGACGAACTTAACTCGCAGGCGAAGCTTGGCTTTCTTGAGCGGGGCTATGAGAATCCCCCGCTCGCGATGGATTCACAAAGCAGTCCATCACATAACCTAGAACAGTTGATGTTAGATTTGCTTGCAAACGATATTGAGGCCCTCGTTCTCCCCATTCGCTTAGCTCAGCATTTACTAAAAAACCAAGATAACTCAGCACTTCAATTAAATGGGATTTACCAACGAGAGCCTTTTGCGTATCGCTGGCTTATCTCGCATGAAGATAAGCCCTTCCATCAACTACTAGAGCGTTTTCTAAAACGCCTTGATCCAATTGAATCTCGCCAGATTTTTGCATTTGAAATTCAGCCCGGTAAAAATACTTCGACTCGAACAGATATGCTGGGTTGGGTTGCTAGTATGGCAATCCTCATGATTGGTGGTGTATTGATATGGAGTCTTCATAAAAAGCGGTCGCACCAAGAGCAAGCTCTAGCTAATTTGAATCACTCAAAAGAAATTGCTGAAAAAGCGAATGCTGCCAAATCCTCATTTTTGGCAACCATGAGCCACGAGATTCGAACTCCCATGAATGCAATCTTGGGGGTTCAAGAATTATTACTGAGCAGCAAGCAATTTCCCCCACATGAAAAATCCTTATTGAAAAGTGCACATGCCTCTGCAGAATCTTTGTTAGGCATCCTCAATCAGGTACTAGACCTCTCAAAAATTGAGGCAGGCAAACTAACGCTGAACTTAGAGCCTTGCTGCTTGAATGGCATGATTGATGACATTGACCATGCCTTTTCCGCAGTCGCTGTTAAACATAAACTAACCCTTCACACCTCTAAAGATCCCCGAATCGCTGAAGTATTAATGATTGATGCCCTGCGTCTTCGTCAGGTACTACAAAATCTTCTGAGTAATGCGATTAAATTTACCCAGCAAGGCGAAATCTATTTTTCTATTAGTGTTTTGGCTGATGATCACGCAGGACAGCTAATCGAATTTCGGATTATTGATACCGGAGTTGGTATGGGCAAGGAAGAAATTGCAATAGCACTGCAACCTTTTGAGCAAATACCTGGCAAAAGTGGCAATGACAATGGAACTGGTCTAGGGCTCACTATTACTAACCATTTAGTTAGCTCAATGAACAGTAAGTTACATTTTGAGAGCGCTCCAGGTCTGGGCAGCAATATCCACTTTTCAATTGCATTCCCACGCACGAGCATTGCAGCTTCACCTATTCTACATACCGAAGCGCCGGCATCGAATGCTAAAAAATTTATCTCTAAAAATTGTCCTGAGCAAGTTCTACAAGCGCTAGTAGTAGAGGATCACCCAGCCAGCAGGCAAATCATCTCACTTCAACTACAAGCATTAGGGATTAAGGTAACCGTTTGTGGTGATGCAGATACAGCATTGCAAAAAATTCATGAAGCCGCCTTTGATTTATTGATTACAGACCAATCTATACCAGGCATGCAGGGCTCTGAATTAGCAAAGCATATTCGAAAATTAGGCTATGGCGATCTCATCATTATTGGCGTAACAGCGGATATTTATGCACTTGAATCGCGGCATCACTTTTTATCTTCGGGAATGAATGGGGTACTCATCAAGCCAATTAGCCTACTTGGCCTTGAAAATGAATTGGCTCGCTATTTCCCAATATGCCCACTACCTCAAGACGACACAGAGGATAGCTACTCGTTTGATGCGTTCTCAAACCTGATCGCCAAGAACCCAAAACAGATATTTGTCATCTTGGATGAAATTAAAAAAGTGCATGATGACGTCCTATTGCAATTAAATTCCCCTTCAATTAATCAACATCAACTGGCCAGTTTGATTCATAAAGTGAAAGGTGGAGCTCTTTTACTTCAAGCAACTCGTTTTATTAAAAGCTGCGAATCACTAGAAAAAGAGGGTGATTTTTTCAAGCAACTTCATGCTTTTAAAGACCTCTTGCTGCAGCAAAACCAACAGATTAAGCGTTACCAGGAAAAGCAAATTCATCTTTAGCGGTAGATAGGCAACTAAGAATGTTTTATCTTCCGGACTTCTCGGTTTATCCTATGACCAATGAAAACCGCAACACGTTCACTGACTCAATACACCTCAGTCATCCTGTGTTTTATTGGATGCATACATAGCCTACCTGCAAACGCCGAGGGCAACCCGAATACTGCAATTCCTCGCGCTGTAAAAAGTAGCTTGGAGCGCAGTCAAATTCCTCTGGAAGCTATCAGCATCGCGGTAACCAAAATTGAACCTGGAAAACCTGGTAAGCATCAGGGCAAAACCGTTATGAGCTGGCGTGAAACGGAATCCATGAACCCCGCCTCAACGATGAAAGTATTAACCACTCTTGCGGGACTAGACATCCTTGGACCTCAGTATCGCTGGCGTACAAAAATATTCACTGATGGCGTGATTCGGCAAGGCACGCTGCAGGGCAACCTATACCTACAAGGGAGCGGCGATCCTAAATTGATCCCTGAAGAATTAGCTAAGTTGATGAAAGATTTACAAGGCTTAGGTATTCAGAAAATTGATGGCAACTTATTTTTTGATCGGAGTGCTTATGCGCCAAGCGCTATGGAACATAACACAATCGATGGTGAGTCCTTGAGGGCTTATAACGTTCCGCCAGATCCATTGCTCTACGCATTTAGAACCTTATCCTTTCAGCTTGGCAAATCCCGTACAGCCGACTTCATTGATATCAGTTATACACCTACGCTCTCTCAACTTAAGGTGGTCAATCAAATGCAATTGGTTGAACGATCTTGTGACAACTGGAAAAGCAATATTCGCTTCAAACTCGATCCAGAGACGGTATTCAGTACTGATCAAGCCCTAACCGCACAATTTGCAGGCTCTTTACCTAGGGCATGCAAAGAAGTGAACTATAACGTCGTGGCATTAGATCCCAATACTTTCTTGACGCAGGGCTTTGCGGCGGCTTGGGAACTAGCAGGTGGCTCCTGGGTTAAAACCCCAGTTGGTAAAGATGGTTTAGTTCCCCTAGCAGCTAGACTCTTATTGCAATTTGAGGGCATTACTCTTGCAGATGATGTGCAAGATATCAACAAATTTTCCAATAATGTTATGGCTCGACAATTGCTATTAACTCTAGCTTTAGAAAAAATGGGTAAACCAGCTACCACCACAAATGGTGAGCTAGTAATTCAAAGTTGGCTTAAGCAAAACAATCTCAATTTTCCAGGTCTCGTAATTGAAAACGGTTCGGGACTCTCGAGAAATGAAGCAATCTCTGCTGAACAAATGAATCAACTTTTATTAAAAGCACGCAACTTGCCGGTAGGGGAAGTGTTTTATGACAGCCTACCCATAGCAGGGGCGGATGGAACAATGCGTCACCGGTTGATGACCCAACTACGAAAATTTTTGCACCTCAAAAAGAAACCTGAAGTCAGAATGAAAACTGGTTCGCTGGCAGATGTACGAGCTATTTCTGGATATGTGTTGAGTAAATCTGGAAAAATGTACGCGGTCAGCTCCTTCATTAACCACCCTAATGCTTGGAAGGGTTTAGAAGCCCATGATCAATTGCTTGCGTGGTTACTCGATGATGGCCCAGAACCAAAGCAGGCGCGCTGAAGGCGATCTCTCACTCCATCCCACTCTTCGCCAGCAGGAGGCTCTGGAAACAATATAAGATCCCAGCCCTGCTCATCCAAATCTCTCAGTGTTCTGTATAAGCGACTTGCAAAAGCACTGCTATCACTTGGCACCCCGACTTCCACAAACTGTGCCGATGGATGCCCATCGTCCCCTAAAGAAGACTCAGAGTCCCAAACGGCAACAGCAACCCTTGACTTTGTATCTGGAAATTCTGTCAATGCGTCTAGCACTCTGCCAGGAGCATATAGTCGCAATGGTGTTGTAGGTGCGTAATGGGCTTTTAAACTGCCAGAAACCCTTGGAATGGATTGGGGCTTAGCATGAGCATCAACGGCCTCTTCAGGTCCATACACGCGCACACCCGCCTTAGCCAGCATTTCTTTTGGAGTAATCACACCTGGGCGAAGTAGCACTGCTCGCTCACCACTAGATACATCCACAATTGTCGATTCAATACCAACTTCGCAATCACCACCATCGATGATCACTAAATCTGAATTCCCTTCAAATTCAGTACGCACATCTGCTGCACTTGTGGGAGAGACTTTACCAAAGCGATTAGCTGAGGGAGCAACGACACCACCTTGAAATTGATGCAAAAGTGCTTGAGCAATTGGATGCGCAGGAGACCGAACGGCAACTGTATCTTGACCACCGGTAATCTCATTTAAAACGTCTTTACCTTTTTTAAAGACCAAAGTTAATGGGCCAGGCCAAAAAGCATCCATTAATTTAAGAGCATCCTCTGGAATATCTCTTGCCCATCGCGCTAAAACCGGCACCCAATCATCTTGACCTTGGTGCAACTCTTTAGGAGACGCAACATGCACAATCAAAGGATGATTGGATGGTCGCCCCTTGGTCGTAAATACTTTTTGAATAGCGCTGGGATTGCTAGCATCAGCACCCAAGCCATACACCGTTTCCGTGGGAAAAGCGACCAAGCAACCATCACGCAAGGCCTGAGCAGCTTTATTGATCATTAAGGATTGTGGCAAAGCTTCGCCAGCTGTCACCCCAGACATTTCTAGGGCTCTATTCCCAGCTCAGTGGCTACAGCAGCACAATTTTGGCGAGCTTCATTCAATGCTTCGCCTAGGCAATTGATATGCCCCATTTTTCTACCTATGCGTGGCTCAGATTTTCCATAGAGATGCAATTTAGCATCAGGATGCGCAAGTACTTTATTCCATGCTGGCTCTTTTGACTGATCTTCATTGCCATTGAACCAAAGATCGCCCAAGAGATTTAACATCGAAACGGGAGCTAATTGACGGGTATCACCCAAAGGCAGTCGCGCCATTGCTCTGACCTGTTGTTCAAACTGACTACTGACACAAGCATCCATCGTATAGTGCCCAGAGTTATGTGGTCTCGGAGCGATCTCATTGGCAACAATATCGCCGCTCTTCAAAACAAAGAATTCAACACATAAAACACCAACGTATTCAATTTTCCGAATCAATGCCTTAGCCGCATCAATAATTTTCTTCTCTTGCGCTGGCTTCAAAGAAGGTGCGGGCACTGTAGAGGTATGCAAAATTCCATCGCGATGAACGTTTTGCGAAACTGGATAAGCGACTACTGCATCATCATGACCTCGGACTACCAAAGCAGAAACTTCAAAATCCAATTCCATCCGCTTTTCTAATACACAAGGAACCTTACCTAACTCGGCCCAAGCATCCGATAATTGCTCAATTGAATGCACAGTAATTTGGCCTTTGCCGTCATAGCCCATGCGCGCTGTTTTCAAAATTCCAGGCAGTAAATCTGTTGGAACATGAGCAATATCAGCATCATGCTCAATGACACAATAAGGGGCTGGGCCAATATTGGTCTCAGACTTCCAAGTTGCCAAGAAATTCTTTTCTGCTATGCGATTTTGTGCCAAAGAAACACAACTGCTTCGCGGAGCTACAAATACCCCCAAAGACTCTAATTCATCAAGTGCTTGTGCAGGGACATTCTCAAACTCAGTGCTTACAGCAGCACACAAATTAGCCATTTGTTTTAAGGCAGCAGAATCTGTGTAGTCAGCTTGAATAAATTTCTCGGCGATTGAACCAGCGGGACTATCAGAGCCCGGATCCAGTACGCAAACTTTATAACCCATTGCTTGAGCAGCCTGCGTAAACATGCGCCCTAATTGACCGCCGCCTAATATTCCCAAATACGAACCCGGTAAAATGGGTTCCATACGATTTGCCATCTAGTTATACCCTGGCAAATTCATTGAACGCGCTGCATCAGATTGTTTAACCCGAAACTCTTCCAAACGTTTTGCCAAGTCTGCATCATGCAAAGCCAAACCTGCAATCACGTGCAATGCGGCATTTGCAGCGCCAGCCTCGCCAATAGCGAAAGTAGCAACAGGAATCCCTTTGGGCATTTGCACAATTGAATATAAGGAATCTTCGCCGCGCAAATATTTACTAGCCACGGGTACGCCATACACAGGAACTATAGTCTTTGATGCCAACATACCTGGCAGGTGAGCTGCGCCGCCTGCACCAGCAATAATCGCTTGCAAGCCATTCGCTTGAGCATTCTCGGCATACTGAAACATGTCATCTGGCATGCGATGAGCGGATAATACTTTTGCCTCATGAGCTACACCAAACTGCTCAAGCATTTGAGCGGCATGTTGCATGGTGTCCCAATCTGAATTGGATCCCATTACGATTCCGACAACTGGCTTCTTGCTCATTTAGCTCTCCAAATTACTTCTTTGCCCTTAGGGGCTCTATTATCCCTAAGATCCTTGGGTTAAGCGAGTAAGGGCTTCGCGGTACTTTTCAGCAGTCTTTTCAATAACATCAGTAGGCAGCTTAGGCGCTGGAGCCGTCTTAGGCCATAACTTGCCGTTCACCTGTGCAGTTTCCAACCAATCACGCACGAATTGCTTGTCGTAAGAAGGTGGATTTGAGCCTACATAATAGGTTTCAGCAGGCCAAAAACGTGAAGAGTCAGCAGTGAGAATCTCATCCATAAGAACCAATTGCCCAGCCTCATCTAGACCGAATTCAAACTTGGTATCAGCAATGATGATGCCTCGTGTAGCCGCATACTCAGAGGCCTCTTTATACAAACGGATACTGACATCACGAATTTGATTTGCTAACGGTTCGCCAATAAGCTCAACTACCTTTTCAAATGAGATATTTTCATCATGCTCGCCCACCTCTGCTTTTGCAGCCGGAGTAAAAATTGGTTCAGGTAATTTTTGAGCATTTTCTAAACCAGCAGGTAATGCAATCCCGCATACCTTGCCAGTATCTTTGTAGTCTTTCCAACCGCTGCCAGCAAGATAACCGCGCACAACCGCTTCAACCAAAATAGGCTTCAAACGCTTAGCGACCACCGCACGTCCTTTAACTTGCTCAACCTCATCAGGAGCTACTACTGTTACGGGATCAATTCCAGTTAAGTGATTAGGTATTACCTTGCCTAATTTATCAAACCAGAAATTAGCCATTTGATTTAGAACAATACCCTTCTCAGGAATGGGCTCGCCCATGACTACATCGAAAGCTGATAAACGATCGGTCGTAATCATTAATAATTTGTCATCCCCTAGTGCATATACATCACGCACTTTTCCCTTAGACAGAAGAGGTAAAGACTTGATAGAAGTAGCGTAGAGAGCTGGCATAGCAATCACTTAACAATCTGAGCTAGCTTGCCACTCTTATACAACTCAGCCATTTTTTCCAGTGGAATTGGCTTAATCTTGGATGCCTGACCGGCAGATCCAAAAGCCTGAAAGCGAGCAATACAAACCTTCTTAGCAGCTTCACGAGCTGGCTTTAAATAATCACGTGGGTCAAACTTGCTAGGGTTTTCAAATAAGTAACGTCGAATTGCGCCTGTCATTGCCAAGCGAATATCGGTATCAATATTAATTTTACGAACCCCATTCTTAATGCCCTCTTGAATTTCTTCAACAGGCACGCCATAGGTTTCCTTCATATCACCACCAAATTCACGAATCTCCGCAAGTAGCTCTTGAGGAACACTAGAGGAGCCGTGCATTACCAAATGTGTATTCGGAATGCGAGCATGAATTTCTTTGATACGGTCGATTGCCAAAATATCGCCAGTAGGTTTTTTAGTGAACTTGTATGCGCCATGGCTAGTACCAATCGCAATTGCTAAAGCATCACACTGAGTAGCCTTAACAAAGTCAGCGGCCTGCTCAACATCTGTCAGCAACTGCTCTCGCGTCATGGTTCCATCGGCACCATGACCATCTTCCTTATCACCCTTCATAGTTTCTAGAGAACCTAGGACTCCAAGTTCCGCCTCAACCGTCACACCAATCGAGTGAGAAAACTTCACAACCTCTCTTGAAACCTCTACGTTATATTCATAGCTAGCAACTGACTTTCCATCGGCTTCCAAGGAACCATCCATCATGACGCTAGTAAAACCGCTCTTAATCGCTGCCATACAGACTGCTGGGCTTTGACCATGATCTTGATGCATTACGACAGGAATGTGGGGATAAGCCTCTACAGCCGCAGAAATCAAGTGACGCAAAAATGCTTCACCTGCATATTTACGTGCCCCTGCAGATGCCTGCATGATGACCGGGGAATCTGCTTCGCTTGCAGCTTCCATAATCGCGGTCACTTGCTCTAAGTTATTGACGTTAAATGCTGGCAAGCCATAGCCGTTTTCAGCAGCATGATCCAAGAGTTGTCGTAAAGATACTAAAGCCATGATGATCTCTTAATTTGAAATGAGTTTAAGGTTGTATTGAATGTCGATGATGTTGATTTACTTCACATGAATAATTTTCAGAGTATTGGTACCGCCTGGTTCGCCCATAGGCTCACCAGAAGTTAGTACTACGGTATTGCCTTGTTTAACTGCACCCAAACTCTTTAAACAGGCTTCAACTTCTTGCAAGGCGGTATCACGATCTTTGGTGTAATCCAATCCAATTGGGGTGACATTACGATAGGTGCTTAAGGCGCGTTGGGTTGCAATTTTAGAAGTTAATGCAAAGATTGGCACATGAATATTATGGCGACTCATCCAAATCGCAGTAGATCCTGAGTCTGTCAAAGCTGCGATCGCATCGGCGTTAAGGTGATGCGCGGTAAATAAAGCACCTAAGGCAATTGTCTGATCAATACGAGTAAAAGTTTGATCTAGAAAATCGGTATCTAACTGCACACGATTTGATTTTTCAGCTTCTACACAAATCTCGGCCATCGCTTTAATCGTTTGCACCGGATACATACCTGCCGCGGATTCTGCTGAGAGCATCACTGCGTCAGTACCATCAAGCACCGCGTTAGCCACATCACTTACCTCAGCGCGAGTTGGTACTGGTGCATTGATCATGGACTCCATCATTTGCGTAGCGGTGATGGTGAACTTATCTGCTTCTCGTGCCCAAGCAATCATGCGCTTTTGTAAAGCAGGGACTGCAGCATTGCCCACCTCAATTGCAAGGTCGCCACGAGCCACCATAATGCCGTCACTCTCGGCAATAATGCTTTTCAGCGCTTCTGACTCTATCGCTTCGGCACGCTCTACCTTAGCAATTGTTCTCACCTTACCAACACCATGTTTTTTGCTAGCCGCATCTGCTAGCTTGCGGGCATAAGCCATGTCCGCACCATCTTTAGGGAAACTAATCGCTAAAAAATCGACACCCATCGCAATTGCGGCATCTAAATCAGCAATGTCTTTCTCAGTCAGCGCGGGTGCAGTTAAACCACCACCTGCACGATTAATACCCTTGTTATTAGAGAGTGGGCCACCTTGCTCAACCAGCGTCAAAATTTTTCCACCTTGAACACTTTCAACACGCAATACCACTAAGCCATCGTTTAATAGCAGTCGGTCGCCCTGCCTTACATCATTTGGCAACTCTTTGTAATCTAAGCCAACGCAATCTTGATTGCCCAGTTCGCAATCAACATCCAAAGTAAATTTATCGCCCTCTTTAAGCAATATTTTGGTGTCAGCAAATTTGCCTACGCGAATCTTTGGACCCTGTAAATCGGCCATGATGCCAACTTCTTTGCCGACTTCTGCAGAAATACTGCGTACCAAATCATGCCGCGCTTTGTGATCAGCAACAGTGCCATGGGAAAAGTTCATACGCACCACATCCACGCCCGCACGAATCATCTCGCGCAAAACTTCCGGCTTTTCGGAGGCAGGTCCTAAGGTTGCAATGATTTTGGTTGCTCTAAGCATATTTAATCTTTCGCTCTCTCAGCCAGAACCGCAAAAGCAGGCAATGTTTTACCTTCTAAAAATTCTAAGAATGCGCCACCACCAGTAGAAATGTAATCCACTTGATTTTCAATTCCGTACTTGGCAATCGCTGCTAAGGTGTCACCACCACCAGCAATTGAGAATGCTGGTGAGTGTGCAATTGCAGCTGCTAACATTTTTGTGCCGCCACCAAATTGATCAATTTCAAATACACCGAGCGGTCCATTCCAAACAATCGTGCCGGCATGAGCCAACATGATCGAAAGTCTGGCTGCAGTCTTTGGTCCGATATCCAAGATCATGTCATCTTCAGCAACTTGATCGGCTGGTACTCGGTTTGCACGTGCTAATGGAGAGAGTTCGTTTGCAACCACGACATCTTCTGGAATCGGTACATGAGCTCCACGCTTTTCCATGAGCTCCATAATCTCTTTGGCCTCATTCACCAAGTCAGGCTCTGCCAAGGACTTGCCAATTGGCAAACCTTTAGCCAACATGAATGTGTTAGCAATACCACCACCAACAATCAACTCATCTACTTTTTCAGAGAGCGCCTTCAAGATAGTTAACTTGGAGGATACTTTTGAGCCAGCAACAATTGCCACTAATGGACGCTTGGGGCTTGCGAGCGCACGACTTAATGCATCTAACTCTGCAGCCATCAGTGGGCCAGCGCATGCGACTGGCGCAAATTTAGCGACACCGTTTGTAGTGGCCTCAGCACGATGTGCAGTACCAAATGCATCATTTACGT
>Ga0228703_1001380_pt1 | contig 14955 bp, 10 predicted proteins | sample McNCre217_Aug_MG_3_FD_178020 | JGI IMG/M metagenome (GOLD analysis project Ga0228703, IMG submission 178020) | Freshwater microbial communities from McNutts Creek, Athens, Georgia, United States - 29-17_Aug_MG | ecosystem: Environmental > Aquatic > Freshwater > Creek | place: USA: Georgia... | reverse complement strand
CAAGGCCCCACCCATCAGCACGCGGCTGCTGGCTTCTTCACCCGCACCCAGCCATGCAAACAGCGTCCCGAACAACACCTCGAGCAACGCCAACAAAGAAATTTCTGCGGCAGGCAACACGCGTGCGCACAAGACCAGCAAGCTACAAGGAATTGCCAGCTGCACTAAGCCCAGCACAGCCAGCCACGCCACATCGTGTGTGCTGGCTTGCAAGGGCCATGCAAACGGCAAGGTGGCCAAGGCCGACAGCAAGGCGCCTATCAACACGGCTGGCAGCATGTCCACAGACTCGCCACGCGTTTGGCCGTGACGCACCACGCTCCAGTTCACCGCCGCAGCAGTGGGCACACACAAGGCGATAACAACGCCCCAAGGAAAAGTTTCAGCCTGCAAGGGTTGGGCAAACATCCACGCCATGCCCAGGCCTGCCACACCGATGGCAAGCCAAGTCACCCGTGCAATGTGCTGCTTGAAAAACACCCGCGCAATCAAGGCGCTGAGCAAAGGCCCCACCGCCATGACGACCAGCACCTCGGCCACACGTGCCAGTGTCAGCGCGACCATGAAGGCCGTGAACATGACCGACCAGCACAGGCCGCTGAGCCAGACCACGCGCGGCGCATGAAAAAGCCGAGAGAAAACCCCTCGGCCTTGGTAAATGGGCAAGATCACCAGCAGTGACAGCATGGTGAACAGACTGCGCCAGAACGTGACTTCAAAGCTCTGGGCGCTGTCCAGGTGACGCGTGACCACACCCGCAATCGACCACATGGCGGTGACCGCCACCATGGTCCAGACGGCACCTGCGCGGGTCATGCGCACCACATCAAACGTTTGATCAAGCGTTTTTGTTGCGCTTGCGCTCGTGCTCTTTGAGGAAGCGCTTGCGCAGACGCACGCTCTTGGGCGTGATTTCGACCAATTCGTCGTCTTCGATGAATTCCACACCGTATTCGAGTGTGAGGTCAATCGGCGGCGTGATCTTGATCGCGTCTTCTTTGCCAGACACACGGAAGTTGGTCAGCTGCTTGGTACGTGTGGCGTTGACGACCAGGTCGTTGTCACGGCTGTGGATGCCCACGATCATGCCTTCGTACACAGGGTCGTTGGCCTTGACGAACATGCGGCCACGGTCGTCCAACTTGCCCAAGGCGTAGGTGAAGATTTCACCGTCGTCCATCGAGATCAACACACCGTTCTTACGGCCGCCGATGTCGCCTTTGTGCGGCTCGTAGCTGTCGAAGATGTTGGAGATCAAGCCAGAACCACGGGTCAAGTTCAAGAATTCGTTGGTGAAACCAATCAAACCACGGGCGGGAATGCGGTATTCCAAACGCACACGACCACGGCCATCGGGTTCCATGTTCACGAGTTCGCCTTTGCGCTCACCCAGGGCTTGCATCACGCCGCCTTGGTGACCTTCTTCGATGTCAGCCGTCACCAATTCGATCGGCTCATGACGCACACCGTCGATGTCGCGGTAGACCACGCGTGGCTTGGACACAGCCAACTCGTAGCCTTCGCGGCGCATGTTTTCCAACAAGATGGTCAAGTGCAATTCACCGCGACCGGCGACGTCAAACACGCCTTCTTCGTCGGTTTCTTTGACGCGCAAGGCCACGTTGTGTTGCAGTTCTTTTTGCAAGCGGTCCCAAATTTGACGGCTGGTGACGTACTTGCCTTCGCGACCAGCCAAGGGGCTGGTGTTGACGCAGAAGTTCATGGTCAGCGTCGGCTCGTCAATCTTGAGCATGGGCAGTGGTGCGGGGTTCGTGGGATCAGTCACCGTCACACCGATGTTCAAGTCGGCAATGCCGTTGATCAACACGATGTCGCCAGGACCGGCTTCGGTGGCTTGCACACGGTCCAAACCTTGGAATTTCAACACTTGGTTGATACGGCCTTTGACGGCGGTGCCATCGGGGCCTTCCATGACCAACACATCCATCATGGGCTTGATGGTGCCTTGGCTGATGCGACCCACACCGATGCGACCCACGAAGGTCGAAAAGTCGAGCGCAGAAATTTGCAACTGCAAGGGCGCTGCAGGGTCACCCTGTTGCGGTGGCACATGCTTCAACACGGTGTTGAACAAGGCCGACATGTCGGGGCCCCACTGTTCGCCAGGTGCGCCTTCTTCCAACGACGTCCAGCCGTTGATGCCTGAGGCATAGACCACAGGGAAGTCGAGTTGTTCGTCGGTGGCACCGAGTTTGTCGAACAAGTCAAAAGCGGCGTTGACCACTTTGTCGGGGTTGGCACCGGGCTTGTCGACTTTGTTCACCACGACGATGGGCTTCAAGCCCAACGCCAAGGCTTTCTTGGTCACGAAACGGGTTTGAGGCATGGGGCCTTCTTGCGCGTCGATCAACAACACCACGCCGTCGACCATGGACAAGGCGCGTTCGACTTCACCACCGAAGTCCGCGTGGCCGGGGGTGTCGACGATGTTGATGTGGGTACCTTCCCAGCTCACGGCGCAGTTCTTGGCCAAAATCGTGATGCCGCGTTCGCGTTCGATGGCGTTGTTGTCCATCACGGTGTCGACGACTTTTTCGTGATCAGCAAACGTGCCCGATTGGCGCAGCAATTGGTCCACCATGGTGGTTTTACCGTGGTCAACGTGGGCGATGATGGCGATGTTGCGAATTTGCTTACTCATGCTTCTCTCTTCCTTTATGCCTGCTGGGCCAGCACAGGCTGGTTGACAGGCGATTTTTCCAAAATTTGTTGAATTTCAAGGGGACTCAACAATCGTCCCGGAATCAGTTCTCCAGCTTTGACATGGGCACTGCCCAGCAAAGCGCGCGGCTGCTCTCCAAACACACACACACGGTCCAGGTCGGGCCAAGCACCGCGACGACGCACGCCGCTCAAGAAGCGCCCTGCATTCTCCGCATCCAACGTGACAACCGTGTGATCGGACAACAAGGTCTGCACAGGCATCAAACGCGCTTCGCGTTGGGGCTCGTCCATCGCGCTCAGTTCTTCCAAGGTGACGCAATCAGATTGCGCGAAGGGCCCGGTCGCCACACGGCGCAAGGCGCTCAAATGGCCACCGCAACCCAAGGCCTCGGCAATGTCTTCACCCAGGGTGCGGATGTAGGTGCCCTTGCTACAGGTCACGCGCAAACGCAAAAACGGTGCCTCACCGTCGAGTTGCATGTCGAGCAGCTCCAGATCGTGGATGACCACATGACGCGGCTCGCGCTCGACAGTTTCGCCAGCGCGTGCATATTCATACAAAGCTTTGCCGTCTTTTTTCAAGGCGCTGTGCATGGGCGGCACTTGCGTGATGGGACCCATGAAGCGGTCCAGCACCTCGACCACTTGCCCGACAGAGCATGTGACGGGGCGTTGTGCAATGACCTCGCCCTCGGCATCGGCCGTGCTGGTTTTGACGCCCAGACGGACCGTGGTTTCATAAGTTTTGTCGGCATCCAAATGCAACTGGCTGAATTTGGTGGCCGCGCCAAAGCACAAAGGCAACACACCTGTGGCCAGTGGATCGAGCGTGCCGGTGTGTCCAGCTTTTTCAGCCCGCAACAACCACTTGGCTTTTTGCAAGGCATCGTTGCTGGACAGGCCCAAGGGTTTGTCGAGCAACAACACGCCGTGCACGGGGCGTCGTTGCACCCGTGCGCGTGGCATGCTTGTGCTGGGAGACTTGGTTCTCCCTGGTGTCGACCCGACAGCGTTCATGTCAGTCGTCCTTCGCTTTGGAAGCGACAGCCTTGGCAATCAAGGCGTTCATGTCCGACGCGCGCTCGGGCGTGCGGTCATACACAAAGTGCAAGGTGGGAACGGTGTGGATGTGCAAGCGCTTGAACAAGCCGTTGCGCAAAAATCCGGCGGCCTGATTGAGGCCTTCGGCGGTTTGCGCAGGGTCACCATTGAGCACACTGAAGTGCACTTTGGCATGCGCGTAATCAGGCGTGACCTCCACCCCTTGCAGCGTGACCATGCCCACACGTGGGTCTTTCAACTCGCGCGCGATCAACTCCGCCAGATCGCGCTGGATCTGGTCCGCCACTTTGAAGCTGCGGTTGGGGGTGCTGCTGGGTTTGCGTGCCATGCCTGATTGCTACAACAACATGCGCTTTACAGCGTACGTGCGACCTCTTTGATCTCGAAGAATTCCAACACATCGCCTTCGACGATGTCGTTGTAGTTCTTGATGGTCAAACCGCACTCGAAGTTTTCTTTGACTTCTTTGGCGTCGTCTTTGAAACGCTTCAAACTGTCGAGTTCGCCGGTGAAGATGACCACGTTGTTGCGCAACAAGCGCAGCTTGGCGCTGCGACGCACCAGGCCCGAGGTGACCATACAACCCGCGATCGCACCAATCTTGCTGACGCGCAGCACTTGGCGGATTTCGGCGGTACCGATGACTTCTTCTTTCTTGTCGGGGGTGAGCATGCCAGACATGGCGGCTTTGAGCTCGTCCACAGCGTCATAAATGATGTTGTAGTAACGGATCTCAACGCCATTGCCTTCGGCCAACTTGCGCGCACCAGCATCGGCACGGGTGTTGAAGCCGATGATGACGGCTTTGGAGGCAATCGCCAAGTTGACATCGCTCTCGCTGATGCCACCAACGGCGGCATACACGAGTTGAACTTTGACCTCGTCCGTGGACAGCTTGAGCAAGGAAGCGGCCAGGGCTTCTTGCGAACCCTGCACGTCGGCTTTCACGATGATGGGCAGCATCTTGACGTCGCCCGATGTCATGTCCGAGAACATGTTTTCCAGCTTCGAGGCTTGTTGTTTGGCCAGCTTGGTGTTGCGCACCTTGCCTGCACGGTAGGTGGCGATTTCGCGGGCACGACGCTCGTCGGTCATGACCATGAATTCGTCGCCGGCTTGTGGCACTTCGGTCAGGCCTTGCACTTCGACAGGAATCGAAGGACCGGCCGATTTGATGGGCTTGCCGTTTTCGTCCAACATGGCGCGCACGCGGCCAAAGGTTTGGCCAGCCAAGATGACATCGCCCGTGTTGAGCGTGCCCGACTGAACCAACACCGTCGCCACAGGGCCACGACCTTTGTCCAAACGCGCTTCGATCACCAGGCCTTTGGCCATGGCGTCGACCGGTGCTTTGAGCTCCAGCACTTCGGCTTGCAACAACACTTGTTCGAGCAACTCGTCGATGCCCACGCCTGTTTTGGCAGAAACTTCACAGAACGGTGAATCACCACCGAACTCTTCGGGCACCACTTCTTCGGCCACCAATTCGCCTTTGACGCGCTCTGGGTTGGCACCGGGTTTGTCGATCTTGTTGACCGCGACCACCAAGGGCACGCCAGCCGCTTTGGCATGTTTGATCGCTTCTTTGGTTTGCGGCATCACGCCGTCATCCGCAGCCACCACCAAGATCACGATGTCGGTGGCCTTGGCACCGCGTGCACGCATGGCCGTGAAGGCCTCGTGACCGGGGGTGTCCAAGAACGAGATCATGCCGCGTGGTGTTTCCACGTGGTAGGCGCCAATGTGTTGGGTAATGCCACCGGCTTCACCCGACGCCACTTTGGCGCGGCGGATGTAGTCGAGCAAGGATGTTTTACCGTGGTCCACGTGGCCCATGACAGTCACCACAGGGGCGCGGGTGATGGCCTCTGCGTGTTGACCTGCGGACTCTTCTTCGGTGAAGGCTTCTGGATCGTCCAAAGCCGCGATGATGGCTTTGTGGCCCATCTCTTCCACCAAGATCATGGCGGTGTCTTGATCCAAGGGCTGGTTGATGGTGGCCATTTGGCCCAGCTTCATCAACTGCTTGATGACTTCAGAGGCCTTGACCGCCATCTTGTGGGCCAGTTCGGCCACGGTGATGGTTTCTGGCACGTGGACTTCCATCACGCGTGCTTCAACGGGAGCTTGTGGTGCGCGGTCATCCTCACGGTCGCGGTCACGACGGCCTTTGGGGCCACCACGCCAGCTGTTGCGGCCTACGCCACCGCTGGTGTCACCACGGGTTTTGATGGCCTTTTTCTTGGCTTGTTCATCGGCCCAGCTGGAAGACAGCTTGGCGCTCTTGACTTCTTTGTTGCCAGCGGCACCGGGTGCAGCAGGTGCTGCCGTGCCAGGACGCGCTGCAGCACCAGGGCTGCCAGCGGGTTTGTGCAAAGTGCCTTTGATGGGTTTGGCATCGGGTGCAGGTTCGGGCTTTTTGGCCACCAACACTTTTTGCGGTGTGCTCATCATGGCGCGGATGGCTTCGGCTTCGGCCAAGGCTTTGCGACGACGGGTGTCGAGCTCTTTGGCGCGGGCGGCATCTTCGTCTGCGCGCGCTTGTGAAGCTGCAGCCACCTCAACACGGGCGGCTTCTTCAGCCTGTGCTTTTGCATCGGCCTTGGCTTGTGCCTCGGCCTCAATTTTGGCTTTGCTCTCTGGCTGCACAGGCTCGGCGAACACGCGAGCACCAATTTGCGGCTTGGGTTCAGCAGCCTTGGCCGCTTGGGCCGCTTCAGCTTGGGCCGCAGCCTTGGCGGCTTCTACTTTGGCGCGATCGCTGGCTTCTTGCTCTTCGCGGGCGCGGCGCTTTTCAGCCAACTCTTCTTCTTGACGACGAATCAGCTCGGCTTGACGGCGCGCTTCTTCTTCACGACGCGACAACTCCGCATGGTCAATCACCGGGGCTGCAGCTTCTTGCGAAGGCTCTGGGGCGGCAACGGCAGGCGCTTCCACCACATCGTCGTCGCGCTTGACGAAGGTGCGTTTTTTACGCACTTCCACCTGGATGGTGCGTGCCTTGCCAGTGGCGTCAGCTTGTTTGATTTCGCTGGTCGATTTTTTGACCAATGTGATTTTTTTACGCTCAGCCGAGGCAGTGCCGTGGCTGGCTTGCAAATGGCTCAACAGCATTTGTTTGTCACCTTCGGTCAGCGCATCGCTGGCCGAAGATTTGCTGACGCCTGCTGCTTTGAGTTGTTCAAGCAGGGTGTCGGTTGGTTTTTTGAGTTCGTTCGCGAACTCGGCTACTGTTGTCGTACTGGACATATGTCGTATTCCTTCCCATGACCGTTACTCTTGACCCGCGAACCAGTGTTCGCGCGCCTTCAAGATCAGGGCTTTGGCCTCTTCTTCGCTTTGGCCGGTGATGGCTGTGAGCTCGTCTACGGCCAAATCGGCCAAATCGTCACGGGTGTGAACGCCGCTCTCCGCCAATTTGGCGATGAGGTCAACAGTCAGGCCCTCGAGGTCACGCAAATCTTGCGAAACTTCTTCGACACTCTCTTCACGTGCAATTTCCATGGTCAGCAACGCATCTTTGGCACGTGTGCGCAGCTCATTGACGGTGTCTTCATCGAAGCTCTCGATTTCGAGCATCTCTTGAAGCGGCACATAGGCCACTTCCTCTAAGCTGGTGAAGCCTTCTTCGATCAGGATGTCGGCCACTTCTTGGTCCACATCGAGTTTGGCCATGAACAGCTCGCGCATGCTGTGGGTTTCGTCGGCTTGTTTTTGGGCCGATTCAGCCGCGTCCATGATGTTGATCTTCCAACCGGTCAGGTCAGAGGCCAAACGCACGTTTTGACCGCCACGGCCAATGGCGATGGCCAGGTTTTCTTCATCGACCACCACATCCATGGCGTGCTTTTCTTCGTCCACCACGATGGAGCTCACGTTGGCAGGGGCCAACGCGCCGATCACGAACTGGGCAGGGTCTTCGCTCCACAACACGATGTCCACACGCTCGCCGGCGAGTTCGGTGGTGACTGCGTTGACACGCGTGCCACGCACGCCCACGCAGGTGCCGATGGGGTCGACGCGTTTGTCGTGGGAAATGACAGCGATCTTGGCGCGTGAGCCAGCGTCACGGGCGCAAGATTTGATTTCGAGCAAGCCTTGCTCGATTTCTGGCACTTCATGGCGGAACAACTCGACCATGAACTCAGGCGCAGAACGCGACAAGATGATGGGCGCGCCGCGCAAGGTCAGGTCCACTTCCATGATCATGGCGCGCACGCGGTCGCCATTGCGGAGGTTTTCCTTAGGGATCATTTCGCTGCGACGCAGGCGACCTTCCACACGACCGGCTTCGACAATGATGTCGCCCTTGTCCATGCGTTTGACGGTACCGACAAAAATCTTGTCGCCACGTGCCATGAAGTCGTTGAGCAACATTTCGCGCTCAGCGTCACGGATTTTTTGCAAGATCACTTGCTTGGCGGCCATGGCGCCAATGCGACCAATCGGCAAAGACTCGATCGACTCTTCGATGTACTCGCCTTCTTCCACATCAGGCACGCGCTCTTGGGCGTCCATCAGCAGCTCTTCGGCGTCTGGGTTTTGCAATCCCGCCGAGTCAGGCACCACCAACCAACGGCGGAAGGTTTCGTAGTCGCCGCTGTCACGGTCCATGGCCACGCGAATGTCCACATCACCTTCGTACAGCTTTTTCGTGGCTTGCGCCAATGCCAACTCCACGGCACCAAACACCACATCGCGCTCGACGTTTTTCTCGCGCGAGATGGCTTCAACCAACATCAACATTTCGCGGTTCATGACGACTACTCCTTCTCAATACCAAAAGTTCAACGGGGCTGTCTGCCCTTGAAATCCACAATCGGGGCCAGTCGCGCTTCGCGCAACTCGTCCAGCGTGAAGCCCAGCGCATGCACTGGGGCTTCGTCCAATCTTTTTTGACTGATTTTTTGACCGGGTTTGACCTTGATCTCATCACGCCAGGTGATTTGCCAGCCTTGGCCGTCTTCCGTGCGCTCCAAGGTGCCACGGAACTTTTTGCGGTTGGCCGAAACCTGGCCGGCAGCCGCAACACCCATGGGGGCCTTCAAGGTGACGTCAATGTCAACGCCAACAAAACGCTCGAAATCAGCCTGGTGACGCAAGGGACGGTCAATGCCTGGCGATGAGACTTCCAAACGCTTGTACTCAGCGCCATCGACTTCGAGGGCGAACTGCAATTGGCGCGTGACGCGCTCGCAGTCTTCGACGTTGACAAACTGCTCGGGCGACGCTGCCGTCCACGGCAAGTCGATCGTGATGCGCAACAGCCCACCGGCGGAGCGTTCAATCTCCACCAGGTCGTAACCCAAGCCGGTCACGGTTTGTTCCACTATTTGCTGCAAGCTCACGTCGACAAAACGCCTTCAAAGTCAAAAGATCAAAAAACAATCGACCAAAAAAAACGGGCGGTAATTACCCGCCCGTTTGGTCGTGAAGCTGCGATTGTAGCGTCTAAATCCTTGATTTGCAAAGGATTAGCTCATTTTTTCTGATAAACCGCCTCGACCAACATGCGGGTGTAGGACTCGCGCGGTTGGTTCAAAATTTGATCCACCGGGCCCGACTCCACCACCTGCCCCGCCTGCATCACCAAGACCTGGTGGGCCATGGCCCGAATGACGGCAATGTCATGGGTGATCAGCAAATAACTCAAGCCTCGCTCGCGTTGCAAACGCTGCAACAGCTGCAACACCTGATGTTGGGTGGACACATCCAGGGCGCTGGTGGGTTCGTCCAGCACCAAAAGCTGGGGCGACACCACCAAGGCCCGGGCAATCGCCAAGCGCTGGCGCTGGCCGCCCGAAAACTCATGGGGGTAGCGTTGAAGCAGGCCGGGAAACTCTTGCTCGGTCAGGCCCACGGCGGCCAGGGTGATCAAGACTTGGCGTAAGCGCCCCAAATCGTCCAACTCGGGCGCATGCAGGGCCAAGCCCTCGGCCACCAGTTCTTGCACGTTCATACGCGGAGACAGCGAGGAAAACGGGTCTTGGAACACCACCTGGACTTGCCGTCGCAAGGGCAAATCTTGGGCCGCCTTGCCTTTCCAAGCTTGCCCCGCCACGCGCAAATGCCCTTGCGGAGGCAACAAACCCAGCGCAGCCAGCGCCAAGCTGGACTTGCCCGAGCCCGATTCGCCAATCACGCCCAGGGTTTGAGCTTGGGGCAGCACAAAGTCGGCGCCTTGCACGGCCACAAATTCGTTGTGGCCCAACCAACCGCGCCAACCCGGGCGAGATACGGGGAATGTGACGCGCAGGCCTTTAGCTTCCATCAACACCGGGGCCTCAGGCTGGGCAAACAACACATCACGCACCGGATGGCTGTCGATCAGGCGCTGGGTGTAAGGATGCTGTGGGCGGGTCAACACGTCGGCCACGGCGCCCTCTTCCACCACACGCCCTTTTTCCATCACCAACACGCGGTCGGCAAAGTGCTGCACGGCTTTGAGGTCATGGGTGATCAGCAGCACGGCCATGCCGAAACGGTGCTGCAAATCGTCCAGCAAATCCAAGATTTGGTTGCGCACCGACACGTCCAATGCCGTGGTCGGCTCGTCGGCCACCAACAAACGCGGCCGACAGGCCAAGGCCATGGCAATGACCACGCGCTGGCGCTGGCCACCCGAGAGCTGATGCGGGTACACGCGTGCGCGGCGCACGGGCTCTGGAATGCCGGTGAGATGGAGCAGCTCAACGGCCTCGTGCCAGGCCTCTTCGCGGCTCATGCCACGTTTGATTTCCAACACTTCGGCAATTTGATCGCCCACGGTGAACAGCGGGTTCAAGGCCGTCATGGGCTCTTGAAACACATAGGCAATGTCTTGACCGCGTATGGCCGCGAGCTCACGCGGTTTGGCTTTGACCAAGTCCAACGTATGCGGCGCGTGGGTGGCACTCGGCTGCAAGGTGTCGGCGTCTTGCGGTGTCCAAAGACAGCGCCCCGACATCTGGGCCCCTTCGATCAAGCGCATCAAGCTCAAGGCCATGACGCTTTTGCCAGACCCGGACTCACCGACCAAGGCGAGTTTTTCGCCCAAGGCCAGGTTAAAGCTGACGTCTTGCACCACATCGCCTTGGGCAAACCCAATGTGCAGATTGCGAACTTGGAGCAAAGGCAACTTCATGGCTTCACCTTGCGGGGATCCAAGGCGTCGCGCAAGGCATCGCCCATGAAGGTCAGCAACATCAAGGTCACCACCAAGACACCGAAGGTGGAAAGCGAAATCCACCAGGCATCGATGTTGTTTTTGCCTTGGGCCAAGAGCTCGCCCAAACTCGGCGAGCCGGGCGGCACGCCAAGGCCCAAAAAGTCGAGCGATGTCAGCGCCAAGATGGACGCACTCATGCGAAACGGCAAGAAGGTCACCACCGGCGTGAGGCTATTGGGCAAGACATGGCGCCAAATGATTTGACTGTTCGACAGACCCAAAGCGCGGGCGGCACGCACATAGTCGAGCTGACGGTTGCGCAAAAACTCGGCGCGCACGTAATCGGACAAGCCCATCCAGCCAAACAGACCGAGCAACACCAGCAGCAAGGTCACACTGGGGTCAAACACGGCCGAGAAAATAATGAGCAAATACAGCTCGGGCATGGCGCCCCAAATTTCAATGAAGCGCTGCATGGCCAAATCTGTTTTGCCGCCAAAAAAACCTTGCACAGCGCCGGTCAATACGCCGATCACGGTGCCAAAGAGTGTGAGCGCCAAAGCAAACAAAACGGACAAGCGAAAGCCGTACAACAAACGCGCCACCACATCGCGACCACGGTCATCCGTGCCCAGCCAGTTCTCGGATGATGGGGGTGCCGGATTAGGCTGCTTGGCAAAGTAATTGAGGGTGCTGTGGTGGTAAGGGTTGGGTGGGTACAGGGCCCAGTTGCCGGGCTGCGCGAATTGCTGCTGAATGAACGGATCTAAAAAATCTGTGGGTGTCGCAAAGTCACCGCCAAAAGTGGTTTCGGGCAAGGTTTGCACCATGGGCACATACCAGTGGCCTTGGTAACGGGCCAGCAAGGGCTTGTCGTTGGACAAGACTTCGGCAAACAGGCTCAAGCCAAACAGGCACACAAACACCACCAGGCTGCCAAAGCCCAAGCGGTGTTGGCGAAAGCGCAACCAGGCGCGGCGACGGGGTGAGAGCGGGGGCTCAGTCGAACTTGACACGTGGATCCACCCAAACATAACAAAGGTCGCTGATGAGCTTGGTGAACAAACCAATCAGCGTGAACAAATACAAGGTGCCCAGCACCACGGGGTAGTCGCGTCGCATCACGCTCTCAAACCCCAGCAGGCCCAAACCATCGAGCGAGAACAAGGTTTCAATCAGCAAGGAGCCGGTGAAAAAAGCGCCAATGAACGCGCCCGGAAAACCTGTGACCAGGGGAATCAAGGCATTGCGAAACACATGACGCCACAAGACGCGCCGCTCGGACAAGCCTTTGGCGCGCGCGGTGAGCACATATTGCTTGCGAATTTCTTCCAACATGGCGTTTTTGGTGAGCATGGTGGTCACCGCAAAAGCACCCAGCACGCTGGCGGTGACGGGCAACACAATGTGCCACAGGTAATCCACAATCCGCGCACCCCAGCTCAGCTGGGACCAATTGGCCGAGGTCAAGCCGCGCAGAGGAAACCATTGCAACTGCCCCCCAAACACCACCAGCAAGGCCACGCCCAACACAAAGCCTGGAATGGCATAGCCCGTGAGCACAATCAGACTGGTCCAGGTGTCAAAGCGCGACCCTGCGCGCACCGCTTTGGCAACCCCTAAGGGAATTGAGATGAGGTAGCTCAGGAAAAACGTCCACAACCCCAGGCTAATTGACACCGGCAATTTTTCTTTCACCAAGTCCCAGACATCTTTGGGATAGAAAAAACTTTTGCCCAAATCAAAGCGCGCGAACTGTTGAACCATGAGCCAAAAACGTTCAGGCGCGGGTTTGTCAAAGCCATAAAGCGCTTTGATCTCGGCAATGCGTTCGGCATCCACACCTTGACGCCCGCGATAGCCTGCACCGCTGGTGGCAGCGCCCTCGCCGCCGCTGTCACGCCCTTGCAGCTGGGCCACCATTTGCTCCACCGGTCCACCGGGCACAAATTGAATGACGGCGAAGGTCATCAGCAGCACCCCCAACAAGGTGGGAATCATGAGCAACAGACGTTTGACGATGTAACTGGCCATGGATTTCAGTGCTCCGCGCGTTTGGCTGCGGCCAAGGTGGCCCGGTTATCGATCGTGGCCCACCAGGCGGCAACGGCCCAAGAGTCGGGTTGGTAAAAACGAGGCGTGACGGCGGGTTGGTCAAACCGTCCATTGCGCCAAGCCACCCGATGCACACCACCATACCAATGCGGCACAGCGTAATGGCCATGACGCAACACGCGGTCCAAGGCGCGCACTGCGGTGACCAATTGAGGACGCGTTTTGGCAGCGTTGACATGGTCTAACAAAGCATCCACCGCAGGGTCGCGCAGGCCAATGAAATTACCCGCGCCTTCTGTGTTGGCCGCTTTGGAGCCAAAGCGCTCGGTCAATTCGGTGCCAGGCGATTCACTGCCCACCGTGCGGTTGCTGATGATTTCAAAGTCAAACACATCGAGGCGTTTTTGCAGAATGGCAAAGTCGATCACTTTGTAGTTCACCACAAAGCCAAGCTTTTCCAGGTTTTTGGCGAAAGGCGTCACCACACGCCCCATGGCCCCCGAGTTATCGAGAAACTCCAAGGTGAACGCCTCGCCTTTGGCATTGCGCAAGGCGCCGTCGCGGTAAGTCCAGCCAGCGTCAGCCAACAGGGCTTTGGCCCGGCGGAGGTGGTCGCGCAAGGTTTCGCCCGACTTGGGGTCGAGGTCGGTGCGCGGCGGCTGCGGCACCGCTTGTTGAAACACCTGTTCAGACAGCTTGTCTTTGAGGGGGGTCAGCAAGGCCAACTCGGCCGTGTCGGGCAAACCTGTGGCCTCAAAGTCGCTGGCCACAAAGTAGCCGCGCACGCGTTGGTAGGCGTTGTAGAACAGCTGACGGTTCATCCACTCAAAATCCATGGCCAGGCCAATGGCTTCGCGCACACGGGCGTCTTGAAATTTTTCAAGCCGGGTGTTGAACAAAAAGCCTTGAAAGTCGCCCGCATTGCCATGCTTGAGTTCGCGCTTGATCAACTGGCCGTTGTTGAATTGTTTGCCGGTGTAGCCGCGTGCCCATTCGCGGGCGATGAAGGATTGAATCAAGTCGAACTCACCGGCCTTAAAGCCTTCGAGCTGGGCTGTGTTGTCTTTGTACAGGCGGTAGGTGATGCGGTCAAAGTTGAACAAGCCTTTGCGCACGTTCAAGTCGCGGGCCCAGTAATTGGGATCGCGCTCATAACTGATGTCGCGGCCAAACGCGACACGGCCCAAGAGGTAGGGGCCGCTGCCAATGGGCGCTTCGGTGACAATTTTGTCGAAGGGTTTGCGCACGCCGTCTTCTTCGCCCCAGTGACGGCTGAACACCGGCATGCCCCCCACGATCAAGGGCAACTCGGGGTTGGCGCGTTTGAAGTCAAAACGCACGGTGCGGGCGTCCAACACGGTGACACCGCTCACCTCGGCATACAAGGTGCGGTACTGCGGCGCGGCCGCTTTGCTGGTGAGGGTGTCAAAGGCGTATTTCACATCCTCGGCCAACACAGCGTCGCCGTTGTTGAAACGGGCTTGGGGCCGCAAACGAAACGTCACCGAACGCTTGTCCGTGGCCACGCTCACGTCTTCGGCCAGCAAGCCGTAGGCGGTGGTGGGCTCATCCATCGTGCCTGTGAGCAAGGACTCAAACATCAAAGCACCTAAGCCCGGTGCAGCATTGCCTTTGAGGGTGAAGGGGTTGTATTTGTCAAAACTCGATTGGCGCGAGGGTGGCACCAGCACCAACTCGCCGCCTTTGGGCGCCAACGGGTTGGCGTAATCGAAGTTTTTAAAGTTGGCCGGGTACTTGATGTCGCCAAACTGGGCGTAGGCATGGCCTGCCCAAGACGGCATGGCACAAACGCAAAGGAACAAAAACAACAATCGACGCATGCGACAATTCTGCAAGATTTTTTTGGAGTGATTCACCATGAGTACAAAAACGGGCTTCCTGTCTGGCAAAAAACTGTTGATTACCGGCGTGTTGTCGAACCGTTCGATCGCCTACGGCATTGCCAAAGCTTGTCATGACCAAGGCGCAGAGCTGGCTTTCAGCTA
>Ga0228703_1001379_pt1 | contig 14958 bp, 13 predicted proteins | sample McNCre217_Aug_MG_3_FD_178020 | JGI IMG/M metagenome (GOLD analysis project Ga0228703, IMG submission 178020) | Freshwater microbial communities from McNutts Creek, Athens, Georgia, United States - 29-17_Aug_MG | ecosystem: Environmental > Aquatic > Freshwater > Creek | place: USA: Georgia... | reverse complement strand
CCGCGCGCACGCAGGGCATCGAGCGCCTCACGCGCTCCGACCTTGGGTTCGTCGCCAAACGCCATGAGCAACAGCCCCTGCACGCCCGCCGGCGTGCGCTCGGCCAACGCCGACAGGCTGGCGCCTTGTTGCTGGAAACGCAAGATGTCAGCTTGCCAGGCCAACATCTCCAGCCCCTCTTCCTGCAACCAGCGCAAACTGCCCAGCAGCAGTTCCCGGCCCGCGACCCGAGCCGTCAGGCCCCGGCCCGGTACGGCCTGTACATCCTGCGCGGCGGGCAGGCTCACGCCCTTCACCGCCGCCAGCACGGCCCGCGCCAGCGGGTGTTCGCTGCCGCTTTGTACAGCCGCCGCCAACGCCAGCACTGCCGCGCCCTCCTGGCCTGGCGCAGCGGCTTGCCCCACCAGCCGCGGTTGTCCCACGGTGAGCGTGCCGGTTTTGTCAAACGCCACGGTCTGCACCTTGTGGGCCATCTCCAGCGCCTGTGCGTCCTTGATGAGGATGCCGTTTTTGGCCGCCACACCGGTGCCGGCCATGATCGCCGCTGGTGTGGCCAGCCCCAGGGCGCAAGGGCAGGCGATGACCAGCACCGCCACCGCATGGATGAGGGCATGCTCGTAACCTGCACCCAGCCACAGCCAGACCAGACCCGTGAGCACGGCGATCACCAACACCGTGGGCACAAACACTTCGGCGACCTGGTCGACCAGGCGCTGGATGGGGGCCTTGGCCGCTTGCGCGTCTTCGACCAGGCGGATGATGCGCGAGAGCACCGTCTCATGCCCCACCGCCGTGACCTGCATGCGCACCCGGCCTTCGCCGTTGATCGAACCGCCCGTCAGGTGGCCATCCAGGGCCTTGGCCACCGGCAAGGGCTCACCTGTCAGCATGGACTCGTCCACCTGGGTCTGGCCTTCGCGCAGCACACCGTCCAGCGGCACGCGCTCACCGGGTTTGACCACCAGCATGTCGCCCACGCGGATTTCGGCCACAGGCACGTCCTGTTCGCCCTCGTCGGTGATCAGGTGCGCGGTGTCGGGCCGCAAGGCATGCAGGGCGCGGATGGCCTCGGTGGTTTGTTGCTTGGCGCGTGCTTCCAGCCATTTGCCCAGAAGCACCAGGGTGATGACGACAGCCGAGCCTTCAAAGTAAAGGTGCGGTGCATGGCCCTCGTGCGCAGTCAGCCACAACCACATCGACAGCAGCCAGCCCGCTGTGGTGCCAATGGCCACCAGCAGGTCCATGTTGCCGGTCAGGGCTTTGAGCGCATGCCAGCCGGCCTTGTAAAACCGTGCGCCCAGGATGAACTGCACCGGCGTGGCCAGCACAAACTGCATCCAGGCCGGCAACATCCAGTGTTGACCGAACAAGTCTGCCGCCATGGGCAACACCAAGGGTGCCGACAGAAGCAGCCCCCAGGCCACGGGTGCAAAACCGGTCCAGGGACCGCTGGCCTGCATGGAGGCGGTTTCTGTGGCGACCAGGGGCTCGTAGCCTGCGTCACGAATGGCACGGCGCAGCACGCCTTCGTCGGTGTCCAGACTGCAGACCGTCACATGGGCCGACTCGGTGGCCAGATTGACCGCCGCGTTGTCCACTCCAGGCACTTTTTTGAGGGCTTTTTCTACCCGGGCCACACACGATGCACAAGTCATGCCCCCGATGCCGATGTCGTAGGTCTGTTGGGGAGAATTGATCTGTGTCATGTTCATTGCTCGTTGCAGGCGTATGCTTGCGCCTCATACCGTCAAGGGTATAGATTGAGGATACACCCATGAAACAGGTTTTCGATGTCCAGGGCATGAGCTGCAACCATTGCGCCAAAGCCGTCACCAAGGCCGTGCAGCAACTCGATCCCCAAGCGCAGGTTCAGGTCGACCTGGGGGGCAAGAAAGTGGCCGTTGAATCCGAACAGCCACGTGCAGCGATCGCCCAAGCCATTGCCGATGAGGGTTACCAGGTCGGCGCCTGATGCTTTCTCTCTGATTTTTCAACCCAGGAGGTTTTCCATGAAAAGCAATGTTGGCGGCATCGACCGCATTTTGCGCATCGTCATCGGTGCCGTGCTCATGATTCTGGCCATCACCGGCCAGGTGGGTGTCTGGGGCTGGATTGGCCTGCCGGTTCTGGCCACAGGCCTGATCGGCTGGTGCCCGCCCTACAGCTTGCTGGGCATCAACACCTGCAAGAACCGCAACGCCGCCGAATAAACATCTGGCAACAGGTCTTTACAAATCTCTGCCATCGCGCCGCTGTAGCGATACAAGCGGCGCGCACACTGACTGTCATCCCGCGAAACCCTTTGCGGGAGCACTTTGCAAGGAGCAAGAGATGAAACCGATTCGCACATCCCTGATCGCAGCCAGCCTGGCATTGGCACTGGGCGCCAGCGCATTTGCCCAGCCTGGCCCTGGCACCGGCCCTGGCGCCGGCATGATGGGTGGGAACACGCCTCAGGCCCGTCCCGAGCAGATGCATGAGCGCATGCACGAACGCATGGCCGAGCGCCACACCAAACATCTGGCTGAACTCAAAACCAAACTGAAGCTGGACGCCAGCCAGGAAGGTGCATGGAAGACTTTTGCCGACAGCATGCAAGCCCCAGCCGCACCGTTGGCCCGCCCAGACCGCGCGGCCATGGCCAAGCTGACCACGCCCGAACGCATCGACCAGATGCAGGCCCTGCATGCCCAGCGCGAGACCGAAATGAAAAAACACGGTGACGCGACCAAAACCTTCTATGCCAGCTTGAACGCCGAGCAAAAGAAGACTTTTGACGCCGAGACTGCACGCGTGATGCAGCAAGGCATGCGCCAACACCGCCACCCGTACTGAAACACCCGCACCCCGGTTTTCAGTGCTTGACATGGGTCAAGCCATCGGCCCTCAGGGGCCGATAAGCTTTGGACCCATGTCGTCTTCATCTTCATCCACCGGGCCTTCGCGCTCGCTGTTGCCCCCTATTTTTCCGGTCGAACCTGACCAGCCTTTGCGCTGGTTGGTCCTGGGTTTTCGGGACTTGTGCCGCAACCCCCTGCTGAGCATGGCCCACGGGCTGGCCCTGTCGGTCATTGGGCTGGTGTTCACTTGGCTGGCATTCGACCAATTCTGGTTGCTGGCCGGACTGGTGTCGGCCTTTATGGTGCTGGCCCCGGTGTTGGCCACCAGCCTGTATGCCATGAGTCGCGCCATTGAACGCGGCGAAGAGGTCAACCTGCATTTGTTGGTGAGCACCTGGACCCGCTGGAAACTCCGACTGCAATCCCAGCCCGACAGTTATTGGGCACTGATCCGCTTTGGCATTTTGCTGGGCCTGGCCGCCATGGGCTGGGTGTTCACTTCGTCGGCCCTGATCCAGTTGATGGCACCGGTTCCGATCCACACCCCCATGGATTTCTTGCGCCATGTGGTAGCCAGCCAGGAACACCGCCTGTTTGAGCTCTGGCTGGCCTTGGGCGGCTTGATGGCAGCACCACTGTTTGCCTCCAGCGTGGTGTCCATGCCCCTGTTGCTGGACCGCAAAGTCTCTGTGCTGCAAGCGGTGTTGACCAGCTGGAAAGCCGTGCTCAGCCACCCCGTCACCCTGGCTTTTTGGGCTTTCTTGCTCATGGGCCTGAGTCTTCTGGGCTTGTTTTCGCTGTTTTTGGGCTTGATTTTGGTGGTACCCCTGCTGGGCCATGCCAGCTGGCATGCCTACCGCGAGTTGGTCGATGTCAGTGCCTTGCCTTCCCGCCTGGACGATGCCCAAGACAAAGGGCAAGCATGATGGCTTTCACCGAAGAGCAGTTTGCCTGGTTCGGCCTGACGGTTGGCATTGCGGCTTTCATGCTCTACATGCTGTTCATCATCGGACAACTGGCCTGGGAATCCAAAGCCGGCAAGTTTGGCACCTTTGTGATCTTTCTGGGTCTGGCTTTTGGCATGGTCGGGTTCATCGCCAAGGGTGTGATCCAGTGGTTGATCGATGGCCACTGAAAACTGAAAAAATATTTCTGAACAAGTCTGTGGATAAAAAAAGAGCAAGCCCCTGCTTATCCACAGACCGGACCTCGCTCATGAACTTGTTCATTTTGGCGATACACCCCGAAAGCAGGCGGGTCCACATGCTTGGCGGCACCGCAAGTGGCTGTTTTGAAAGAAAAAAACAGGCTTTTCCACACCAAGGGCCATCCCTTAACTACTACCACTAATTTGAAATAGAAACATAGAAGGAAAGCAGGGACACCGATTTCAGAAACCCTGTTGGGCAGACTGGTAAGATTTGACCTTTCCTGATTCGGGTCCATGTCCAGTTCTACCGCCACCCCTGTTTACGACATCAAGAGTGCTGATTTGCCTCTCGTGGCGTTCCAACTCAAATCGATGGATTTGCAGGCCGTGGCCCATGCCCTGGATGCACAGTTGGCAGAGAGTCCAGACTTTTTTGACCAGGATCCGGTGCTGATCGATCTGGATGGCTTGGCAGAGCAAACAGGTGCTCTGGATGTGCAAGCACTGATGGCCTTGCTGGCCAGACACCAGCTGCGTCCAGTGGCCATCAAAACCAGCCAGCCCGAGTGGATGCAAGCGGCCAGAAATGCCGGATTGGTGCAGGCCGACGATGCGCGCATCCGCCGTCAGGCGCCTTCGGTGGCTGTTCAGGCCCCTGCACCTGCGCCGCCGACACCTGTTGCTGCAGCGCCTGCCTTGGCCGATGCCATGGTGCTCGACAGGCCATTGCGTTCGGGTCAACAGGTGTATGCCAAAGGCCGTGACCTGATCGTGTTGGCCATGGTCAATCCGGGTGCCGAAGTGCTGGCCGATGGCCACATCCACATCTATGCACCCTTGCGGGGCAAAGCGATTGCAGGTGCCCGTGGGTTCACAGGTGCACGCATCTTTGCCCAAAACATGGACCCGGAGCTGATTTCGATTGCCGGGGTGTACCGCACCAGCGAAAACCCTTTGCCCGCCGATGTGCGAGGCCAGGCGGCCCAAGTGCTGCTGCAAAACGGCCCGGATGGCGAAAAATTGCGAATCGTCGCACTCAAGGCCTGAATTCCATTTCTAACCCCTTCCAGACAGAAAGAAACCCCCATGGCAAAAATCGTTGTAGTGACCTCCGGCAAGGGGGGGGTGGGCAAGACCACCACCAGCGCCAGTTTTGCCACAGGGCTGGCCCTCAAGGGCTTCAAAACGGCTGTGATCGACTTCGATGTGGGTTTGCGCAATCTGGACCTGATCATGGGCTGCGAGCGCCGTGTGGTGTACGACTTCATCAACGTGATCCACGGTGAAGCCAATCTGCACCAGGCCCTGATCAAGGACAAACAGTGTGAAAACCTGTTTGTGCTGGCCGCTTCGCAAACGCGCGACAAAGATGCCCTCACGCAAGAAGGCGTCGAAAAGGTTCTCAAGGACCTGGGCGACATGGGCTTTGACTACATCGTCTGCGATTCACCGGCAGGCATAGAAACCGGCGCGCTGATGGCCATGCACTATGCCGATGAAGCCTTGATCGTCACCAACCCCGAAGTGTCTTCGGTGCGTGACTCGGACCGTATTTTGGGCATGCTGGGCAGCAAGACCAAACGGGCCATCGAAGGCGCCGAGCCGATCAAGGAACATTTGCTGATCACCCGCTACAACCCCAACCGCGTGGAAGATGGCCAGATGCTGTCGCTGCAGGACATCCAGGACATTCTGCGCATCCAGCTGATCGGTGTGGTTCCCGAGAGCGAAAACGTGCTGCAGGCCTCCAACCAGGGGACACCGGCCATCATGTTGGGCGGCAGCGATGTGTCCGAAGCCTACAAAGATGTGATCGACCGTTTCCTGGGTGAAGACAAGCCCATGCGTTTCACTGAAGCTGAAAAACCAGGTTTCTTCAAGCGCCTGTTCGGGAGCAAGTGACCATGTCCTTCCTCTCTTTCCTCCTCGGCGAGAAGAAAAAGACGGCCAGTGTGGCCAAGGAGCGTCTGCAGATCATCCTGGCACACGAGCGCAGCGGTCGCAATGCAGCCGAGCCCGACTACCTGCCTGATCTGCAGCGTGAGCTGGTGGCCGTGATCAGCAAGTACATCAAGATCAATCCCAACGACATCAAGGTCAACCTGGAACGCCAGGACAACCTTGAAGTGCTGGAAGTCAAGATCGAGTTGCCCGACAACCGCTGAGTTGTCGATTTCTGATGTTCGCTATCGCCAGCCTCTGCTGGCGATCAACCATCAACTTTTGAGCAACTGAGCCCATTGGGTTCGTGCGGCCTGCAGGTTGCGTTCTTTCACATGCCCAAAGCCTTTGATGCTTTCGGGCACGCGGGCCAGCTCGATGGCACGGGCATGGGTTTCGGCGCTCAGTGAACCGAGCTGCCCTTCCATGATGGCGGTGTACTCACCGATCAAAGCACGCTCGGTACGGCGTTCTTCGGTGTGGCCAAACACATCGAGGGCGGTGCCACGCAAGCCTTTGAGCGAGGCCAGCAGCTTGAAGCCGGTTTGCATGCCTGGACCGTATTTCTGTTTGACCAGCTGACCTTTGTCATTGCGTTTGGCCAGCAGTGGGGGCGCCAGGTGGTGGTGCACCTTGTAGTCGCCTTCAAACTGCTCGGCAATGCGCTCCAAGAACCCGGTCTGGGTGTGCAGTCGGGCCACCTCGTACTCGTCTTTGTAGGCCATGAGTTTGAACAGTGACTTGGCCACGGCTTCGGTCAGCACGGTTTTACCCAGAGCAGCTTCGGCCTGGCGCACACGTTCAACGAAGCTGCTGTAACGCTGGGCATATGCAGCGTTCTGGTAGTCGGTCAGGTAACCCACGCGCAGGGCAATCAATTCGTCCAGCGACGTGCGTTTTTTGAACGCAATGACTTGCTGTGGTTGCAGCAGGGCCATGACTTTTTCCAAGTGGTGTGCTGCGTGGCAGCCCCATTCAAAAGCCAGTTTGTTGTTGGCCACAGCCACTTCATTGAGTTCGATGGCGCGCATCAGCGATTCGCGTGACAGGGGGACCCAACCTTTTTGCCAGGCATAGCCCAGGATCATGGGGTTCACATAGATCGTGTCACCCATCAGCTGTTTGGCCATGAGGTCGGCATCAAAAGTGTTCACACCGGCTTCGCCCACCTGGTGGGCGATCTCGGCCACGCATTGTTCGGCCGGGTTTTGCCAATTGCCGTTCTTGACGAATGCAGCGGTTGGTGTGCTGTGGCTGTTGAGTGCGACATGGGTGCGTCCTTCGCGCATGCGCAGCAGGGTTTCTTTACCTGCCGTGACGATGGGATCGCAGCCAAAAATCAGGTCGGCCGTGGCCATGCCCACGCGGGTGGTGCGGATGTCGGCCTGTGTGTTGGCGACGATCACGTGGCTCCAGGTGGCGCCACCTTTTTGGGCCAGGCCCGCCGCATCTTGTGTGACGATGCCTTTACCTTCGATGTGGGCAGCCATGCCCAACAGCTGACCAATGGTGATGACGCCGGTGCCACCCACGCCTGCCACCACCATGCCCCAGGGGTGGCTCAGATCGGGTGATACAGGGTCGGGCAAGAGGCCCAGCGCTGCGGGCGACCGGGCTTCTGATGTGGCTTTTTTCTTGAGCTGCCCACCTTCGACCGTGACAAAGCTGGGGCAAAAGCCCTTGAGGCAGCTGGTGTCCTTGTTGCAGGTGCTTTGGTTGATGGTGCGCTTGCGACCGAATTCGGTTTCCAGCGGCTCCACCGACAGGCAGTTGGACTGCACGCTGCAGTCACCACAGCCTTCGCAAACGGCTTCGTTGATCACCACGCGCACGGCGGGGTCGACCATGGTGCCGCGCTTGCGGCGGCGGCGTTTTTCGGTGGCGCAGGTCTGGTCGTAAATGATGACAGTGGTGCCCTTGATCTCGCGCATCTCGCGCTGGATGCGGTCGAGTTCGTCGCGGTGGTGCACCGTCACGCCTTCGGCCAGGGCAACACCCTTGTATTTCTCGGGTTCGTCGGTCACCACATCGATGCGCTGAGCGCCTTCGGCGCGCATGCTTTGTGCGATCTGCACCACGCTGTGGCCCTCGGGGCGCTCACCGACGCGTTGTCCGCCGGTCATGGCCACGGCATCGTTGTAGAGGATTTTGTAGGTGATGTTCACCCCTGCAGCAATGCTTTGGCGAATCGCCAGGATGCCGCTGTGGAAGTAGGTGCCATCGCCCAGGTTGGCAAACATGTGCTGGTCGTTGCTGAAAGGCTGCTGTCCAACCCAGGGCACACCCTCGCCGCCCATCTGGGTGAAGCCCAGTGTGCTGCGGTCCATCCACAAGGCCATGAAGTGGCAGCCAATGCCGGCCATGGCACGCGAACCCTCGGGCACGCGGGTGCTGGTGTTGTGTGGACAGCCCGAGCAGAACCAGGGTGTGCGGTCGGCAGCAGCACCCAGGGTGAGTGCCTGCATCGAGCGCTCTTTGGCGTCGAGTACCGTCAGGTGGGCGTCGATGCGGGCGGTGGTGTCGGCATCGATGCCTTGCTTCTTCAGGCGCTTGGCGATCGCGCGCGCGATGATGGCGGGGCTCAGGTCGGCGTTGGCGCGCAGCAGCGTGTTGGCACTGGGGTTGGGCATGGACCATTCCCCCCCGCTGTGGTCGCCACCCACGTCGTCGAATTTGCCAATCACCTCGGGGCGCACATCGTTGCGCCAGTTGTAGAGCTCTTCCTTGAGCTGGTATTCAATGACCTGGCGTTTTTCCTCCACCACCAGGATTTCGCGCAGGCCAGTGGCAAATTCGCGTGTGGTCTGTGCCTCCAGCGGCCAGACCACGCCCACCTTGTGCAGCCGGATGCCCAGGCGCTGGCAGGTGGTGTCATCCAGGCCCAGGTCCAGCAGGGCCTGGCGGGTGTCGTTGAAGGCTTTGCCGCTGGCGATGATGCCGAAGCGGTCGTTGGGGCCTTCAATGACGTTGTGGTTGAGCTTGTTGGCACGGATGTAGGCCAGGGCCGCGTACCATTTGTAGTCGAACAGGCGTGCTTCCTGTTCAAGAGCCGTGTCGGGCCAGCGGATGTGCACGCCGCCCGGGGGCATGACGAATTCGGGCAGCACGATTTGCACGCGCTCGGGGTCGATGTGGGCCGTGGCACTCGACTCGACGATCTCCTGGATGGTTTTCATGCCCGCCCAGACGCCCGCAAAGCGGCTCATGGCGATGGCGTGCAGACCTTGGTCGAGGATGTCTTGCACACTGGTCGGGAAGAACACCGGCAGGCCGCAGGCCTTGAAGATGTGATCGCTCTGGTGCGCGGCCGTGGAGCTCTTGGCCACATGGTCGTCGCCAGCCACCGCCAGCACACCGCCCCAGGGGGTGGTGCCTGCCATATTGGCGTGTTTGAACACATCCGAGCAGCGGTCCACACCCGGACCTTTGCCATACCAAATGCCGAACACGCCATCGAACTTGTTGGTGCCGGGTGGCGCAAAACCCAGTTGCTGCGTGCCCCACAGCGCGGTGGCGGCGAGTTCTTCGTTCACCCCGGGCTGGAAGACGATGTTTTGGGCCTGCAGGTACTTGCGTGCCTTTTCCAGAGATTGGTCGTAGCCGCCCAGCGGCGAGCCACGGTAACCGCTGATGAAACCGGCCGTGTTCTTGCCTTGCCGCGCATCGCGCTGGCGCTGCAGCATGGGCAGCTTGACCAGGGCTTGGACCCCACTCATGAAGGCTCGGCCCACATCAAGGCTGTATTTGTCGTCCAGCGTGACGGTTTCCAGGGCTTGGCGGATGTGGTCGGGCAAAGGGGCGTTCATGGCCGGCTCCAAAGGTACTGCAGTGCCCGTCAGTGTAGGACGTCGGGCCAGACAGGTGCTTTCTTTTGAGACCCGTGAAATCCCTCGGAATTGAAAGAATATTGCTCGATAATTGGTTTTATGGAAACACTTGATAAATTCGATTGGCTGATTCTGAACGAATTGCAGCGTGATGGTCGGCTGTCGAATGCCGAGTTGTCCGAGCGGGTCGGTTTGTCGGCAGCACCTTGTTGGCGGCGGGTGAAGGCGCTTGAAAAAGCCGGCTACATCACCGGTTACCGGGCCGTCATCGATCGGCACAAGGTGGGGCTGGACGTGCTGGCCTTTGTTCGGCTGGACGCGGAGCGCAACCGCGGTGACATCACCCGCGAACTGGAGGAGGCCATCCGCAGGATTCCCGAGGTGATCTCCTGCCACTACATCAGCGGCACCGGCACTTTCGAGCTGGAGGTGGTGGCGCGTGACCTCAACGCTTTCAGCACCTTTGCGCGCGAGGTGCTGATCAACCTGCCCAATGTGAAAGACCTGCACACCAGCTTTTCGCTGGGCGAGGTCAAGGCCGGCGGGGCCTTGCCTTTGTCTGGTTGATTTACGGGTAGAGCCCGCGCAGTTCGCGCGCCTGCAGCATGCGGGTGCAGGCGATGATGAAGGTGGCGGTGCGCAAGCTGACCTTGTGCTGCTCGGCGGTTTGCCAGACGGCGGCAAAGGCTTCGCGCATCAGGCGCACCAGGCGGGCGTTGATCTCGTCCTCGCTCCAGAAAAAGCTGGAGAAGTCCTGCACCCATTCAAAGTAGCTCACCGTCACGCCCCCGGCATTGGCCACCACATCGGGCACCAGCAGCACGCCGCGTTCGGCCAGGATGTCGTCGGCAGCGGGAGTGGTCGGGCCGTTGGCGCCTTCGATCACCAGTTTGGCCTGGATCTGGCCGGCATTCTCAGCGGTGATCTGCTGTTCCAGCGCCGCCGGCACCAGGATGTCGCAAGGCACTTGCCAGAACTGCTTGTCGGGCAGGGTTTGCGCACCGGCAAAACCCACCACGCTCCCATGTTGGGCCACATGCGCCAGCAGGGCAGGGATGTCGAGCCCGGCCTCCCGGTACACCGTGCCAGCATGGTCTTGCACGGCCACCACGCGGCTGCCGGCCTGTGCAAACAGCCGCGCCGCCACACCGCCCACATTGCCCAGGCCTTGCACGGCCACGCGCGCACCCTGCAGGTCCAGACCGATGCGCCGGGCGGCCTCTTCGCCCACGGTGAAGACCCCGCGGCCCGTGGCCTCCTTGCGGCCCAGCGAGCCGCCCAGGGCCAGGGGCTTGCCCGTGACCACGCCGGTGGTGGCGGTGCCGGTGTTCATGGACCAGGTGTCCATCATCCAGGCCATGATTTGTTCGTTCGTGTTCACGTCCGGCGCGGGAATGTCCTTGCTTGGGCCAATCACGATGCCGATCTCGCTGGTGTAGCGGCGCGTCAGGCGTTCAAGCTCGCTGCGCGAGAGGGTTTTGGGGTCGACGCGCACACCGCCCTTGGCGCCGCCGAAAGGCAGGTTGACGGCGGCGTTTTTGACCGACATCCAGGCCGACAAGGCCATGACTTCGGACAGCGTGACATCCTGGTGAAAACGCACGCCGCCCTTGCCGGGGCCCCGGCTCATGTTGTGCTGCACGCGGTAACCTTCAAAGTGGGCCACCGTACCGTTGTCCAGTTCGATCGGTACGTCCACGACCAGGATGCGCTTGGGCCGCTTGAGCGTTTCCACCCAGCGCGACAGGTGGCCCAGGTAGGGCGTCACACGGTCGATTTGTTCCAGGTAAATGCCCCAGGGGCCAGGGTGTGCCGGGTCAAGGTAAGAGGGCAGGGTGTGGCTGCTCATGTGGCGGTCCTTTCGCAATCGGTGCAGGGCCAAGCTTAGAGGGGTGGACCGCGCCTTGTCCAAAGCCGTTTGGCTCTCGGGTTATGCATTTCAAGCATAACCATGGGTGTGCATGCCTGTCCTGGCCCAACGGTGCGGCAAAAAGGCGCTGCCAGTAAAATAGGCAACTTTTGTTTTGCCCCCGACGGTGCTTGTACGGGGAGCCAAACCTCGGCACAGGCGGTGCCTGCGATGCCTCTTTTCTGGCGCCCATGTGGGCGGACAATTTCATGCTTTACCCTCAGGAATTCGATGTGATCGTGGTCGGCGGTGGCCACGCTGGAACCGAAGCCGCGCTGGCGGCTGCCCGCATGGGCAGCAAGACGCTGCTGCTCTCCCACAACATCGAGACCCTGGGCCAGATGAGTTGCAACCCCAGCATTGGCGGCATCGGCAAGGGCCATTTGGTCAAGGAAGTCGATGCTTTGGGTGGTGCGATGGCGCTGGCCACCGACGAAGGGGGCATCCAGTTCCGCATCCTCAACTCCTCCAAAGGCCCGGCGGTGCGCGCCACCCGCGCCCAGGCCGACCGCATCCTCTACAAGGCGGCCATCCGCCGCATGCTGGAAAACCAACCGAACCTGTGGCTGTTCCAGCAGGCGGTGGACGACCTGATGGTGGAAGGCGACCGCGTGGTGGGTGCCGTCACCCAGGTGGGCATCCGTTTCCGTTCGCGCACCGTGGTGCTGACGGCCGGTACCTTTCTGGATGGCAAGATCCATGTGGGCTTGCAGAACTATTCGGCGGGTCGGGCGGGCGATCCGCCGGCTGTGAGCCTGTCGGCGCGTTTGAAGGAGTTGAAGTTGCCGCAAGGGCGGCTGAAAACCGGCACGCCGCCTCGCCTGGACGGCCGCACCATCGACTTCTCGAAATGCAGCGAGCAACCGGGTGACGGCATGCCCGGCGGCATGAACGAGGCGGGCGGTGTCCCGGTGTTCAGCTTCATGGGCAAGGCGAGCATGCACCCGCAGCAGATGCCCTGCTGGATCACCCACACCAACGAGCGCACACACGAGATCATCCGCTCCGGTTTTGACCGCAGCCCCATGTTCACCGGCAAGATCGAAGGGGTGGGCCCGCGTTACTGCCCCAGCGTCGAAGACAAGATCAACCGCTTTGCCGACAAGGACAGCCACCAGATCTTTCTGGAGCCTGAAGGGCTGACCACGAACGAGTACTACCCCAACGGCATCTCGACCAGCCTGCCGTTCGACATCCAGTACGAGCTGGTGCGCTCGATGAAGGGGCTGGAGAACTGCCACATCCTGCGCCCGGGCTACGCCATCGAATACGACTATTTCGACCCGCGTTCGCTCAAGAGCAGCTTCGAGACCAAACAGATCCAAGGCCTGTTCTTTGCCGGCCAGATCAACGGCACCACCGGCTACGAGGAGGCGGCAGCCCAGGGCTTGTTCGCTGGCATCAACGCTGCGCTGCAGTGCCGGGGGGAGGTCGCCTGGACACCCAGCCGCGACCAGGCTTACCTGGGTGTGCTGGGCGACGACCTGATCACCAAAGGCGTGACCGAGCCGTACCGCATGTTCACCAGCCGGGCCGAGTTCCGCCTGCAGCTGCGCGAGGACAACGCCGACATGCGCCTGACCGAGGTCGGCCGCCAGATGGGGCTGGTTGATGACGCCCGCTGGGATGCTTTCAGCCGCAAACGCGACGCGGTTTCACGTGAAACAGAGCGCCTGAAATCCACATGGGTGAACCCCCGCAACCTGTCGGCCGAGGAGTCGGGGCGGGTGTTGGGCAAGGCCATCGAACACGAATACAACCTGTTCGATTTACTGCGCCGACCCGGTGTGGCCTATGGCGAATTGACCGGCATGAACGGTGGCCGTTACGCCAGCCCTGACGTTTCACGTGAAACGCTGGGCGATCTGACCGACGCCGTCATTGAGCAAGTGGAGATTGCTGCCAAGTATTCCGGCTACATCGACCGTCAGAAAGAGGAGGTCGAGCGTGCCGCCTACTACGAGGGCCTGCGCTTGCCGACCGACCTGGATTACATGCAAGTCACGGCCCTGTCCATCGAAGCGCGTCAGAAGCTGGCCAAGCACCGGCCCGAAACCCTGGGCCAGGCTTCGCGCATCTCAGGCATCACGCCTGCGACGATTTCCTTGCTGCTGATCCATCTGAAAAAGGGCGGTTTCAAGGGCTTCCGCTCCCCGGCCGAAGAGGGCCAGCCGGCATGAGCGATGCGCTGACCGTCCTGAAGTCGGGTGTGGCCGAACTGGGCTTGAGCCTGGGCGATGCCCAGTTCGAGCAGTTGCTGGGCTACCTGACCCTGATCCAGAAATGGAACAAGGTCTACAACCTGACGGCGGTACGCGATCCGCAGGAAATGCTGACCCACCACCTGCTCGACAGCCTGACCGCTGTGACGCCATTGCTGCGCCACACCGGAGGGCGGTCGGCCAAGGTGCTGGATGTGGGCTCGGGTGGTGGTTTGCCGGGCATCGTGCTGGCGATCTGCCGGCCTGAACTCGATGTGAGTTGTGTGGACACCGTGGGCAAGAAGGCGGCCTTCATCCAGCAGGTCGCGGTCAGCCTCAAACTGCCGAACCTGCGTGGCATCCATGCCCGGGTTGAAACCCTGACCGGGCCGTTCGACCTGATATGTTGCCGCGCGTTTGCCTCGCTGCCTGACTTCGTGAGCTGGTCTCGCGCTGCCTTGGCGCCCCAAGGGGTCTGGATGGCCATGAAGGGCAAACATCCGCAGGCCGAGATCGACGGCTTGCCCGCCGATGTGCAGGTGTTTCACGTGGAACCGTTGACCGTTCCTGGTCTGGACGTGGAGCGCTGCATGGTCTGGATGCGACCCGTTCACGCCTGATCGGTCGGGTCCGCCGGCAATGGCCCTGGCCCGGCAGGGGCTTGGCGTACACTCGCACTTCCCCGGGCCGTCTTCCGGGGCCATTCCTCTGGGACGTCCATGTTTTTCGGTATTTCGGATTACGGTGCTTTTGTCGCGGCCATTGTGCTGTTCCTGGCCATTCCCGGGCCAGGCAATCTGGCGCTGATCACCTCGACCGGAAAAGGGGGCATCCGGGGCGGCCTGGCCGCCACGCTGGGGGTGATTGCCGGTGACCAGGTCCTGATGTGGGCCGCTGTGGCTGGTGTGGCGACGGTGCTGGCGACGTATCCGGCCGCCTTCAGTGCGGTGCAGTGGCTGGGTGCCGCGTACCTGGCCTGGTTGGGCTGGAAGATGCTCATGGCCAAACCCGGAGATGCGCCGGTGCTCAACATCCGCCCACGGCAGTATTTCCAGCAGGCCGTGGCGATCACCTTGCTCAACCCCAAAGC
>Ga0228703_1001377_pt1 | contig 14962 bp, 12 predicted proteins | sample McNCre217_Aug_MG_3_FD_178020 | JGI IMG/M metagenome (GOLD analysis project Ga0228703, IMG submission 178020) | Freshwater microbial communities from McNutts Creek, Athens, Georgia, United States - 29-17_Aug_MG | ecosystem: Environmental > Aquatic > Freshwater > Creek | place: USA: Georgia... | reverse complement strand
CCAAAAACGTTTATTGGCCTTCAACATCTTTTTCATGAAATCGTCAAATGATGACGTCCACAACACCTCATAGGTATCCGGAATAAATAAACAAGGGATTGTTTCTGGCGTAAATCCATATTGCTGAGTAACCTCAGCAGAATCCAACATCTGAATAATATATGTCGAATCATAGGCCATCACCTTCCCTAATTTTGCTGCTATATCCTCTTTTAAGCGTAGATTATTAATTGTGATACGCAAAGCATCTTGTCGGCCATTTCGCATTTTCCGCAACAATTCCCAATTCCCAGACTCAGGGCCCACCAAATAACGACCGGGCTTAACCCTTTCCGCCACTCCCAAAACTTTAGCCAAGAATCGAAAACTCAATTGATCCCTAACCAAATCGTGCTTATCTAAGGTATCCAAGACTTGATTAAAATCGGCTCCTTTGGGAATCAAAATGGCAAAAGATTCTCCCTTCACATTAAAATTTGGTGTTTTAAACACCTGCCATACGTAGTAGGAAAACATGGCTGTGACCAAGGAAAACACCAAAATGAAAATCTTAATTTTTTTATTCGAAACCATGTTATTCTACTTTAAAATCGATTGAAAAACGCGACGCCAAAACTTGTAAATCCGCAACTACCGGATCAAGCAAATCGATGCCATCTCGTTTACGAATTAATTCCAACTCACGTTCCGGATCCCCCGGAATAATCACTTTCTTTCCTTCTACCGCATCAGCACTACGGAAACGCTTAATCCATTTGTCCATGTCCGACTTAAATTCATCCGCTGGGCGAAATGCATCAATCCGCATCGCTCCCAAAAAATGACCCGTACCCTGCCCAACAGTCTCACCAGCAGCCATAAAACCCGCCGTCGCAAAGGGCGGAACCCACGGACCAAAATTGGCCCCAGACAAAACACCTGATAAAATATCGACAATCGCCCCCAAGGCATATCCTTTATGAGAGCCGTGCTCACGATCACCCCCTAAAGGCAATAATGCTCCCCCATTTTTAATTGCAAAGGCATCTTGGCAAGGATTTCCATCTTTATCTTGAACCCAACCTTCCGGGGTGTCTAAGCCTTTTCTTTGCAAAATCTCCAACTTACCATAAGCCACCGCTGTAGAGGCAAAATCTGCCAAAAAAGCCGGTTCATTTAACGCTGGAATACCGACGGCGATGGGATTGGTGCCCAATAATTTCTCCCGCGAGAAAGTTGGCGTGACCAAAGGCGCTGCATGCGTCATGGCCCATCCAATCATATCCTTTTCCACCGCCTTCATCGCATGATAACCCGCAATACCAAAATGATTGGAATTCTGTACGGCCACCCAACCGGTCCCAGCCACAGCTGCTTTTTGCGTAGCAATCTCCATCGCTTTGGGAGCCACCACAAGACCTAAGCCCCGGTCACCATCCACTAAAGCCGTGGAAGGACTTTCATGCAGAATACGAACCTGAGGTTTGGGATTTAGGCGTCCGTTATCATATAAACGAACATATCCAGCCAATCTCGCAACTCCATGGGAATCAATTCCTCGGGCATCTGCTGAAACTAGAACATGAGCCGCTAAAGCAGCATCTTCCGCTGGACAACCTATTGCCTCAAATACGGAACTAACAAAATCAGATAAGCGTTGATAGTCTGCCTTCATTAATAAAATTTAACTACAAAGATAAAAATAAGAATTGGGAAAAATTCATCAAATTTGCCCTAAAATCGTCAACAAATGGAAATCACTAATCTCGTAAACTCAATTTGGTTCTGGATAATTCTCATCCTTTTGGCCGTCGTCATTCGTGACGTATTCATTCAAAAAAGTCATACCATTACACACAATTTCCCCATCGTAGGACATATCAGGTACTGGTTGGAACAAATAGGACCCGAGTTACGACAGTACATCGTTGCCAATAACCGGGAGGAATTACCGTTTAACCGACAAGAACGTTCTTGGATTTATGCATCGTCCAAAAATGAAAATAACCTACAAGGTTTCGGAACCGATCAAGATTTTAATACGCCTGGGTATATTTTTATCAAGAACGCAATGATGGGCTACAACCCACCGGCTGATCATTTAAGCAAAAAAAATCCGGGTGTTTTACCCGCTACCAAAGTCATTGGCCTTTACCACAATCGAAGACGCCCCTTCCGCCCCTATTCCATCATAAATATTTCCGGGATGAGTTATGGATCACTTTCTGCCAAGGCTGTGGAATCTCTAAATAAAGGAGCCAAAATTGCAGGTTGTTACCACAATACGGGTGAGGGTTCCCTATCTCCCTATCACCAATTTGGGGCAGATGTTGTCCTAAACATCGGAACGGCCTATTTCGGAGTTCGTGAATTAGATGGCACCTTCTCCATGCAAAAACTCAAGGAGAAAGTTGAGGCAAACCCCCAATTGCGTGCCATTGAGTTAAAATTATCCCAAGGCGCTAAACCAGGGAAAGGAGGAATGTTGCCCGCCTCCAAAATCAATCAAGAGATTGCCGACATCAGACACATCCCCATGGGAAAAGACGCCATTTCACCGGCATTTCACGCCCAATTTAAAACGGTTCCTGAAATGGTCGATTTTATAGAGGCTATGGCCGAAGAAACCGGAATACCCGTAGGTATTAAATCTGCCATTGGCAAGTTGGAACAATGGGAAGAACTCGCTGCCTACATGGTGAAAACGGGCAAAGGCCCCGATTTTATCACCATTGATGGCGGAGAAGGTGGAACGGGCGCTGCCCCACATGCTTTCGCCGATCACGTATCCATGCCCTTCAGTTTCGCCTTTGCCAAAATTTATCAAATCTTTCAGCGCCATGAACTGACCGATAAAATCTTCTTTATTGCCTCTGGAAAACTAGGATTCCCAGAAAAAGCGCTCATGGCCTTTGCCATGGGAGCTGATTCCATCAACGTGGCTCGAGAAGCCATGATGTCGATTGGATGTATTCAGGCACAAAAATGCCATACGAATCATTGCCCAACGGGTATTGCGACATCGAATAAATGGCTGCAAGCGGGTATCGATATTACCCTAAAAAGCGAACGTTTCTACCGATACCATTATACCTTGGTCAAAGAGATCGCTGAAATCACGCATGCCTGTGGTTATGAACACCCAAGTCAAATGACGATGGATGATATCGAATTATCCATGGGCGACAACAACCGGACCATGACGCTCTCTAAAGCTTATGGATATCACAAAACAGCGATTCACTATTCTGATTTTAATGAACTCGTGGCATGCCCTTATTTAGGAGGAGCAGACGCAAGAAATCGTTTGGAAATTAAGGCTGATTGATTGGAGATAAACGATTATCTTTGCACCCATGTTATCAATATCCAATCTAAATTTCTATTTCGGTAGTCGGGCCCTCTACGAAGGTGCCAATCTTCACATCAAACCCAAAGCTAAAATTGGCCTCATCGGAGCCAATGGTACTGGTAAATCAACGCTTTTGCGTTTAATATCTGGGGAATATACTCCCGATGGTGGTAATATTTCCAAATCAGGGGATTGTACGATTGGATTCTTGAATCAAGATCTATTATCCTATCAAACCGATGATAGCATTTTGGAAGTAGCCATGCAGGCCTTTGAACGCCAATTGGAACTTCAGAAGGAAATTGACCAGGTCTTGCATAAAATGGAGACCAATTACGAGGATAAGGACGTCGACCTACTAGCTAAACTCCAAGAAGAGTTTGAGCGCCTTGATGGATATACCATTCAGTCCAAAACCGAAGAGATTCTAGAAGGTTTAGGCTTTAGCACGGATGATTTGACACGCCCTTTACGCCTATTCTCCGGAGGATGGCGGATGCGGGTGATGTTGGCTAAATTGCTTCTGCAAAAACCTTCGCTACTCCTATTGGATGAGCCGACCAACCACTTGGACTTGCCATCCATTGAGTGGGTAGAAAATTATATTCACGATTACGAAGGTGCGATTGTCGTCGTTTCGCACGACCGCTATTTCTTAGATCGGACCATCGATCACATCGCAGAGGTATCAGGTGCAAAGATTACCTTGTACCCAGGTAATTACTCCTATTACACGGAGGAGAAAGCCTTGCGGAATGAAATCCAAAAGGGAGCTTTTGAGAACCAACAAGCACAAATACGTCAGACCGAGCGATTTATTGAGCGATTTAAAGCCAAAGCTTCGAAATCCCGTCAAGTACAATCTCGGGTGAAAGCCTTGGAAAAAATCGATATCATCGATGATGTTATTGATGAAAAGGCGAAAGTAAATTTCAAGTTTAACTTTGGAACAGAACCTGGTCGATTCATTTTATTCTTGGAAAACATCTCCAAGGCCTACGGCGAGAAAGTCATCTTGAAAAATACCTCTGCCACAATCAACCGAGGCGATAAAATTGCATTGATTGGTGCTAATGGAAAGGGTAAATCAACCTTATTGCGTGTTATTTCAGGAAGTGAGGAAATCGGTGGAGAGCGTCGGACGGGCCATAATGTGATCGAATCCTTCTTTGCTCAACATCAATTAGAGAGTTTAAATGTCGAAAACACGCTTATCGACGAGTTGAAAGCCACCGGCACAACGAAGACCGAAATGGAATTACGAAGCGTTTTGGGTTGTTTCTTATTTTCGGGCGAAGAAGTATTCAAGAAAATCAAGGTATTATCCGGAGGGGAAAAATCACGGGTGGCCTTGGCGAAGGTATTGATTTCGGAGGCCAACTTCTTATTACTGGATGAGCCGACCAACCACCTTGACATGCAGTCGGTGAATATTTTAATTCAAGCCTTGCAACAATATGAAGGTACGTATGTGGTCGTTTCCCACGACCGTTATTTCGTTTCGAACATTGCGAATAAGATTTGGTACATCGAAGATCACGAAATCAAGGAATACCCGGGTACGTTTGATGAGTACGAGACCTGGATGGCGAGCAGACCTGTACAAAGTGCTTCTTCAAAACCGGTAACAGGCAAACCAAAGCCCGAGTTGGCGCCCGTTGAGCATAAGCCAATTAATGTCAATGCAGCCAAAGCCATCGAAAAATTGGAAAATCAAATCATGGAATTGGAACAAGAAATTGAAAAGATTGAACTCGACATGGCCAATGCGGCATCAGAATCGAAATTTGATATTTTGAAGGAATTGGAAAATAAGCGCAATGCGGTGCAGGTCAAATTAGAAGAAACGACGACCGAATGGGAGTTATTAATTGGGTAACATGCGCTACATAAGCCTCATTCTTCTTTGGAGTATTTCAATGAATGCTTGGGGGCAGTTTCGCAATAAATCCTATCATCCATCCATTAAGTCTGTTTACATAGGCCAAATGACGGCGCGGGAAATTATCCAAGCTCAACCTGTTTTTGATCTAACGAATCAAATAGGCCAACTGAACTTTGATGACCTATCTTTGGCGAATCGAAATGGCATCTATTTAAGGGTCGTGCATTGTCAGGCCGACTGGACCGCTTCTCCCCTTTCTGATATCGAATTTCTTCAGGATTTCAACGATGTACCTGTCCGTGATTCGCAGGCATCCATGGGAACCAAAGTCCCTTACCGGCATTACCAAATCGCCTTACCGCGTGTCAAATTAGCCGGCAATTACACTGTTATGGTTTATAATCGTGCCAAACGAGACACCTTGTTGACGCAACGCTTTTGCGTTTACAGCAATGAAATCACCGTGGCATCTCAGGTACGTTTTGGCAGAAACAATGCATTGCGCAATACGCACCATAACCTTGACATTATGTTGAAATACCCCAACAATTACATGATTAACTCGGCTGAGGATTTCAAGGTATACGTAAAACAAAACGAAATTCTCGAAAATCAACTCCCAAAACTTCCCTTGGGAATAATAGAACCGATGTCACAAAGTATCAGTTTCCCGAGCTATGAGAACGAACAAGCGATCGCTGCCGGAAATGAGTACCGTGTTATCGACTTGCGAAGTACCCAACAGAAATTAAACTTTGTAGACCATTGGGATATAAGAGAGCAAGAAACGCACGTGTATACCATGCTTGAAAGCCCACAAGGAAATTACGCCTACGTCCAGCGCAATGATTTTAACGGAGCCTATGTCATCGAGAATTACGAAAACAACTTCAATTCGTTGTATGCCGACTATGTGAATTGCGTATTTAGCTTGAAAGTACCAAAACAAAGCGATCCAATCTATGTTACTGGGGCATTTAACAATTACCAACAAGCTCCTGAGAATCAAATGACCTATCATGAGTCGCTGGGATTGTATCAGGCCAATATTCTACTAAAACAAGGTATTTACAATTATCGTTTTGAAACAAAAATCCCCTCCAGTTATCTGGAAGGGAATTATGCACAAACTGAAAATAATTATGAAATCTTTGTTTACCTACGCAAACCTGGCAAGCGATATGACGAATTAGTAGGCTTTCAAAAAATTAATACCGCACCTTAAACGTTGAATCGGAAGTGCATGATATCGCCATCTTGAACGATATAATCCTTTCCTTCAACCCCTAATTTACCCGCTTCCTTACAAGCTGCTTCACTTTTATAAGTTTGATAATCCGCAAACTTGATAACTTCTGCACGGATGAATCCACGTTCAAAATCGGTATGAATCACACCCGCTGCTTGTGGTGCCTTCCAGCCTTTCTGAATTGTCCAAGCACGTACTTCTTGTACTCCAGCCGTGAAATAGGTAATTAGATTTAACAAGGCATACGAACTGCGAATTAATTTACTTAATCCAGATTCTGTTAAGCCATATTCTTCCAAGAACATTTGACGCTCCTCTAAATCCTCAATTTCTGAAATTTGCGCCTCTAAGGCCGCACAAACAACAATAACTTCCGCATTTTCAGCTGCTACGTTGGCACGTAAGGTATCTACAAAAGGATTACCTCCTGCTGTCAACGAGGCTTCGTCGACATTGGCCACATAGATAACCGGCTTGTCGGTTAATAAACATAAATCTCCGATAGCCGCTTCGCGTAAATCAGCATCCATCACAACGGTACGAGCTGATTTGCCTTCCTCTAAAGTTGCCTTAAATTGCTGCAAAGCTGCAAATTCTTGTTTTGCCTTGGCATCTCCTGCCTTAGCAGCACGTTCTAACTTTTGTATTTTTTTATCAATCGATTCAAGGTCTTTCAATTGTAATTCCATGTCGATGATTTCCTTATCACTAACCGGATTGACACGCCCTTCTACGTGAATAATGTTTTCATCATCAAAACAACGAACTACGTGGATGATAGCATCCACTTCGCGAATATTGGCTAAAAACTTATTACCTAAGCCAGCACCTTGTGAGGCACCCTTCACCAAACCCGCAATGTCAGTAAATTCAATAACTGTTGGCAAAATTCGATTCGGCTTAACAAATTCAGCTAAGACATTTAAGCGCTCATCTGGAACCGTTACGATACCTACATTGGGTTCAATCGTACAGAAAGGGTAATTAGCCGCTTCGGCTTTGTTTGAAGATATTGCACTAAATAAAGTTGACTTTCCTACGTTGGGCAAGCCAACAATTCCACAAGTTAATCCCATATATTCATTTAAATAAGGCACAAAAATACGCCTAAAAATGAAAAAAGCCTCCGATTTCTCAGAGGCTTTTAAAAAATACATGAATTATCTTATTCCCATTTCAAATCAGATCCACCAAATTCATCCTCATCACGATTGAATTGAGTAAAATCTACATCGGGCATCAATTCCGTTTTAACATGGCTTACCGCTTCATTCAAACCCTCCACGAACTTATCGAAATCCTCTTTGTAAAGAAACATTTTATGTTTTTCATAGACAAATCCATCTTCTTTCTGGTGACGACGACTTTCTGTAATCGTAATGTAATAATCTTGAGAACGTGTCGACTTAACATCAAAAAAATAAGTTCTTTTTCCTGCTCTGATTCGTTTTGAAAACAATTCTTCTCTATCTCTTTCTTCCACTGTTAATAATAATTAGGTTTGACAATGTGTAAATCTACTATTTATTCTCTTTCACTCAAAAATATTCAAATTATTTTCAAGTCATAATTTGATATTTTTTAGGATTATTTTAACAATATTTTTAATTCCCACAATAATCACTAAACTTTGAATCTCTATTCAATCAATTATAATGCGACATTTTAATCGTCTTGTCCTAATAATAAGCCTTTTGGTAAGTAGCAGAGGGTTTTCCCAAGAATTGGGTGACGAGAGTTATGGAGTCGCATCCTTCTATTCCAATTACTTTTACAATCGAAAAACCGCCAGTACAGAAATTCTAAAAAAAACAGAGTTTACAGCGGCTCACCGAATCTACCCATTCAATACGCTTGTTGAGGTAACCAATCTAGCCAATAAACGATCGGTTGTTGTTCGAATTAACGACCGCGGCCCTTACAAATATGGTCGAATCATCGATCTTACATTTGCGGCAGCAAAAAAAATCAACATTCACAAGGCAGGCCTCGGAAAAGTAAAGATCAAAATCATCGGATTTGAAAATGAGTTGATGTTGATTCCATATCACCAACTGGAACTGGATACCCCTCCAAAATTCAGTAATAAATTCTATCAAAAGACCCGATTAAAATACAAGAAAAAATACCGAGTTAAGCGGAAGATTAAAAACAAACGCTACCTCAAAAAAGGGAAAAAGCCTAAAAGCAAACTGCGGATCAAAACTAAATCTTAGCCTTGCTTTCGTAAAACTTGATAAAATCCTCAATCTTATCTACCGGAATTCGTTTCCCGATAATCTTTTTGTTTTTATCCAGAATGTAAACAACGGGGGTCGCATAGGCATCGTAAGTATTTAAAAAGTCCGTATAATACTCTTCCTTACCTGTTTTGGCATTGATGTGAATATCAATACCATTTTTCCAATGTTGAATTTTAAAGGTTTCTATAAAATCACGCCATAATTTCTTGTCCCGCACTAGACATGCTGCAAAAACAACGGCATTCTTCGATTTAAAAAACGCATCCATTTTTAACAACTTAGGGGTCTCCTCCTTGCAATGACTACATTCGGGATCATAAATAAATACTACGGTGTAGTTGGCCTGAACGGCAGATAATGTTAACAATTTACCGCTTGGGTCTGTTAAAAACATATCCGGAATACGCTTACCGATCAACAAGGGCTTGATGACCTTAATACGCTCCTTCATCTTTCGTATCGTCGTCGTATCCCACAATTGAGGTTCTCCTACATAATATTTCTCAGCCAAATGAACGAAAGCACCATCCGTACCCACAACATTATGATTCTCGTAGGTACTTGCAATTTTATAAACCACATACTTACGCATGGCCTCATTCTTAATACCTGCCAAAATACGGTCAGCATCTTTTGAAACGGAATCCGATTCTTGAACCACTAAATCCTCAAAAAACTTATCAATCTTCTTTTGTAAAAATGGCGTTCGAATAAATCGCTCATCATTCAAATCTATGTTGTCGAAATAATGTTTCTTATAATAAGTATACTGATATTTGAATAAATCAGCACTATCCTTTGAACTCTTAACGGGCTTTGAATAGGCTGGAATTTCGGGCTCAAAACTTGCCTTGATCAATTTAGAAACGAATAATTTAGTATGTTGATTAACCCAAACATTCTGCTCTTTCAACATTTGAGCTCGAATTTGCTCGGGAGCCATCTTACCTTGTAATCGTTGATAGGTAGCACCCATGGATTTCTGAAAATCATAAAATGCCTCATTTTCAGGAGAACCTAAGATCTTCATCTCCCCAACAATATCCGTGGTATCCGTTTCAAAAGAAAAATTGGCATTACCAATGACCAAATCAAAGAACTTATTATTTAAAAAAGTAATTAAATAAAGTCCTTGGTCAAGCGTTTCTGTACCTTGAAAGACAAATGCCCCATTTCCATCTACGCGGGCCGTGTCCTTAATTACTTGTTGGTTAGAACCAAAATAATGTGCCAAATAAACGTCGGTATTTGACAATCCTTTTATTTTTCCTTGAATCTTGAAGCCGGAACTTGCGTCTACCGACTTCTCAGCACGCTTGGGCTCTGCCGTATTTGCCTGACCTTTCTGTGCAAAGACAGAAAAACTCAAAAAAGAAAGAAGTACGATTGGCTTAAGGACTTTCATAAAAATTAGGCTAATTTTAAATTTAACTCGTCAAAAATACAATGTTTTTCACGCTATCTAAAATAATTGATTTTATACTTTTACCAATAACTTGGATAATTGCACTAAGCTTTATCAGCCTGGTAAGCACATCGATAAAAGTAAAAAAAATCGTAGGACTTAGCGGACTAGGTATTCTTCTTATTGGTAGTAATGGTTTCATTGTCAATCAATTACAATCCATATATGAAATCCCTCAAACCACTTTAACCCCCAAGTCCCATTTTCCGCTTGCGGTTGTATTAGGAGGCGGAATGATTCGACCGATTCAGGAAGACCCCACAAGGATAAACTTAGCGGAAAGCAGTGACCGATGCATGCAAGCAGCCTTACTCTACAAGGCCGGCAAAATAAACCGAATTTTAATTACCGGCGGAAACACAAGCATCGGGAATTTGAAAATAGACAAAAGCGATGAGACGCTTTCTGTCAAAAGACTATTCGTTGAACTTGGTATTCCTGCCGACAGCATTCTAATCGAAACAAAATCGAAGAATACACGTGAAAATGCCATCTATTCGAAAAAGATTATTGACTCTTTAAAAATTAATCAACCTGTCTTGTTCATTACGTCTGCTTACCACATGCGCAGGGCAGCCGCTTGTTTTGAAAAAGAACATATCCAGATTGTCCCCTATTCCGTTGATAACAAAAAAAAGGACACCCAAATGGGTATCCTTGAATCAATTATTCCTACGGAAAAAGAACTACATAAACTATCCATTTTGATACATGAGATGTTTGGATACCTCATGTACAAAATCATGGGATATTGCTAAGTTGACAAAATCTCCACCATTCGGATCAAATCTTCCGATACCGGCTTTTTCTTCGTAATGGTATCATGGAATGGTGTATAAACCAACTGATTATTAATGACACCCGCCATCACATTCTTTTCGCCACGTAAAAGTCCTTCCAAAGCGCCTAATCCCAAACGTGACGCTAAAATACGGTCATAAGCTGTTGGGATACCCCCACGCTGAATATGTCCCAACGTAGTTACACGGATATCAATCTTATTCCCCATCTTCTCGCGAATCTTCTTTGCCACAATCTGCGCATTCCCTTCCTCATCCCCCTCAGCAACTACCACAATCGAAGAAGATTTTTGCTTGGCAAATCCATTATTTAAAATCGTAACGATATCATCTACGGGCGTTAAATTCTCCGGAATCATTAAGGCTTCCGCACCTCCTGCAATACCACACTGAACAGCGATATAACCCGAATCACGCCCCATTACCTCAATAAAAAACACACGATCATGGGAATCTGCCGTATCACGAATCTTATCAATCGCATCCAAAGCCGTGTTCACCGCCGTATCATAACCAATCGTGTAATCAGTACCGTATAAGTCATTGTCGATCGTACCCGGTGCACCTACCGTTGGAATTTTAAATTCATTGTAAAAAATCTCGGCACCCGTAAATGTTCCATTACCTCCAATGGCTACCAAACCCTCAATTCCGAATTCTTGTAATTTATCATAAGCCTTTTGACGACCTTCAGTGGTCATGAATTCTTTTGAACGTGCGGATTTTAAGATTGTACCACCTCGTTGGATGATATTACTAACCGACTGTGAGTTCAATGGAATAATATCCCCCTTAATCATCCCGTTATATCCACGAACAATTCCATAAACTTCTACTCCATGATATGCCGCACCGCGCACAATCGCACGAATACAAGCATTCATTCCGGGAGCGTCACCACCTGAGGTAAATACAGCTATTTTCTTCATCAATCTATTTTTTAAAACATGTTTCCATGAAAACCAACCAAAAATACGATTTTAATCGTTTAATCCATAGATTTAACTTAGATTTTGAACTGATTTTATACAAAATTCATCTATAAAGTTTCGTAATTTGCAGCATTAAAAAACAATTCAATATGTCGAACACAGCCAACGAATTCTTATACACCTATTTAAACAATGCCTCTCCTACCGGCTTTGAGTCTTCGGGCCAACAAATTTGGTTGGACTACCTGAAACCCTACATTGATGAAAAAATCATTGATACCTACGGAACGGCTGTAGGCGTGATCAATCCGGGTCAAAAATACAAGGTTGTCATCGAGGCCCATGCCGATGAAATTTCTTGGTTTGTCAATTACATTGATGAAAATGGCTACTTATTCCTTCGTCGAAATGGCGGTTCGGATGCACTCATCGCACCATCCATGCGCGCGAATATTCATACCAAGGAAAAAGTAGTCAAAGGTATTTTCGGTTGGCCAGCCATCCACGTTCGTGATCTTGCCAAAGACAAAGCTCCTTCTATCGATGATATTTTTATCGATTGTGGGGCTGCTAATAAAAAAGAAGTAGAAGAAATGGGCATCCACGTCGGAACCGTGGTTACCTTCGAAGATGGCCTAACCGAACTAAATAACAAATTTTTGGTAGGACGTGCACTCGATAACCGAATCGGTGGATACATGATCGCCGAAGTAGCTCGCAAATTGAAAGAAAACAAAATTGAATTACCCTATACCTTGTACATTGTCAATTCCGTTCAAGAGGAAATCGGGTTACGCGGTGCGGAAATGATTGTTCGCCGATTAAAACCGGATTTGGCATTTATCACCGACGTGACGCATGATACCCAATCCCCGATGTACAACAAAAAGACCCAGGGCGACATGTCATGCGGAAAAGGTCCGGTCATTTGCTATGGTCCGGCTGTACAAAACAATGTTCGTGATTTCATCATCGATGTAGCTAAAGAAAAAGAAATCGCCTTCCAACGCCAGGCCGTATCTCGCTCTACCGGAACGGATACTGATTCTTTCGCCTATGCGACCGAAGGTGTAGCATCTGCCTTAATTTCCTTGCCCTTAAAATACATGCATACCACCGTGGAAACCATCGCCAAAAGCGACATGGAGGCGGTTATTGAATTGATTTATCAGTGTTTGCTGAAGGTGAAGGGGCATGAGGATTGGAGGTATTTTAGTTAAAACAGTAGACAGTATTCAGTATTCAGTGTACAGGAATAATATTTAAAAATATTTTTACTCCTAATTACTACCCACTGAATACTGACTACTGAATACTGACTACTGAATACTGACTACTGATTACTGACTACTGTTCTAAATACCTCGCAAAAAACTCCCAAGTCCTCAACATCTGATCAATCCGCTGCCGGTTGTTACCCGCCCGCGTAATCTCATGCGATGCACCCGGATGACGAACGTATTCGACTGTTCTGCCCATTTGCTTCAAACTCTTGTACAACATCTCGCTTTGAATCACACCCGTCCGTAAATCATTCTCACCATGGAAGATGATTAATGGCGTCTTGATTTGCGAAACATAAGTCATCGGCGACTCCCGGTCCAAAATGGCACGTGTTGCCTTCTCCCACGGATATCCTCCAAAATAATTCGGCACCAATCGCCACGCATTTCCTTCACCAAAGAATGTCGACAATTCATATACTCCGCGTTGCGACGCCGCCACTTTAAAGCGATACGTATGTCCCACGATCCAAGCAACCAAATAACCTGCATAAGACCCTCCTGTGACCGCCAAACGCGTCGTATCGGCCCAACCTTCCTTAATCGCCAAATCAGTCGCCTGCATCACATCCGCCATCGGTCCTGCTCCCCAATCCTTCACATTACTGGCCATAAAGGGTGTTCCATACCCTCCACTACCACGCGGATTACAATATACAACGCCCCATCCTTTGGAAGTATAGTATTGAAACTCATGCCACATACTCGACTCACCCGTTCCCCACATGGCCGTAGGTCCACCGTGGATCTCAACCACCAAAGGATATTTCTTAACGGGTACATAGCCTGCTGGCTTCATCACCCAATAATCAATCGTTTGGCCAATTTTATTCACGAATGTATGCTTCTCCGCTTTGGTAATTGACTTTTCTTTTAACCAATTTGCATTAAAATCCGTTAGAACCTCCTCCTTGTTATCAAACATGCGATAAAGTTCCGACGGATTATCAATCGATGTTTTCGCATAAATCAACTCCTCGCCTTCTAGATCAAAACCCAAGACCCCATCTGTCTTCGAAGTCAAGGTTTCAAATTCTCCTCTAGGAATGGAATATGCCATTAACGTAACCGCACCGTGATCCTGCACCGTTAAATAAAGCCATGCATCTGGCGCAGCCCATTTGACCTGAGTAATCACACGATCCATTTTAACCTCCTGTATCTGACCCGTTGCCAAAGTCAATATCTTCAGCACGGGATTCGAAACCCCCGTTGTCTTGGATTCAAAATAGGCTAATTGTTCGCCGGAAGTACTTAGCGATATATTGGAAAAACGATAACCAGGTTTGATTAAGACGGACTTATACGTTTTTGTTTTGGCATCATAACGAACCATTTGACTCTCTAATACCTTATCGGGATGGGTCAACGAATCAGCAGGGAGTATTACTAAGTACTCAGACTCATTAATTTGCTCCCAGTCCGACCAACGATGTAAAGGATTATTCAACAAGACAGGCTTGGCCCCTTCGTATACAGGCATGGAATAAATAGCGGATAGTTGAATCTCCCCTGACGTAGTCATCTCCTCCTGGAACTGCAATCGGTTAATCACTTTGGCTTTCTTATCCTTTTCATTTTGAGCTAAATAAGCACGAACTTCTTCGATCGTACCGTTCGGATTGGGCTTAGCCTTAGATACAAATGACGCGTTGGCCACATTCGGCTTCTCCAAATTCCAGGAAGGAATCAAGCGACGTGGATTCACCAAGGTATCCGAATAAAAGTCCTTTAAGGATATGGCCGTTTGATAATATAAACGACGATCATGTTT
>Ga0228703_1001375_pt1 | contig 15014 bp, 13 predicted proteins | sample McNCre217_Aug_MG_3_FD_178020 | JGI IMG/M metagenome (GOLD analysis project Ga0228703, IMG submission 178020) | Freshwater microbial communities from McNutts Creek, Athens, Georgia, United States - 29-17_Aug_MG | ecosystem: Environmental > Aquatic > Freshwater > Creek | place: USA: Georgia... | reverse complement strand
TCACCGCGTGGGACATTGACATCAACGAAGAAGCCAAATCAGGCACGTTGATCACCTTTGAGGAAGACGAAAAAATGGAACAAGCAATCGTATCGGGCATCGCATTCAACCGTGACGAAGCCAAAATTTCTGTGGTCGGCGTGCCCGACAAGCCAGGTATCGCGTACCAAATCTTGGGCGCTGTGGCCGAAGCCAACATTGAAGTGGACATGATCATCCAAAACATCAGCAAGGATGGCAAAACCGATTTCAGCTTCACCGTGCACCGCAACGACTACGCCCGCACCACCGACTTGCTCAAAGAAAAAGTGTTGCCAGCCTTGGGCGCGACCGATGTGCAAGGCGACACCAAAATTTGCAAAGTGTCGATCGTGGGTATCGGCATGCGCAGCCACGTGGGTGTGGCTAGCAAGATGTTCCGCTCATTGAGCGAAGAGGGCATCAACATCCAAATGATCTCGACATCAGAAATCAAAACCTCTGTGGTGATTGATGAGAAATACATGGAGCTCGCTGTACGCGCCTTGCATAAAGCTTTCGATTTGGATCAGCCTGCTGCCTAAGTTCGTGCATAATATGCACCTGCTGGAAACGTGACCGAGTGGCCGAAGGTGCTCCCCTGCTAAGGGAGTATGGGGTGTAGAGCCTCATCGAGGGTTCGAATCCCTCCGTTTCCGCCAGCTAGTTTGAGCCCCTGAGTAATCAGGGGCTTTTTCTTTGGAAGCCCCGCACCATGCGGGCTCGCGGCGAGGGATCACTTTCTCTGAATTCCAAATTTCGCCATTTCAGAGCTGATTAGGGGCCCTTTCTACCTGTATTCTCAGAAGCCATTTCAGGCAGTCCATAGTTTCACTGGGCCTTTTCTCAGCTTGGGCAATGACTAAGGGCGCCGCAGCGCCCTTTATTCCGTCTTTTAAGTGGTTGTCTACCTTTCGGTTACTCCAAGCAGCGTTCTTTGTTCACCCCAGTCTGCAGGCAGCGGCAAATGGCTGATGAGTTTTTTTGCGGTTAGTTGAGGAGGGTGTTCACCCTTGGATATCCGCTCAATGATGTCTGGTGCCAGCATAGCCATCAGCAGAAGCCTTGACACGTAGTTCACGGTGACTTCCTCCTCTTTTGCAATCATGGCCAAGCTATCTGCATCACCCTCCCTGAGACGTTTGAACCAAATGTGACCTCTCGCAATCAAAGCCAGTAGCTTCAGGTCAGGTTTTCGAATTTGGTCTTCAGGCCCATTAATGATTAAACGCATGGCCATACCGCATCGTTTGAGCTCGACAGGGACTGAAATCCAAAATGACTCGTTACTGATCGTGGTGCTAGCTAGAGCAGATGGCTTGATTCCAATTTCGACTTTGTCCTCGTGTATAACTACTTCGTTCAGCAGCTTGTTTAAGGTCTCAATCGGCGCACTCTGTAGACGAAGTACATGCTCCTTCGCCAGTTCCAAGGTTGCTTTGATGTCTGAGCTACTGGCTTCGGCATCTTGGATTGAACCTAACCAGTCCAGAAGCCTTGCGTCATTAGTTAGAAATGATTTGAGTCCTTGGAGTACAGCTCCTTCGAGTTCTTGTGCGGGGATACGGAACCCATCCACATCTTCAGCTGACTTTTGGTGAAGTTCATTGCTCACGTAATAGCGGTATCTGCGTTTGCCTTTCTTCGAATGAGTTGGTGTGAGGTGATGGCCATTTGCATCAAACACGAGTCCAGCTAATAAGCTTGGATTCATCGCATTCTTTCGATTGCGATGTGACTGCAGATTCGCAGCCAATCGTTCTTGCACCGCATGCCATATTTCAGGGGAAATGAGAGGAGGGTGCCAATGCTTGTCAAAGCCTGCTCATCTTCTGATCTGTAGAACAGCAACACATCGCCAGCTGTAATTGTTTTTGTGTTGGCTTTGCAGAGGTAGGCCATCTTTATGGCGTTCCCAGCATAGTTTTCATGTTGAAAAAGCGCTGTTTGTCTGTTTGCTAAGCCTTGAAAATCAGGGAACAAGACTTCATGGAATCTTGGTTTTATCGGGACAACATAAAAGCCAATATTTTCATCCTGTCTGAAGTGAGGGAAGTAGGCCTTTAAGTAGTCGAACGGCTCTTTTTCTGGTCTTGGTGGTTTGGAAGGATGAACCTTCACATACACAGCATCTCGATCACTGCCATCTGGATGAAGTCCAAATTTTTCAAAACCGAATTCACTTAAGAGTTGAAATAAAAAATAATGCTTTTCTTCATCGCCATGGATGAAGATGTTCTCAAGATTATTGGCGGTCGCATACTTAAAGGCGGCCTTTAAGAATAGTTCGCCGACTTTCTTTCCGCGACTAGTTTCATCTACCTTAAAGGTAGACAGTTTCAACGCCGCGCCTTTTAGGATTTCTGTCTCAGTGATTTTTTCGTTATCTTGACGTGCGTAAATGCAGATAGCACCGAGTTGGTTCGGTTGATGCCAATGAATCCAAGCCTTGCGCCCTTCCTCTGCCTTTTTGCGAAACCAATCATCAAATTCTGGATACCCTAGTCTCAGCGAGTCGAAGAAAGTACTGGAAAGCAGAGGGGTCAGCTGATAAAGAGGTACTTCCTCAATATTGGGGAGCGTAACGCCTACAGTTGTGTGCAACCGTAAGAGTAAATCTTCAGCAGTTTGGATGGTGTAGACACGGTCCAACAGACCTCGAGCTTTTGCCTTGTCGTGAATGCCGCGGTCTTCAGTTACTAATGCAGATGCAGCGTGAAGAGAAAGGGCGTAAAGAATTTCATTGTCAACTGCGTCATTTCGCTTGGTGTCATTGTTATTCCAAGGGCATACAGCTCGATGTTCTAGCTCTGTGTATTGAAGTAGTCGTTGTAATGTCTGATCTCGGCGTACAGCGTTTTTGTCTTCTGCTAGGTCTTCTTTTGAAGCAGGGTGATAGACGAGAACATGTCCGTTTTCATGTGCCAAGCGAACAAAGTTTGCTAGGCTTTCCTTGAGAGGAATCTGTGAGTCCTCTAGGGGGATCAGAATGTTCGTATCTAGCAAAAATCGCATGAATTGTTTTTTTGAGGAATTCTGGAAATTTCCGTCATATCTTAGTTGAGACGATAAGATTCATAAAAATGAACTGTTAGGTGGCTGCAAAAAAGCCGTAAGCAGCTCACTATTAAATTTGGATTTCTATGAAACGATTGAATAAATCATTAAGCACGCACCTGCCGCCTGTATCACTTTTTCGCGAGGATGTTGTTGCAATTACAGAAACTTTGAAACAAAACGATGGCAAATTACGTTTGAAGACGGAAAAATTTGAGTACGACTCTTTAGATGAGCTGTTCTCAAACATTGAAGATCCGCTTTTCAAGTTATCGCTGGCACGAGACGAGCCTCACATCTCTGTTGATTTTGACGGCGCTATGGGGGTGTGGATATACAGTCGAAAAGATGACTTATTGTCGAAGGCTATATTTTTTGAGCTGCAATCTTTGCTCGAGTCAAAACGTAAATGGTCACACCTAGCCTTATCAAAATTCTTGAAAATTTGTGGTTGGCTTGGTGCACTCGGTGGCGGAGCTTTTGCAGTAATCGGCAACTGGACGGCTGTTTTGCTATGTTGCATGTTTTTTCCACTTGAAATTATTTTTTCATTTGCAAAACACAGGAGCTCAATCTCTAGAGATTCACTTGCAGAACAAAAAAATTTTTGGCAACGAAATTCCGATCAAATTTTTATTGCGCTTCTCGGTGCGATGGCCGGTGGACTAATTACGCTTGTTATTACATTTGTTTTTCCCAGCAGTACGTCCTAATTGGAGCTTTCTAATTTGCTATGCCCTCAAAAGCCTATTGCCCAAAGATGGAGACGTTATCGAGGTTGAGGCGAACATGTTTCTCTTCAAGCCTAGAGAAACTCTCTTCGGTGACTTTTAAACTTTCTTTGAGTAGACTGCCATGTATCGCGGCTTTTCTATGGAGCACTGCCGCACACGAAGTAAAACCGCATTCTCGCAATCAACTCAACCTCGCTCGGGATGTCGTCGAAAACCTACAGCAGGTGATGTACATACTTCCGCTGCATGCAAAAAGACAGATCAAATGAAGAGCGCTATTACAGATAAAAATGCGCCTAGCAATAACTGATGTACCAATGACCACGATATTTTTTTCATACAGTCACAAAGACGAAGTGCTACGCAATGAACTTGAAGCGCACCTTGCATTACTTAAGCACGAAGGACTCGTAGAGTCTTGGCATGACCGCCGTATCGTTGCTGGAGAAGAGATTGACGAATCGATATTCAGTCAGCTTGAGACTGCAAATATCATCTTGCTGCTTGTTAGCTCGGATTTCATGAGCTCAAATTATTGTTACTCACGTGAGATGACGCGCGCAATGGAGCGGCATCATGCGCAAGAAGCCAAGGTTATTCCTGTCATATTGAGACACTGCGACTGGACCACTGCGCCTTTCGGAAAGCTCATGGCGATTCCACGCGATGCTAAGCCAGTTACCTCATGGCCGGACCGTGACGAAGCACTAGCTGATGTAGCCAAGCAAGTGCGTTTAGCAGTTGAAAGTTTCAAAACAAGCAATGCGCCTACAAAATTCAGCAGTCCACGACCAATTGCCTCGCCTATCGTATCTGCGCTTCCAAGGTCCAGCAATCTTCGCCTCAAACAAGAGTTCTCGGAACTGGATGTTGATCAATTCCTGCGTTCGAGTTTCGATTTCATCTGCAGATTTTTTGAGGGTTCTGTCAGCGCCCTCAACACTCGCAATCCGGATGTAACTGGAACAGTTGAACTCATTGACTCACGGCGGATGGCGGTCATTCTCTACCGCGGCGGGAAAAAACTCACGGAATGTTCAGTGCGACTTGACGTCCGAGGCCATGTGAATGGAATCGCGTTCTCCTACGACTCAACTGCCCCATCCAATTCATACAACGAAATGCTAATGCCCGAAGCAGGTGATCAATCACTGCATTTCAAATCAATGGGAATGGCCTGGGGAAGTGGTAAGGACAAACAGATGTCTCAGGAAGGTGCCGCTGAGTTCCTTTGGGAATTGTTTATTAAGCAAGCTCAGTCTTGAGTTAAATATTCATGCGGACCAAATCCAAATTTTCACAGTTTTTCCCACACGTTTAAACATCCTATGACAACCGCATCGCAGATGTATAGAAAGCTCGAAGACCTCCCAAAACGACATGAGCGTCTGCGGAAAAAATTCGTTGAATTTTTCGAGCTTGCAAGTTACCTGGCAACAGATCAATCTTCAATCAAGGGCATAGTATTTGATGGTCACATTGAAGAAAACTACTTCGTAACAATTTTCTGTGGTCAAGCTTTCCATTTTTGTTTTTCTATGACAGTGGATCAAGCGGGTGCATCACATGGCTGCGTTTCTTGCTTTGCTGTCGATCAATTTGATGCGACCAAGCGGCAGCTGAAAACCTCATTTTTATACTTTGGCACTGGCATTACTGATGTCCCGAAACCAGATGACATTGAGGATCAAATCAGCCTTGATACTGATGTTGGTGCAATATATTTGGTCTGTCACTGTTTACTCATTGGAATGAGCAAATAGGTGCCGCCCTATAAATCCCAACGGATGCAGCAAGACCTAAGGTAGCAATGTGCCTGAGTTCTGCATACACATTTCAATAATCACGACTGCCTGCTGCTAGGCTGAGAGCAGGTAGCCTGGAGGTCTATGTAGCAGGCAGCACCTGCTGCAATGTTGAACTTACCAAACTAGAGGCTGCGCTTGAGATGTGAATTCCCTGTGAGGATTCACATCAAGGGAGATCACTGAAACATTCGTTTTGGTTGCCTGTTTCAGTTAAAAAATTCCCTGATAAATTTTCTTTGATTTCAGAGAAAAACCTCCTGAAACCCGCATTTTTACTGGGGTAGGGCGCTGTTGCCTTGCCTCATAACGGCAGAGGTTGGCTAGATTCCCTGTTAATTACCCTGTTCACGGGAATTGCTACGCTGATAGGGGTTCGCTCGAGACTGCGTCCACCGCCAGCTAGTTTGAGCCCCTGAGTAATCAGGGGCTTTTTCTTTGGAAGCCCCGCGCCATGCGGGCTCGCGGCGGGTGATCACTTTCTCTGAATTGCAAATTTCGCCATTTCAGAGCTGATTAGGGGGACTTTCTCCCCGTATTCTCAGAAGCCATTTCAGGCAGTCCATAGTTTCACTGGGCCTTTTCTCAGCTTGGGCAATGACTAAGGGCGCCGCAGCGCCCTTTATTACGTCTTTTAAGTGGTTGTCTACCTTTCGGTTACTCCAAGCAGCGTTCTTTGCTCACCCCAGTCTGCAGGCAGTGGCAAATGGCTGATGAGTTTTTTGGCGGTTAGTTGAGGAGGGTGTTCACCCTTGGATAAGGCATTCACAAATCACTACAAACTGCCAGACGAGCGGGGCCTTCACCTGCTGGTAAAGACCAACGGTTCAAAACTTTGGCAATTGCGCTACAGGCATCAAGGTAAGGAAACACTGAGTCTTTGGGGCAGTACCCTGATGTCAGCCTTGCTGAAGCGGTAAGAGGATTCTCATTCGAGGATGTCGTTCTTGTCACCAAGAGCAGCAGATAAGAGGCGGGCTTCTGAGATAAGTAATTTCCCAGATTCGGACACTTTTTTATCCTTTAATCGGACGCTAGGTCCAAAGATGGCAATAGATCCGGTTACTTGTCCTGCACTATTGAAGAACGGAGCCGCGACAGCGACGGCGCCTTCAATCAACTCATCGCGACTTGTTGCGTAACCTTGTTTTCGAATCTTTGTTAGTTCAGTAGTAAGTGATTTTGGGTCAAGCTTGGAGTGGACGGCATAGTTTTCTACAGGTTTGCTTATCTCATTTGCGAAAGCAAGTATCACTCTGCCACTTGCACCTAAAACTATTTTTTCTTGATAGCCCACGCCTCGCTTAAAACTCAATGGATGAGCGCTGGGTAGTTCTGCAACACAGATTCGCAAAACACCTTGTTTCAAAAACAAGGCGACTGTCTCACCTGTCGCATTTCTCAATCGATGCATCATTGGTTGTGCGATCACCCCAACGTCTAAGCTCGATGTCCACACATGAGCTAAGTGTCCGACAGATGGGCCTAATCGAAATTTTTGTGGTTCCCCCGTTGAAACCACAAATCCACTTTGCTCGAGCGTATTCAACAGGCGATACAAAGTAGGGCGGCTCAACTTAACTCGCTTAAGTAAATCAGCTGCAGAAAGCTCATAGTCACTAGACGTAAATGCCATGAGGATCTCGAGTGCCCTGTCTACAGCTCGAACGCTATCAGCTACTTTTTCGTTTGGTACCAACTTATTGACCTTTATGGATTAATTTAGTTTGCCTCTTATGGCGCAAGTAAATCTTAGATTTTATTGATTTTAAGTTGATCTAAGTTTTGTTGATATAGATCAAGTTTGTCCGTATAATGAACATTGGTCTCATCAGGTGGACAATTTGAGTGGACCGAACAAAGCAACAAAACACGTAGTAAAGGGGATTGAAGTTATGAACAAAGAGATGTCAGAAACGTTGACGCAAACGAATATCGGTACCCGAATGGGAAATCTAATGCGTCGTTATTGGGTGCCTGCATTAATGTCGAGTGAGATTGCTGACGCTGATGGCCCACAAGTTCGAGTCGGATTGCTAGGGGAGAAGTTATTGGCGTTTCGTGACAGCGGTGGCAAAGCAAGATTGATCGATGAGTTTTGCTCTCACCGCGGTGTTTCGTTGTACTTTGGGCGCAATGAAGAAAACGGCATTCGTTGTGCTTATCACGGTGTCAAATTTGATGGAGATGGCAAGTGTGTAGATGTTCCATCGTCCCCACAAGCATGTGCACGCATGCACATCAAGGCCTATCCTTGTGTAGAGCGCGGCGGTATCGTTTGGGCTTACATGGGCCCCGCAGATAAGCAACCTGAACCTCCTGAGTTGGAGTGGTGCAATTTGCCTGAAAGCCATGTGTTTGTTTCTAAACGCATTCAGTACTCCAACTATTTGCAAGCGATGGAGGGCGGAATCGACACAAGTCATGTGTCATTCGTGCACAGTTATGAAGTAGATGGCGATCCAATGCATCAAGGTGTCAAAGCCTTGGATTACATCAAAGCAGATGGAAATGTAATTTTTGAAATTGAAAAGAACCCATTTGGTTTAACGCTGTTTGGGCGTCGCAACGGCGAGCCTGATTCTTATTACTGGCGAGTGACTCAGTGGTTATTTCCATGGTTCACTTTAATTCCCCCATTTGGGCATCATGCATTGGGTGGGCACATTTGGGTACCAATCGACGATCACAGTTGTATGGCATGGAGCATGAATTGGCATCCTGACAAGCCCCTATCAGCAGAAGAGCGATCAGCGATGGTGGCCGGTAAAGGCATTCATGTTGAATATGAAGCTCCCGGAAGTTTTGTTCCCAAAGCGAATCGCGATAACGACTATCTGATGGATCGAGTAGCTCAAAAAGATAAACGCGCTTACAGCGGAATTTTTGGATTTGCTGCGCAAGATTATTCTTTGCAAGAAAGTATGGGGCCGATTCAAAACCATGAGGCTGAACAGTTACTTCCAACGGATAAAGCGATTGTTATGGCTCGCAGAATGCTGCACGAAGCTGCGTTGGGTTTGGAGGAGGGAGTTGAGCCACCAGCCCTGAATGCTGTTGATCAACGCGTCCGTGCAGCAGGCGTGCTGCTTGATAGATCTGTTGATCCGGTTGAGTGGGCTCAAAAGAATCTTTCTGATGGCTTGGATCAGCCTTTGTTTTCTATTTGAAACACCATTTGCAAAAGGAGACAAAAATGAAAAAAAGCTGGAAAGCAACCATCTTCATCTTGACGTGGATAGGTATTACTAATCTTGTGTTTGCAAAAGAATGGAGTCCAACAAAGCCTGTAAAGATCATCGTTCCAATTGTTGGGAGTACGAATGATGTACTCGCGAGGATCGTTGCACCTAAGTTATCAGAAGCCATTGGGCAGCCTGTGATTGTTGAAAACAAACCTGGTGCTGGAGGAAATATTGGTGCCGATTTCGTCGCTAAAACAGCTCCAGATGGGCACACACTTTTAGTTGGATACAACGGCCCCCTTGCGATCAACGTAAGTTTGTTTGAAAAAATGCCATATGACTCTGTTAGAGATTTGGCACCAATTACATTGGCTGTTGCTGCGCCTCAGTACTTGGTCGTAAATCCTGTGTTACCCATAAAAAATGTACAGGAAATGGTCGCTTACGCTAAAGCTAATGGCGGCAAGATGTCTTATGCGTCAATTGCAGTCGGTAGTGCATCTCATCTAACAATGGAGATGTTCAAGCTTGCGGCGAATATTGAAATTACTCATATTCCTTACCGCGGTGCGGGACCGGCGATTACAGATTTGCTCGCTGGCAATGTGGACGCAGCCTTTCTAGTGCCTGGCAACGTGCAGCAATTTTTGAAGGAAGGACGTCTGCGTTTGATTGCAACATCAGGTCAAAAAAGATTTCCAAGTACGCCAACAGTTCCTACATTAATTGAGTCTGGATATCCTGATTTCTTAGCAACTTCTTGGATTGGATTCTTAACAACAGCTGGAACGCCAAAGCCTGTGATTGATCGATACAACAAAGAGCTTGTAAAAATTTTGAAATCAACTGAAGTCCGCGAAAAACTGGAATCAATGGAGTTTGAGGTGATCGCTGGTTCTCCTGATCAGTTCCGTAATTGGATTGGATCAGAAATTCCGCGCTGGGGAAAAGTTATCAAAGCTACTGGCGCAAAAGCCGATTGAGGAACATATGAGACTAAGCAATAAAACTGCATTGATTACGGGCGGCGGTGCTGGTATTGGCGCAGCAACAGCACTTCTATTCTGTCAAGAGGGGGCATCTGTTGTCATTGTTGATCGTAGCCATGAAGCCTTATTGCGCACATCCGATTTAATCAGATCTGCTAATTCAAATGCTCGCATCACCCATTATGCTGCAGACGTTTCTGACGAAAAAGCTGCATTTGATATCGTTGAAAAAGCATTGAATGACTTTGGAAGTCTTGATGTGTTAGTCAACAACGCTGCTATGCGTAATTACTCTCTACTTTCTAATGCCACACCTGCTGAATGGCATGCCATCGTCGATGTCAATTTTGTGGGGTGTGCAAACTACGCTCGTGCTTCGCTACCTGCTTTGCGTCGAAGTGGTCGGGGAAGCATAGTGAACGTTTCGTCTTGTTACGCAGTAACTGGACGAAAAGGCATGGGGCTTTATGACGCAACAAAAGCGGGGCAGTTGGCAATGACAAGGACGCTAGCGTTTGAGGAGGCACCAAATGGTGTTCGTGTTAATGCTGTCTGTCCTGGTTCTACTTTGACTGACTTTCATGTGACACGGGCTCAGGCTGTAGGTAAGGATGTTGAAAAACTGAAGTCTGAACGTCAAAGCACTTCACTGCTTGGTCGTTGGGCTACACCTGCAGAAATCGCCGCGCCAATTCTTTGGCTGGCTTCTGACGAAGCTTCGTTTATGACTGGTACATCAATCATGGTTGATGGTGGCCTTTCGATAATGTGATCTTGTTTGAGAAATATTTATGTCCTCACCTTTCTTGATTGCACTCGTTAAATCTATTACATGGGAGGCTGAGGATGTAATTAGCATTGAATTACGCCCCGCACCAGGTAGTTCAGAGTTCGTCAATTTCGAGCCGGGTTCACACATTGATTTGAATTTGCCTAATGGACTCGTACGTAGTTACTCTTTACTGAATGACTCTCGCGAATCGCACCGCTATGTGGTTGCCGTTTTGAAAGATGCAAAAAGTCGTGGGGGTTCAAACTTCATACATGAACAACTTCATGTTGGGACGACACTGAAAATCTCAAAGCCTCGCAATAACTTTCCACTGGAATCTTCAGCGAAGAGGAGAGTTCTAGTGGCTGGCGGCATTGGTGTTACGCCGATGTTGGGAATGCTGCGATATTTAAGAGCGCATGATGCAGAGGTTGATTTTATTTATTGTGCAAAGTCCAGAAAGCAAGCTGCTTTTCTTGCTGACATTGAGGCTCTTACAAATCATCGAATTCGCTTGCAATGCCATTTCGATGATGAGATGAACAGCCCACCAGATTTAAAGAAGTTGCTTGTTGGTTACTCTGTGGATACCCATCTTTATTGTTGCGGACCGGTACCTATGCTTACTGCTTTCGAAGATGCTTGCAGTCATCACGCGTATGAATATTTCCATATTGAACGATTCAGCATCAAAGAGCCGGTGTCAACCGATATGAAATCCGGCTACACGATTGAATTAAAAAAGAGTGGGAAATTCATCGCTGTTGCTGCAGGGCAATCTGTACTTGATGCGCTGTTAGCTGAAGGATTGAATCCCGAGCATAGTTGTCGAGAGGGATTGTGCGGCGCTTGTGAAACTCGCGTTTTGTGTGGTGAAGTTGAGCATCTCGATAGCATCTTGACGAAGAAAGAGCAAGTAGCTAACAAGTCAATGATGATTTGTGTTTCGCATGGAAAAGGAGATGTTTTAGTCTTGGATATTTAAATATAGGAACGCTACAACAAAAAAGTGATTCTGGTTTTGAAAAGTTATTGCGAGGATGTTTCAGATTCTTGTAGATGATTGAATCATCTGTATTCTGAAATACAGCGGGGAACTTGGTGCGCACTTCTTGATGTGAATCGTTTGTGGAATTCACATCAAAGTAGGTCCCTGAAACACTTGTCTGACTGTTCTAGTCGCTGGTTCGACGGTGATACCAATATCTTGACGTGGATTGATACCGCACCCAGTGGCATACGCTCATGAATCAACCGCAATAAGTGGGCATGGGGATCAGTCGCATACGCTCTTGATCAGACCGTGGAGATACGTTGGATCTACTGCGGGAGAGCACTCCTTGATGCTTTTATACAGTTTATGAACGTGCTGGACGGTGCGTCCCCAGATGGTCAAACGGTTGAAACCGTTGCCACGAATGAATACATTGAACCAGCAGACGACAGTAGAAAACGATGCCGGCACGGTTGAGCAAGTTGGTATCAACAGTCAGCCAGCCCCTACACCGCCAAGGAGCGGTGGGCAGGCTTGGGCACTGTGAATCGAAGGTGGTGAAGACTCCGTTCGCTAAAGAAAAAATCCGTGATCATCGTGTCACGGGGTTTTTTCTTTGTGCCTTTTTAGTCTTTGTAGCGAGACAGCACGATCGACGCTGGCAGCAAACCGAGAGAAAACAAAACTGCACCGATTTCCATCAGAGTGTCTGTTTGTATTAGCAAAAATCCCATTGCCGCAATCGCTAGTGCATAGGGTACAAGCTGCTGCAATTGGATACTCGGTAGTTTGACTTTCATGACACTGATCGTAAAACAAAAAGGCCCCCACTAATCGATCACTATTTTTTGAAGTTGATATTTCAAAAAATAATGATTTTCAAATGAGTCTTAAAAGTTTAAAAATGTTAAATGTGGTGATTTTGGGTTTTGCTCATGCAGTCAGCGTAGCAACGGCCTTGTTCAATGGCTCGGAAATAGCTACTTGCTATGTTGGTGGGTATACCTTGTTCTTGTGCAAAGTGGGGCCACTGTGCAACGACGTTGAAGATGTCGTGTACGAGGTCTCGCCAGTGTTTGATACCCGCGGATTGGGCGACTTTTTCAATGGCCTGAAGGTTGGGGTTTCCTTGCCCAGCAATGGCTGTGGTGTGCTGGTTGTTCATACCTTGGCTGAAGGTGAGGTCAAAAGCGGGTGATAGCTCCCAGCTTTGACCGTTGTGAATGAATGCAAAGTTTTTGACGTGATCGTCTTTGTTGTGAGCCAACACGTTAAACACCATAAGCTTGAATGCACGTAGCACGTCTTGGTGGTTTTTGGTGGCGTGGTGAACCGCTTTGAGTAGCTCGATGTAGTCCAAGCAAGGATCGCGGTGTGAAGCATCGAGCATGCCGCCTAACGAGATGACATGACGCTTTTGGTTGTGGATGCGGTCAAAGCGTTTGACGGCAAAAAAGTCTTCTTGTTCGCCACGCACTTGCGTCGTGATGAGCTGAGTGGGAGGCATGTCAATGCCTGCCGCTTGGGCCATGTGTGCGTAGGCCAGTTCGATGCGGCCCATGCACACAGGGTCGTTTGTATGTGTGCGAAATTTGACGATCCAATGCTCAAAGTGTTCGGGCAAGACGTCGAACCCTGATAAGAGCTGTGAAGGGTCGAGATGGTGGATGGCCACGGTGACTTTGGGCCGGGCACCGCCCGGTGAGCCGCCATGAATGTGCAGGGCGCTGAGTACGTCGCTGGCTATGCCTTCTTGCACCAGCACCGCATCTTCTGCCAATTGAGGCAGTGACGGTGCAGCGACCGATGTAGGTGTGTTTTCCAAAACGGGTTTGAATTCGAGTGCCCCCATGGCGCGGTTACCCATATAGGCCAAGCGGTGAAGTGGGGTGATTTGATGCGTTGCCCAGCCTAGATTTCTCTGAAGCACACGGTCCATCAACAGCAAACCCCAGCCATCTGGCAATGCATCATTGAATACGCCGTGTAAACCTTGAAAGTTAAGGTTGCTGGCTTTGAAGGCCCCAGGCTTGAGCGCGAAGCTTGGCATGGGCGAGAGTGCAAAGCCATGTGTTAGCCAGGTGGGAGCGTATTCAAACCAGATTTGACCGCGCACGTCTTGTGCCAAGGTGCCAACAAGCTGGCCGTGCAGTTCAACGCTGAGTTTCATTTGCGGCCTCTGCTTCTGGATGGTGCGGTGATGTCTTTGATTGAAACGATCTCTTTGGGGGCAAAGGTGCCCTCAAAATTTTGCAGGCAGTCGAGTGTGAACGCTATTTTGAGCAAAGATACCAGCGCAATTTCACCCGTGGTTTCAAAGCGTTTGATACTGGCTTCTGAAACCCCCGATTTTTCGGCCAAGGTCTTGCGCGACAGGTTGTCGGCTAAGCGTCGTACGCGGGTGCGTTCAGCAATGGCAATTGCCGTATCTTCTGGTGATATAAAAGATATCATAATAACCCTTAAAGGCTTAATTTGCTTTTAAAGGATATTATTTTAACCTTTATTTAATCTTGGTGGGTGGCTTTGAATTTTGGCTGTTGTTTGGGGTTGGTCTTCGCGCAAGCAGGCTTCTAGGTTGTTGGCGTTGGCGAATACGCCCGAGCCGCTGAGGCTGAGTGTTTCACCATTGGCCAAGCTCCCAAATACGCCACTGTTGATTGTGGCGGTGGCTCCGCCGTCGTATTGTTTGCTGACTGCTGTGATGGATGTGACGGTGATGTCACGTTGGGTGATGTTTAGGTCTCCGTGTGGCCGTGGTTGGGGTTGGTGCAGCTGAACACCGCACGGATACGGGCTCTTGTGGGCGGATAGGCTTGATGCAGTAATCGTCTGCGCCAGCGTTGAGCGCCTCGGTGATGTCTTGTTCGTCGGTGCGACTGGTGAGAAACAGCACAGGCTCTTTGATGTTTTTGACTTGGCGGATGTGTTTGAGCACTTCAATGCCAGACATGCGGGGGACGCGCCAATCAAGGACAAAGAGATCCATGGTGTCTCGGTCAATCGCTTTGACCATGTCTGCGCCATTGTTGAAGACGGCCACCGTGTGGCCCGCGCCTTGCAAAATTTCGCACACGTATTGGGGAGGTGGGGTTCGTCTTCGAGTAAGACTATGTGCCTGGTAATTATCCTTGAGTCTTAAAAGGCTACAAAGGCGTTGCGAGGACGTTTTGGTAGAGCTCTGGGCTTGCTGCTGGCATGACGCCAAACCAAGCTTCAAAGGCGGGGCGTGCTTGATGAATGAGCATGCCCAATCCATTCACGGTGGGGTTGCCTCTGGCATGGGCCATCGATAAAAGTGGGGTTTCTAGAGGCGTGTACACGATGTCTGATACCAAAGCTGAACGGGGAAGTTCATCGAGTTGTATGTCGAGTGGTGCATAGCCTTGCATGCCTTGGCTGGTTGTATTGACCAGTAAATCTGCGCCTGCAAGTGCTTGGGTTCTTTTTTCCCAGTCAC
>Ga0228703_1001374_pt1 | contig 15020 bp, 9 predicted proteins | sample McNCre217_Aug_MG_3_FD_178020 | JGI IMG/M metagenome (GOLD analysis project Ga0228703, IMG submission 178020) | Freshwater microbial communities from McNutts Creek, Athens, Georgia, United States - 29-17_Aug_MG | ecosystem: Environmental > Aquatic > Freshwater > Creek | place: USA: Georgia... | reverse complement strand
ATATTAGATTAAAAATCTACGAGATTATTATATACAAATTATTAATTAATCCATAATTTTTATTAATTGATATATTTATTAAATATATAAATAATATTAATTTAATTAGATTATATAAACTGGGGTATAAAAAAGCCTGAAACATGAGCTTCAGGCTTTGTTTGGTCGGGGCGAGAGGATTTGAACCTCCGACCACTTGCACCCCATAAAGGTGAATACAAGTTTCAATGACCCCCATTGATATCACCTGACCACCTAAAATTCCTTATAATATCGACACCAAACAAATTTTGGTGCTCCATGGATATCCATGAATATTATCTAAAATTCGATCATAAGTGTACCGAAAGTGTTCCCATTGGGGTGTTAAATGAAACTCACAGACAAAGAAATAAAACAATTAAAAGGCGCCAAAAAAGAACAAGTTCTCAACGATGGTGCAGGCTTGTACTTACGCGTATACCCCTCAGGGCGTAAAGAGTGGCGTTTTCGGTACAAAATAAATAATGTGCCTAAATGGTTTTTCTTGGGTAGCTACCCATATCTGTCCCTAGCAGATGCCAGGCTAAAAGCACACGAACAAAAAGCCAATGTGCGAAATGGTTTAGACCCTGCCGAATTAAAAAAAGAATCGGATCGGGTAGAAAAAGAAGCTCTAGCTAGGCAAAAAGCCAGGATAACAATACAAGAACTATTTAATCGTTGGGTCGAATTTGATATTGGCAAACGTAAAGATAACGGTAAAGAAGTTATTAGATGCTTCCAGAAAGATATCTTACCCACCATAGGTAGCCTAGCGGCTGAAGATGTAAACAAAGGCCATATCGCCGTAATTGTTGATAGCTGCTTGTCACGTGGATCAGACCGTATGGCAAAAGTAATCCTGTCACTAATACGTCAAATGTTCAGGTTCGCCCAAGATCGTGACATCGTAGATATTGATCCAACCTCATCTATAAGAAAACATAAAATTGGTAAGCCAGATAGCCTAAGAGACAGGTTCTTAACCGATGAAGAAATAATAGAGCTAGGCCAAAAAGTTGAATTAGCTGGTTTAAACGAAGCAACGAAAATTGCTATCTGGATTGCACTCGCGACTGGTTGTCGGATCGGTGAATTAATAAAATCACAATGGGCTGAGATAGATTTAGAGAAACGCACCTGGCTAGTAACGCCACAAAATAGCAAAAATGGTAAACAAATAAACATTCACCTATCCAACTTTGCGCTAACTCAATTCAAAAAACTCTCACAAATACAGCCGAAAAGCCCATGGGTTTACCCAAACCGAACTAACAAAGGGCATCTGGATACCAAAACAATCACAAAACAAATTGGTGATAGGCAAAGCTCATCCAAAACACAATTATCTAAAAGAACTAAACATTCGACTACGCTCCTTTTGAAAGGAGGCAAATGGACGCCACATGATTTACGAAGAACGGCAGCAACAACAATGACAGCGCTAGGAGTATTACCAGATATAGCAGACAGATGTTTAAATCATCTCGAACAAAACAAAATCAGAAGAACCTATCTTCAACACTCATATGCAAAAGAAATGATAAGTGCCTGGAATCTACTGGGAGAACATTTGCAGCAACTTTTAACAAAAAATAAAACTTAACAACACAATGTCAAAAAAACTAGTTGTTAAGCGAAAGAGAACCGGTAAGCACGTAGTTGACGATGCTAAACACAGTAATACACTTTTAAAAGCCGAATACCTCACATCCATAGGCGAGCCTGCAGGCATACCCGCAATTCTTTTACAGAACCCCAAATATCAAAAGCGAATTCTTAAACTAAAAAAAGATTTAGAGGTCTCAGAAGTAGTCCCAAGAACTTCGAGCAGCAACAAGCTAAGAAGTTACTTAGAGAATGATCAATTTATAGCTAGTCTGGCTCGATGGTGGGAAAAATATCATGGCGGCTCTTTCACTATCAAACGGTTTACAACGTCAGTTGCAGATGCTCAAGCAGCACTGATAATTGACACAAAAAATCAGCCAGAAAAAATACTTGCCCTTGGCGCCATATTGAAACAATACAGCCCTGAACTACTCAACCAAGCACGAAAAGAACAATGGTGGGAAGCACAAATTGCGTTGCGAAGGAAGCTTACCAAAAAGTAAGTTATTGATAAATAAAAATAATCCCAAATAAAAGCTAGAGTTAAGCGACAGTACCTCCTCAAAATCCTATTCTTTAACCTTCAATAAACACATTGGAGGTTAAATGAACCCAAAAAAAGAAATACCAGAAGAAGTACTAGATATTCTCGTGCCATTCATTGGGCACCGGCCTTATTCGGGGCTTGGCGATACAACCGTAGAACGCCGCATAAAAGCATTAACTTTTCCTCAACCAGTTCGCTTAGGCCCTGGGTCTCGCGCCTTTAGAGTTCGCGATCTTCGTGAATGGCAAAAAGATCCAATGAGCTACAAGGCGAAAGTATGAGCTTAAAAATACAACGAGCCAGACCGGGTTGCAGCCCAACTCTGGCTCTAACCACCCTACTAACTCAATTTTTATAGGAGGCTACAACATGTTAGCTAATAAACCAACTTTTTGCAAAAACAGCAAACACAAAAATAAACATAAAACTTCGCCATGGTTCACACACAAGCACCACAGCATATTTAGCCATGAACTAAGCATTGCTGAAGATAAAACAGTTCACGAGTACATGCGCCCACTTCCATTTTTCGAATGGGTTAGTAAAAATAAAGGTGAAAAACTATTATTTGACGCACTTGCAACATGCTGCCCGCTATTTCCAACACTTGGGTACAAAGGCGTTCCAGCTTTGTATATAGCACCACCCCCATCCGGATTTCCTACCGCAGCGTTTATTGTTATGGGACAAGACCACACGGGCAAATTACGCGCTGTAGGTTCTAACTATATAAACACAAGTCAAGGCTCTAGAAATAATTCAATATCAGGTGACTTTTTTGCTACTTATGACTGGTTATCAGATGACTCAAGTAGACACGACTTCATCAGAACTGAGGTGCTTAACAGAATGACCGGCAACGAGCATTCTCTACTAAAAGATGTCACATGCATTGCTGATAAGTTCAACACAATGCCAGTAGTTGTTATGGCGCTAACAAAAAATGGGCCACTATTTGCGATTGATTCCGCAATGATTCGTCCTTATGGATCCTGTGATTACGCATATGAATTCACTGGGGAGGTCGTATGAGCGAAAGCAACTTTGAATCAGCCCTAGAAAATGAATCCAGTTGGCAAAGACCATCACCTGATGATAGTTCTTACTGGGATGAATACGATCCTGCGGATGACTACGATCCAATGGATCACCTTGAAAAAGATGAAATTTTTTTTGACGGGAATAAAACCGATAAAACCTACGAAAGCGACAAGTCCTTTGACTGTAGCCGTAGCCTAGGGCTAATAACTAACGACGAGTTCATTTCAAAAATATTTGGTGAACACGTTGTAAACCTAGCTCCACTAGTTTGCTCCAAGGCTGGAGATCCAGATAAAACTGGTTGGCCTGCCGAAGCATGGCCGTGCGACACAACAGATTCAAACAAGAACTGGTATCTAGCTCCAAGCCTATTTGCAGCCGATGCAACAGGCGAGTATCGCGCCAAAAAAGAACTAGCTAAATCCATTCATGCACTGATGCTTGATGATATCGGCACCAAAGTAGACCCAGAGAGATTAGCCCTTGAACCAAGTTGGCGAATTGAAACAAGTCCTGGCAACTACCAAGCAGGATTCATATTTATCGAGCCAATTATTGATATAGCTAGAGTTGAAAAATTTAAACAGCGCCTTCTCGAAGAAGGTTTATGCGATAAAGGTGCAACCGGAGCCACAGCTAGGTGGATGAGGATGCCTGACGCCATCAATGGTCGACCGAAATATGGATCACCAGCATTTCGCTGCAAACTAAGTCACTGGAATCCAGAAAACAAGTACACGCTTGAAGAACTTGAAAATGCTCTGCTTACGTCTGCTTCGCCAGATCCAAAGGATACCAACCAGAAAATAGATCAAGACCTTATTGCTCAAATCTATACACCTCACACTGGAATTAACCCAGTCATTGAGAAACTTAAGTCCAAGGATTTATATAAGAAGCCTCTTGGTAATGGTAAGCACGACATCACGTGCCCTTGGGTTCATGAACATACAGATCAAATTGATAACGGCGCGGCTTACTTTGAGCCATCTGATGGCTACCCCAATGGTGGCTTCAAGTGCCACCACTCACATGGCGCACAATACCGCATCAAGAGTCTGTTAGACCACTTAGAGATTCCAATTGGACTTGCAAAAAACAAGGCTTCAATACGTATGCAAGCTGGTGAAATTGACAGGATATGCGACGCTGCCGAACAAGAATTAGCCAGCACTGGGAGATATTTTCAAAGAGGTAATTTGATTGTCAATGTGATGACTAATCCAGAAACACAGAACACTGTAATCAATCCCCTAACGCAGTCATCACTACTGAGATCAATATCAGGTTGCATCCGTTGGACGAAAACAAATCATCAAGGCCATGAGGTAATTTGTGACCCACCCACCAAACACATCAAGGTACTGTTCGATGCTCAAATGTATTCACATTTACCGCCCCTGATTGGGCTAACAAGACAACCCCACATGCGCGATGATGACAGCATTTGCTCTAAATCTGGATATGATGCTTTAACAGGCTTATTTGGTGTATTTGATGAGCGGGATTACAAGATTCCAGATAACCCAAGTAAGGATGACGCCATTCATGCTTGTAATGAGTTACGACAACTGCTGAGCGAATTTGAATTTGCAGACCCGGTAGATGAAGCAGCAGCAATATCAGCTATGTTGACAGCGACAATTAGGCCAAGCCTACCTACCGCGCCGTCTTTTCACATGCAGGCACACCAGCTTGCTAGCGGCAAAAGCTTTCTAACATCACTAATATGTTGTTTTTCAAGTTCAAGTTCGCCATCTGCAGTGGGATTCCCGACCAACGATGAAGAATGTCAAAAGCTTTTATTGGCTAACTTACTCGAATCCCCTGCTGCTATTGTCTTTGACAACTTAACAACAGACTTGATTCCCTATAAATCACTATGCTCAGCCTTAACAGAGGAGTTCCTAACCGGGCGCCTACTTGGAGTCAGCAAAACAGCCACTGTCAGCACTAGAACTCTGATATTAAGCTCGGGTAACAACGTGGGACCAATTAAGGATATGGCGCGTCGATGCATTGCCATTCACCTTGACCCAAAAGTTGATACACCTGCATCCAAGAAGTACGCAAATGATCCAGTAAAAATGGTTCGAAAGAACCGAGAAAAATACGTCTCCCTGGCAATCACCATCATTAAGGCATGGATTACTGCTGGAAAACCAATTTCAAAATGTTCAGCGCTTGCCAGCTATGAGCGCTGGTCTGAACTTATCAGACAGCCTTTACTTTGGTTAGACCTTCCTGATCCTGCAACTAGAGTTTTTGAGCAACTTAATGTTGACCCAGACAGAGAACTACTATCACGGCTTATCGACGCATGGGATCATCACTTTGGCAATAAACCCACTATGGTCAGAGAAGCCGTTGAACTGACCGTATTCACACAAAACTCAGCGCAAGAGTTGAAAGAAGTCTTTCGAGAGATTGCTGAAGAACGCGGTGAAATCAATAGAAGGCGACTTGGTCGATGGATCGCGCGTCACCAAGGTCAAGTTGTACATGGCAGAAGACTTGAAAAAGTCTCAACTAAAAACAGCGCTGAAAAATGGCAGGTTGTCCAGGTTAAGTAGGTTTTGTAGGTTATTAACCTAGAGATTTAAATATTTCTTATGCTACGGTTCAAGAGGTTATTTGAATTAAAAAAAACTAGACTTCGTTTGAGGCCTTAATAGGGTGCAAAATGTCGAGTGATGCCCATAACTTAACATCATCAATTGACGTTAGTTTTGTGTAGCCACTCGGCTTTCTACCCCTGGTTCTTTTTGCCGTTGTCATTTTCAAAACATGCATAGCATCTTCTACTTGAGAAAACCATAAGCTTTTTAGCGATCTATCTTCACGAGCTTCTTTGGTTTCATTGCCGCTACTCATATTAGCTTTACGAATTCTTCGAATACCAGCTTCAGTTTTAGGGCCCGTTGATTTACCGCCATGCACACGACACTTTTGAGCCTTACTGGAACGTAAAGCAGGAGCACCGCACTGCTGACCAGTTCGTTTAGATCTAGCTGTACAGCGCAAGCATTTGATTTTTCCGCCAGCTATTAAAAGCGTATCAATTTCATATTTCATTTAGAAGAATATTACCAGCGAACAATAATAATTTCTCTAACGAACCAAGAAATTAAAAGATTTCTACTCCGCCACTTCGTTTGAAAAAATCACCGTTTTCAAATGACTTTGCGCGTAAATAACTGGCCAATAAAATGGAGAACCTCGCCAACCATTTTCCTCCAGACCATTCTGCTTGATTAACATAAGCATAGGATTATTAATTGCTACAGCCTTCGCCACCGCGCTTTCAGTCCTAGCCGTATCAGGAGAGTCTGAATAAAGTTTATGTGCTCCATCTGATTTAGTTCGACTTAAATTACGACCAGTTCGAACTAAACACCAAACCTTACCTTGATAAGAAGAGTCTGAACTCAAATGACTCAAATAATCGATAATTGAAACAGTGGCATCCCAATCAAATTTATAACCCTCATCTGCCTCGATCTTTAAGGTTTTTTGTATTTTTCTTAAGATATCTATGGCAACTTCAGTTTTAATTAAAAAAGGTTCTCCATCGCCGGTTGATAAATCGCTAACAATACCATCTATTGATTGCACAACTGGCTTCAAATAAGTTGGGTAATCTGTTTGAAACCCCACTGGTAAAATTCTTCTAAAAGGTCTTAGAGTTGTAACCTGGGAAAGTAATATTTTATTTGGGCTGCATGCTCTTACGAGACCGCCATCATCTTTACGAATAAATACCACCGACTGATCTCCACTTGAATTCTCAAAGCTGGCGCGCAAAGCAGAGTCGCATTCGTGCATTGCCTTCATTGCTTGATAGATCCCAGGTTCAGTGTAAAAACGAGTTACTGCCAAATCATTTTTCGGTCTAAAACCATACATTCGGGAATGCTGCAAAACTGTATCTTGTTGGTAAATTTTAGGTCTACGCCCGTAATAGAAACCAATAAGGTTAATGATCGTAACGCCTCGATCTAGAATCTGCCCACCAATAAAAATGTTTAAAGGTGTTCTAAGTTTTAGCTGACCATCTGAGTCAAGCAGTTCCTCAATTTGCTTCTCGGAGTTAACTTTGGTAATCATTACCCACTCTTCAATTAGAGCGGTTTTAGCCAAATGAATAACCGAATCAATAGGGGGTAGATAAAAGCCCTCTAGCTCAATAGATTTAACAAATTCGCTATAAGCCTCCGCAAATAATTTGTCACAAATTTGGTCTTGTTTCTTTATTGCATCGGTTAGTTGCTCATATAAAGCATTTACTACATCTTCTTGCCATGCATGAGCATTCTTATTAGATTCAGTATGAATTAAAAAACTGTATTTTTTAGGATCTTTAGAGTCATTTTGATCCTGAAGTCTGCGGATACAGCCACCAACAATAAAACCTACAATGGCGAGCCTGAGTGAAGAAATAGCATTGCTTTTTAAAGCCTCTTCGATTTTAAATTTCCGGCGATCTGGCTTGTGCAAGACTTCTAACTCTTGTCTCGTGATTGGGATATACAAATGTGAGGCGATATTCTCAGTATCAAGAGAATCATTGAAGTAGTAATCTCCCCCGACATAGTTCTTATTAACTGGAACAAGCTGGGTAAAAGCTGGTTTGACCGGTTTGAATTCAGTACCCTGAATTTCTATAGTCTCAGGTTGTAGATAAAGGGAATAGGGAGTAGCTGTAACTTGCAAAAAAGATGAGTTTTTTAATAGCTTTCTCATCTCATCAATTTGAGCTGTAGTGGTGTTTATTTCAACACCTTCCTCTTTAGATTTTTTAAAACCAATACTTGCATAGTCTGCCTCATCATCAATAATGAGTATTTTCTTATCTTTCAACGCCGCGCTGGAGAAGCCATCAATAAGGCGATCCATATTGTCTGCCTGTTTTTTTGCAACAAAAACAAGCTTTTGATTAATCTCATACCCTGTTAATTTTTTGGGCATAGTCATCACATCATAAGCCTGGAGCATTTCGCGATCAGTAAACTCTTTAAACTCTTTAGAAATTCGCTCAATTGTTTGTTTACTTAGAGCTTTAGTACCTTTAGTTAGAATAATAGCCCCATCAAAACCATTATCAAAAGCGAGTGCAATTATTGCGATAAAAGTTTTGGTTTTTCCAGATTGGATCTTTCCGAGAAGCATCCCTGGTCGGTCAAGATTTGTCTCAGTATCTAATAGCTTTTGAACAGTTTGGGTAATTGCCTCAATATCTGTTGAATCGTATCTTGAGTCTGATAAAAACTTTGTAAAAAAAGAACCGTTGCTTTTGATTGGAGCCAATTTATTTACCTATTTACTTAAACTTTGAATACCTTCATAACCTCATCGCCCAAATGATTAATTACTTTGACAGCAATGCGACCGGATTTAGGCTTTACAAAAGGTCTTGATTTATCACTATTCAGTGTCGCCCAAGATTCCAAATTAATTTCTGTTTTTAAAGAACGTTTTAATGAATCATAAGGATCGGCAGCGCCTAAAAAGTAAGCGTGTCTAACAAAGAAACTTTCTTCGTTGTAATCAGTATCAATAAACCAACAAGCTATACCATCAGAACCATTACTTACAACCTCGCCTGTTTGAGGTTTAAACACATCAACACCATTAATTTTGATAAAAAATTTATTTTCTTCACATGGAAATAGTTCAATATCGGGCTCACCAAAAATTACAAATAGATTTCCTTTTCCTGTATTTTTTAAATCGTCAGCCATATGTAAATCAGCATTCATTCTAGCCTTTAGAACAGGAATCCTTCCAAGCTTATTGAACTCTGTTGCATGCGCTTCGTAGTTAAATGCACAAGAAATTAACGCATCAAAATTGGCATCACCAGCTTCTCTTGCTGCAGCGACAAGATCAGCCCTCTGCACAGTGCCAAACTCTGGCCCAATAAATATTGCAGCTCTCCTCTCTTCACCCTGACCCGTAGCACCTTCATAGTAACGAGCTTCAGCACAAATTAGATCCCCGGGCCAGAGATTAAGAGATGAAAAAATAATTCGATTATCTTTATGCGCCTGTTGAACACCTGATACTTTTAAAGTATCAAGAATCATTTGTTCAAAGGTTTGCGTTACATTGTCAATGCTCGCATCTCTAATTGTGTCGATAAGATTATCGTTCTCATCAACACCAAGGGTACGATGCGGACTAAGACTTTCAACAGTAAATGGGCCTGCTACCCTTACCTTGGTTTTATCTTCATAGGGCTTATCATACAAAGGTTCAAATTCAGCTCTGGCGGAAATTGAATTATCAATTTCCACTTGATAAGCCTCCAAGTACTCCAACCATTTTGCATGCAGAGCCTTTACCTCATCTGACCAATTTGAATCTTGAGCTAGAGGAACTTCCCATTGTTCCCATTCAACACCCAAAGTTTTATTAATTTTCTCAAGCAAAGGCTTAATTTTTGTTTGATGGTCTTCCCAAATAACATCTATCTCAGAATTATTAGCAATTGATTTCAGAGTAATATGCGGTAGTCGTTGATTTACAAATCCATGCTTAATATTTCTGAACACTGGCTTGGTACTAATAGAGCTCCTGGTAATTTCTGCTTCCTTTAGCTGACCCTCTTTTGAGTCTGAGAGCAAGTAGTATGGAAATTTACCGCCCATAATGCGGGCACGCGCTAATGCAAGCGCAACTCTGGATGTATCAATAGTAATCCACCTACGCCCCCACTGCTCACTGACAAAAGCAGTTGTTCCAGAACCACATGTGGGATCCAATACTAAATCTCCAGGATCTGTAGCCATCAAAATACAACGCTGAATAATTTTTTGCGTTGTCTGAACGACATATACTTTTGACTCTAAAAATCCTCCAGTACCGGTATCAGTCCAAACATTATCCAAAGGTGATCCTGGTATATCTTTCCAGGCTCGCAAATAATTTATGGTTGTACCTGAAACAGCCATTCTGTTAGCTTTATCTACTCTAGCAAGACCCTCTTCAGTAGTACCCCACCACCTAGATCTAGCAGTATATTTATTCCCTTTATGGAAATAATCATATTTACTACCTGGGCCTGGTTTCGTTAAATCGACAATTCGATAGGCTCGCTCCGGTGAAGGAGTTTCACTGCCAGCAATACGATACGGCATGCCATATTTATCTCTCTCGTATCTGAAATTAACACCGCTCTCAGACTCTAAGCTTTTTTCAACCAATAACTTTCTGTATTTATGACAATCAATGTTCTTTGCGTACCACAATATAAAGTCTGCAGAACCAGCAATTTTATTATTTGCATACCCTGACGTCTTCACAACTGTAATTTGACTTACAAAATTTGCGTCCCCAAATACCTCATCAAGAAGTGCTCTAACTCTATGAACGTTTTCATCACCAATTTGAATAAAAATTGATCCAGATTCTGTAAGCAAATCCCTAGCAACTGTTAGCCTATCTCTTAAATAAGTTAAGTAACTATGTATGCCATCTCGCCAAGTATCCCTAAAAGCTTTTACTTGCTCAGGCTCTCGAGTAATATGGTCTGAGTTACCATCTTTAACTTCTCTACTTGTTGTTGACCACTGAAAGTTACTATTGAACTTAATACCATAAGGGGGGTCAAAGTAAATACATTGCACCTCACCTCTCATCCCCTCTCTCTCGGCTAGGCTTGCCATGACCTGAAGTGAATCTCCAAGAATTAACCTGTTTGTCCAATTTTGCTGGTGTGTATAAAAATCAGTTTTATCTATTCCCTTTGGAATACCATCAAAATCATTGAAAAGATCAGCCGTGTATAAGCCGGCATCAAAATCAGACTCTTTAGTTCGACTTAACAAATCATCTATTAGTGCTTTTGGATGCACTTTCTCTTGAATATATAAAGGAGGAGCAGAAACAACTAAATCACTCCAATCTTGATTATCTTTACCTCGCCAAACAATTTGAGGGTCAAGATCTAAATTTCTTGGGTACCTAACTTTTATATGAGACTGGCCATCTTTATCGACAACTGACTGGTGCTCAACTGTAGGAATATTTTTTCTTTTTGAATCCTCATGAACCAAGGTTTCAATTGTTTTATTGTTATTTAATTTTGTAGCCATAATTTATTTAAATTGAGTTGTTTTTTTTATTAAGTTGTCAAATTCGTTTTCAATTTTTTTTGAAAAATCTGTCTCCATATTGAAAACCTCTGTGAATTCAGCAAAAGCCCAACGACCAAAATGCTTAAGGTTATTAACCCCTGGAATCCAATATGTATCCATGGTTATCTTTTTCTCCTTGGCGTCTTCTCTACGATAGCCCTTGATTTCAACAACCAAGTGCAATAAATCATCCGGCCCATTTCCGTCATCCACAAGAACTATAAAATCCGGGATATATTTACGCATTTCTCCAGCAAAGCGATACGGAACATCGAAACCTAATCCTTGATTTTTTACGTAGGCTTTAACTTTCGGATGAGCCTCGACCACGCGACAGAACTCGGCCTCCCAATCACTATCTAAAACAACCCAATTGACATGAGATAAATTAGGATTAGCCTCCCATCTATCAGGTTTAGACGTATTGAACTTAACGTCAGCTGTAGATCCGCTGGGGTTATATGGATCTAAGAGCGCTTTTATCGGTCGAGAACCCTCAAAGGATCTAGTAATTGCTGCTGCGATTCTATTGCATGCCATATCAGCTAACTGAACATACATTAGCTGAGCAGGATATGTCCCGCCCTCACAAACTAAACAACTATCCAACCATTGTTTTGTGATCTTCTTTAATGGGCCAAATAAGAATAACTTCGGTTCTTCACCAGGATCACGCCACTTGGTATATAACAGTCTTTGCGTTAAATTGAACAATACTGTTTGAATTCGAACATCTTTTAGATGTTTAACATTAAAGTCTTCAGATTTGCCGATTAAACCTGAATTTGTAGTACTTGTTGGACCAACCAAATCTGGATTAAGAACCATTACAGAATCATCATTAAATGATGCTTCAAGCAACTCTTCGGGCAACTCAACTCTATATCCTTCTACATTAGGAAACTTAATCTCAAGATGGTCACGCTCAGGAGTTATGGCTTTAACTTGAATCGTCTCTCTAGGAGGTTGAGGCGGAGCAATTACTGGTTTTGCAGTGAAATCAAATGGAATTCCAAAAACGTCTGCGTACTCTACATTAAACAGACCATCGTTATTTAATTCATATGATTGTCTTCTTAAAGCTCTGCCAATAACCTGTTCACACAGTAGCTGAGTACCAAAAGCTCTAATACCTAACACATGCGTCACAGTATTTGCATCCCAGCCCTCAGTTAACATCGAGACTGAAACTACACATCGAATATCTCCACCCAACTGACCAAATTTGCCGACAGTGTTCATAACTTCGCGAAGTAAATCTTGATCCGTAATCTTGTCGCCAGCCCTAGGATCTCTAGATCTCTCAATAATTTCTCGCCTAAAACGTTCAATCTCATCAGAGGCAATATTCCTAAAATTCTCATCCAAAGAATCCCCTGCTTCCAATTGCTCACTATCTATTAGCAGAGTATTAGGCCGAGCGAGCGGATTGGATGTAGCTTCATCATAATTTCTAAAAAGTGGCAGCCGACCGTTTTCTAGAGTGGTAGATCCATCGGGATTTTTACGATGGAAGCCAGAAACAAAGTCATAAACCAACTTTGATATTGCAGTGTTTTGACAAACAATGATGAAGCAAGGAGGGACTCGTATGCCAGCGTCTTTCCATAAATGGAATGTTTTTTCATAATGTCCATATAAAGCCTCCAAAGCTGTTTGCAGTATCGTAGGCAGCTTTAATGGGTCTAAATCACCTGAGTCACCTCGACTCTTTTTGGGCATGTCAGCCCTGATGTTTTCCCACAAATTTCTGTAAATAGGCATTTCATCTGAAGATGTGAGATTTTGCGCCACAGGCACTCGAGGTAATTTAACAATTCCACACTCAATTGCATCCATCAAAGAAAAATCACTCATGGTCCAAGGAAATAAAGTTCCTTCAACATACCCTGACCCACTTAAAAAAAACGGCGTAGCTGATAAATCAACAACACGTGATAGCCCTAACTTTCTACCAACAGCCTCGAGTCCAGAAATCCAAAGTCTTGCAGCCTCTTTGTTTTTTTCTATTTCCTTTTTTTCGTCACCTTTGAAGGAACTTAACTCATCATCACCTAATGGTTTTTCTCGATAACAATGATGTGCCTCATCATTCAAAACCATAATATTTTTGAGACCCATAAGATCAGGCATGACGCGTTGAATCATCTGCCCCTCTGTCTCTAGAGTTTGAATCTCACTACCAGATCTTCCTGATAGTAGCTGCCTGCCACCTTTGGAAATATCTATACGTTCTCTTAACTTAAATGCATGGTAGTTGGTAACAACAATTTTTGCTTTATTTATATCTTCCAACATATCATTGGGAATTAACTCCCGTTGCTTATAGTAACTATCAGGATCATTAGGCTGCAACACTCTTAATCGATCTTTAATTGTTAAGCCAGGAGCAACAACTAAAAATCCTTTAGTAAATAATTTACTGTTGGGCTTTCTAACTGAATTTATGGTTTGCCAAGCGATGATCATAGCCATCACAGTAGTCTTTCCAGCACCAGTAGCTAACTTCAGGGCTAACCTCATCAAACCTGGATTGGCATCAATATTTGACGCAGCTAAATGATCTAGTATGGGTTTAGCAGCCTTGACATTAGGCGCAACCTCCGTCAACCAAATAGCCGTTTCAACTGCCTCTACTTGGCAAAAAAATGGTCTTACTCCATTGAAATCATAAGATCTCCAGTGCTCGAGTAATCTTGCTGTTTCATGTGTAACTTGCCACTGATTTGGGTTTGGCAAATTTCTCCAAGCTGCAACATGACGTCGGACCTCATTAATTATTGGAGTTGGGTCATATTGTTGATTTTTAGTTGATAAATTATCACCATCAACAAATAAAATATTTTCTTGCTGTTTACTTGATTTAACTTTTTTTGGTTTTGGGATCGGCGTAATAAATTTTGCTGCTCGCCTTTCCTCCAAAATTTTTTGGGTAGGCTGCCCCCTGTCATCTAACTCCCAATGACGAGCTGGCTCTTTATACGGTGAATTTAAAATTGGGTGATCAAAAAAAGGATTAGGCGTTGTCATTTACACTCTGATTTACATGTACTTTTATCGTTTTATATTGTGTATAAGTATTTCACAATACACATTATTTTTGTGGATTCTTTCTAGTTATTAGCACTAGTTTTTTATTGTCCATCATCCTGATTGACACATGATCGCCTACATATAAAAAATGTTCTTTTTTTGAGCAAAATCTAGTGCATAGCAGGGATTAGGTACCATCTAAACTAAATTGGGGGTTACGGGTACGGTGGGGTTGGTCTAATAGAAATCATCATAGGGTAACCCCTGTCAAAACTTTGACATCACCTTTGATATTTTTTAATTATTTGTGACGATTAGTGATGTAGTGCGCTGCATACACTTACTGGATATTGGGGCAGTGCCATCTGGGTGGGGTGCGAGTCTCTCAAATAAAAACCAGATAATCTAATTAAACAGAGCCCTGTTACTCAAAAGAGATTATTACGGGATTGGTGTACCTGAAAGTGTACCTAAATAATAAATTCTCTTAGGCGCCTCAATCAAAAACCCTTATAAATATTGGTCGGGGCGAGAGGATTTGAACCTCCGACCACTTGCACCCCATGCAAGTACGCTACCAGGCTGCGCTACGCCCCGAAAATTGATTAACTAGAAAGAATATGAAGGAC
>Ga0228703_1001373_pt1 | contig 15026 bp, 14 predicted proteins | sample McNCre217_Aug_MG_3_FD_178020 | JGI IMG/M metagenome (GOLD analysis project Ga0228703, IMG submission 178020) | Freshwater microbial communities from McNutts Creek, Athens, Georgia, United States - 29-17_Aug_MG | ecosystem: Environmental > Aquatic > Freshwater > Creek | place: USA: Georgia... | reverse complement strand
CCACGCGGGCAAAGTGCGTGGCCTGGTGCGTGCGGTGGATGGCACGTTGCTCGGGCGTCATCTCCAGATCTTCAGACAGCAGGCCGCTCCAGAGCATGGTGCAAACGTGCATGTTGAAAGTCAGCGCCGTAGCGCCGCAGTAGCGGCCAATCTCGGCCGAGACCATGGCATACGTCGCGTAATCGGCGCCGTGGCCGCCATGCGCTTCGGGCACGCACAGCGCCAGCAGACCTGATTCACGCATGTCGTCGTAGTTGGCGAACGGGAACTGCGCATCGCGGTCGAGTTGCGCGGCGCGGGGGGCAAACTTGTCACGGCCCAGCTGGCGGGCCAGTGCCATCAGCTTTTGCTGCTTCTCGGTCAGGGGGTAGTCGTCGCCACAAATCGGCATGGTGGCAGGCATGGTCTTGTCGGTCATGGAAGGCTCCGAAGGAAAGGCAGCAATGCGTTGGAAAAACTGTCGGGTTGCTCAAAGGTCAGCAGATGGCCCACGCCGTTCAGGCACTGGTATTGGGCGTTCGGGATCTTGTCGGCCATGCGCTGCACCACGGTGGGTGCGGCGGTGCGGTCATGTTCGGCGGCAATGCACAGCGTGGGTACGGTGATAGTGGGCAAGGCAGCACGCTGCTCGAACTGCACCAGCGCACCAAGCGCAGCCTTGTAGCCCGCAGGCGTGATGGAGCCCATGCAGGTCTTGGCCTGTGCGAGGCCCGGACCGTCAAAGCCTGGAGCCATCATGGTGGGCACCAAGCCTTCAGCCACGTCCATCATGCTTTTGCCAGCCTCCAGCGGAGCCAGGCGCTGCGCAATGAATGTCTGCTGGAAGTCGCCGCTGCCATGACCAAAGGCCGGACTGCTTGCCGCCAGCACGAGACCTGCCACGCGCTGCGGGTGGCGTGCCCACATCTGCAGCGCCACCATGCCGCCCAGGCTGTGCCCGACCAGCACAGCCTTGGGCAGACCATGCGCATCCATCAGTGCGGCCAGTGCGTCGGCCAGTCCATCAAAGTCGCAAGGGTCGATGGCTGGACTTTCGCCATAACCGGGCATGTCCCAGGCCAGGCTGGTGTAGCCCGCCTGCGCACAGGCTTGCTGGATCGGCGCCCAACTGCTGGCGCGCCCGCCAATGCCGTGCAGGAAAACCAGCGTGGGCTTTGTAGGAGCCGCGCCCTCGCAGCGATCAGACGTACTTTTCGCGACGAGGGCGTCGCTCCCACAAGTCATCTCAGGACTCATCGCGATAGGGGCGTCGCTCCTACCAGGGAGAACCACGCAACCGGGAATCGTGCTCATGCCAGTGCCGCGCTCACGACCTGGCCCGCATCGACCACCACCGTGTCGTCGAGCCGAATGGTGCAGCCGCGCATGGGCAGGTCAAAGTGACCCAGCGTGTGGCGACCCGCGACTTCGTTGGCGCCGGTCGAGTACAAAAAGTTGCCTGCAAAGGCCCGCAGCTCGGTGCCGTTGCAGTCGCGCTTGTCGTAAAACGCCATGGCGTCCCAGCGCGCTGCCGGGTTCAGGCCAAAGCCCACATGCGAGACCGCGTAGGCGGCGCGGTGGCCTTCGGCGTCTTCCCAGGCTTTCCAGTAGCCGCGCATCATGTCCACATCGACGCCCTGGCCTTCAATGGCCACCACGCTGTCGTTCTCGATCGTCAGACGGATCGTGTCGCGCAAATAGCTTTTGAAGGTCAGGTTCACATCGCCGGGGGCCATGACCAGCGTGCCGTTGACACTGCCCGCGGCCGGGAACGCCAGCGCCAGACCCGCGGGCCAATGCGACACCATGCCCGGCTTGGGGCAGAAACCCCAGACACCGCCGACCACCGCTTTGTTCAGGCTCACGCGCAGGTCGGTGCCTGCAGCAGAGGTGACATGCATCTGCTGCGTGCCCTTGAGTTTCTTCATGGCGCTGCGTACCACGCCTTCGAGCGCAGGGTCGGGCACCGTGCGTTCCAGAATTTCAGGGTGCTCGTTGGACACCATCAGCAGCCGTGGGCGTTTGCCGTCGGCCCCCTGCATGATGGCGGGCAGCTCGGGCGCATGCAGCAAGCCCTCCACAGTGCAGTCCACCACGAAGTCGGCACGGGCCAGCGAGGCCACAACGGGTGCCAGTTGCGCAATCGCGTCACTCGCACCCGTGGAGCGCACAGGGGCCGGTGCACTCAAAGGAGGTGTGGTCAGGGTGACTTCAAACACCTTGGCCCCCATGCCTTCGAGGGCCAGGCGCGCCATGTCCACATTCACACGACGGGACTGGGTTTCGGCCAGAATGGCCACCACCTCGCCTGGCTGCACATTGCACAGCGTGAAGGTGCGGACAAAAGCCGCGAGCCATTTGTGTTCGATTCGTTCAACGAGCATTTGGTGTATCTCCAGTACGAAAAGCAGTTTATATGAAATTTCATGAAATTTCATCCATAATGACCCCATGCGATCTCCGCGACACGCCCACCCCCCTGCCGAAGTCCGTGCCCTGAGCCCGGACTTCGAGCCACCGCATTTCCGTCAAGCACTCTCACGCTTTGCCACGGGCGTGACGGTAGTGACCACGCACGCCCCTGGCGCCAGCAAGGGTCATGAAGCCAGCAGCAACTTCATCGGCATCACGGCCAGCTCGTTCAACTCGGTCTCACTCTCGCCGCCTTTGGTGCTGTGGAGTCTGGGTCTGCACGCGGGCAGTCTGCCGCTGTTCCATGCCGGAACGCACTACGTCATCAACGTGCTGGCCGCCGACCAGTTGGCGCTGTGCAAGCAATTCGCCTACGGCAAGGGTGATCGTTTTGCCGGGGTGGACTACACACTGGGTCAAAGTGGCTTGCCCATCCTGAATAGCGCACTGGCCTGGTTTGAATGCCACAACCGCAGCCGCTACGAAGAAGGCGATCACGTCATCTTTGTGGGCGAGGTCGAGCGTTGCGGCTTTGCCGATGGCGAGCCGCTCGTCTTCCAGGCCGGTCAGTTCGGGACCACGCGTGCCCTGAAGTGATGAGCGGCTTTGTCGACGACTACCTGGCTTACCTGCTGGCGCGCGCCAGCCATTTGATTTCGAGCGAATTCCACGCCGTGGTCGAGGCCAGCGGCCTCACATTGATGGAATGGCGCGTCATGGCGAGCCTCTCGGGCAAGAAAGCGCTGAGTGTGGGTGAGCTGGCCGACATCGTACTGGCCAAGCAACCCACTGTGACCAAGCTGGTGGGCCGCATGGCAGAGGCCGGCTGGGTCAAGCGCGTAGACGCGCCACACGACAAGCGTCAATCGCTGGTGAGCCTCACACCAGCGGGACGGCGCAAGGTGCAAGCCCTGCTGGTCAAGGCCCGGGCGCATGAGACAAGCGTCGTGGCCGAGCTGGGTGAAGCGCAGACCGATCAGCTCAAGCAGGTGCTGGTGCGGCTGATCGAGGCGCATCGCGCCGTGCGCTGACACCTCAAGACAGGCAGATGGCCCGATCTTGGGGCAAGATGTCGTCATGAAGAACAAAGCCACACAACTGCTGCTGAACATCGGCCATGCACTGGACCACATGTTCCTGCTGATTTTTGCCACTGCGGTCACCTCGATCGCCAAAGACTTCGGGGTGGCGCGCTGGGAAGACCTCATGCCCTACAGCGTGGCGGCGTTCTTCTTTTTTGGGCTGGGTTCGTTGCCTGCAGGGCGCCTGGGTGACCTGTGGGGTCGACGCCAGATGATGATCGTTTTTTTTGTGGGGATCGGGCTGGCCTCGATGCTGGTCTCCCTGACGCAAACCCCCTTGCAGCTGGCACTGGCCCTGGCGGTGCTGGGGTGCGCAGCCTCCATCTACCACCCGGTAGGCATTCCCATGCTGGTGCAGGGGGCGATCCGTCCGGGCTGGACCATCGGGGTCAATGGCCTGGCGGGAAATCTGGGTCTGGCGGTGGCCGCTGCGGTCACCGGCCTGTTCATCAAGTTCTTTGGCTGGCGCATGGCATTTGTGATTCCAGGCACCATCAGCATCGCGCTCGGCATGGTGTTCGCCTGGTTCGCCCCACGCGAGACCATGCCCCCCGGCAAGAAAAAAGCGGCAGCAGGTTCGCACACGGGTATTTCGATGCCCAAACTTTTGCTGATCATGACGATTGCCGCCACCAGCGGCAGCATGCTGTTCAATTTCTCGACCAGCAGCAACTACGAACTGCTCTCCAGCAAGTTTGCCGACATCTCGCAAGACCCGGCCCAGATCGGTTTCTTTCTGGCACTGGTGTACGTTCTGGCTTCGCTCACACAATTGCTGGTGGGCCACCTGCTCGACCGTGTGGCGCTCAAAACGCTTTACCGTGCCGTGATCGTGGTGCAGCTGCTGGCACTGCTGCTGGCCAACAGCGTGCAAGGCTGGTTGTTTTATGTGGCGCAACTGCTGTTCATGGCGGCCATCTTCGGCGCCGTGCCGTTCACCGATGCGATGGTGGTCCGGTATGTGGACGATGCGATGCGCTCGCGTGTGTCCGGCATGCGCCTGGCCGTGGCGCTGGGGGCCAGTTCGATCGCAGTCTGGCTGATCGGCCCGATCGTCAAGGCTTCCGGATTCACGACGCTGCTCTGGGTGATGGTGGCGACGGCCTGCACCACTTTTGCGGTGGTCAGCCTGTTGCCGGGGACACCCGTGCCCGGGCGCGAAGCCGATTGATCCCGCCCATCGGATAAAGCGATGTCTTTCCTGTCGCTGAATTATTTTGATGACAATGGTTGCTCCAGATCAGGGGCTGTGACAAGCGCCGCTTATCTCAAAGGCAATCCGAGCACCTCGTAGATTGACCGAATCATTTCTTGTGCAGATTCCGACAGTGGCAGACCTGCTGGGATGAATATCTTTACAGGCAAGCGCAGGTTAAGCAAAGCAGCCAGCTCACCACCGATGATTTTTGCAAGCCCCTTGGCGACCAGAACCCCGGCCAAACGCTGCGGAACAAGCGCTATGGCCTGACTGTGCTCAAGCAAAGCCATGACCGTATCGGTAGAAACCGTCTCCATTGTGCGCGACGGACTGTCCAAACCAAGTCGGTTGATGGCGTTGATGAATGCCATGCCAACAGCATTGGTGGCAGGAGGCACCACCCACGGGTACTCCATGCATTGAGCCCATGCCGGTTTTTTGATTTTGATGACGGGATGTTTGTGGGAAGCGACAAGCACCATCGGATCGGTGTAAAGATCAATGACTTCAAGTCCGTCATGAATGGCCGAACGCACCTGACCGCCAACGACCAGGTCGATTTTCCCTGACAGTAACTGCGGCAGAAGAGCAGGTGTTGCTCCGTCAACGATCCGCGTGGCGATGTAGGGATTTTTTTGCATCAAATGTGCGGCTGCAGCACCCACAAACGTCATGGCAGTCGTGGGCATCTGTCCAATGACCAATGTGTGTTTTTCATCGCGATCAAGGCGCTGCATTTCCTGGCTGGCACGCTCCAATTCGGACAGCGCATGCCTTGCTGCTCGTATCAGCGAAAGACCATGCAAAGTAGGCACAAGGCCTTTCGGCGTCCGCTCAAACATCGGTTCGCCCAAGGTGCGTTCAATCTCGGCCAGAACCTTGGACAGCGCAGGTTGAGTGACATTCAGCTTTTTGGCCGCCGCAGTCAACTGCCCGGCATCGTCAATCGCAACAAGTATGCGCAGATGGCGCAAGCGCATATCTCTTTGGAAATAGGTTTGTATTGACATCTTTGTTGGAGGTAATTTTGAAAACAATTTTCACATAACCCAAAGGTTATGCCATTGGATTGAAATCTCAGTTGATGCGGCAACCCGGAAACCCCAGAATGACCTCACTGCAAAACCAGACCCCGGATGCAGATTGAATTTTCCCGAAAGAAAGGACGATGCACATGACTACAGCCATAGACGGACAGTGCCTTTGCGGTCATGTGCGTTATGAAGCCAGCATTGATCGCTCCAGGATACGCATTTGTCACTGCACGCAATGCCAGATCAGCAGTGCAACAGCATTCCGGATCGGCGTACCTGTCCATAAAGACGATTTCAGATTACTTTCAGGAAACCTGAAGTGCTATGTCAAAACAGCCGAGAGTGGTACGCCAAGAGCACTGTACTTCTGTCCGGATTGTGGTACCGCGATTTACGGCTGCGCTGTGGACTCACCTGTCATGCTGTCCCTTCGTCTGGGCACTGCCAGACAGCGTGGGGACTTGATCCCACAGGCGCAAATGTGGTCGCGCTCCCAGTTGCCCTGGTTGTCCCGCCTTTCAGAGATCCCGTCATCTCAACTCGGATTGCCGATTTCCGCAAACTCCCGCACATGAGATAACCCAACGCATCGTCAAGGCTCACATGATCGACCTCTACACTGCCGGCACCCCCAATGGGTACAAGGTATCCATCGCACTGGAGGAAATGCAGCTGCCTTATGAGCTTCATGTCATCGACATCCTCAAGCAACAGCAAAAGGAAGACTGGTTTCTTCAAATCAATCCCAATGGTCGCATTCCTGCGATCGTGGATCGTGATGCAGGTGGCTTCAGGGTTTTTGAGTCTGGTGCGATTCTGATCTACCTGGCTGAAAAAACAGGCCTTTTCTTGCCATCGGATCTGCAAGAGCGTTCAAAGGTATTGCAGTGGGTGATGTTCCAGATGGCAGGCGTGGGTCCGATGATGGGACAAGCCAACGTGTTCTTTCGTTACTTGCCTGAAAAAATTCCATTGGCAATCGAACGCTACCAGAATGAATCTCGCAGACTGCTCGAGGTACTCGATGGGACTCTGGCCAAAAACGCTTATCTGGCCGGTGAGTATTCGATTGCGGACATGGCCACCTGGCCCTGGGTCCGAACCCATGCCTGGTCCGGTGTCTCTATCGAAGGATTGCCGCATTTACAGCGCTGGTTGCAGCAAGTAGGTGAGCGGCCAGCAGTCCAAAAAGGTTCGGTGACGCCCAGATCCTGGCGCGATGCGGTCAGTTCTGGTCAAGGCGACGATGCTGCTGCTCAAAGTGCACAGGCCGCCCGTGCCATTGTGACAGGCAGCCGAACCAACTGACGTCTGACCAGCGATCGTCAGAGCACCGAATTTCATCTTCATCTCAGGAGCATTCATGACCACCTTCGCTCATCAGGCCACCGAAGCACTGCCCTTGATTCAGGATCCATCCCTTTGGCATGGCCCCGACATGGCGGCACGCCAGGATTGGATTCATCCCTTGAACGATGCCGAAGTCGCCGAAATCGATGCTGCCGTTGACATGGCAATGCAACGGCATGTGGATCTGGTCAGCATGACCGCCGCTGACTTCCCGTTGCCCACACTGGGCCAGCGATTGGCCCGGATTCGCGGGCAAATCCTTCACGGCCATGGCTTCGCCTTGTTGCGTGGCTGGCCCAGTCGGCAACGCAGTCTGGAGCAGTCGGCCTACGCTTTTCGTGGCGTGGGCGCACATCTGGGTGAAGCGCTATCTCAAAACGGGAAAGGCCACATTCTGGGCCATGTGGCCAATCTGGGGCTGAACTACAGCGATCCGACCACACGAGGCTACCAAACCACTGCTGAACTGCGCTACCACTGCGACGCCGGTGACATCGTTGGCCTCCTCTGTGTTCAACCCGCTCGCTCAGGAGGCCTGTCAAAGATTTGCAGCTCTACCGCCGTGTGGAACGAGATGGTTCAACGTCGACCAGATCTGGCCAAAGAACTCCTCAAAGCCGTTGCGCACTCACGCTGGGGTGAAATTGGATTAGGTCAAAAAGACCATTACGTCATCCCTCCATTTCATCTGCACAAAGGGCGACTGGTGGTGGTCTTCATTCTTGGGGCCATATTCAAGGCTGAGGCCTTGCCTGGTGTGGAACCTCTCAGCGACGAGCAGAGAGCCGCCTTGCTCATGGTCAACGAGATTGCCGACGAACCGGGGATTCGACTGGACATGGATTTCAAGCCTGGAGACATGCAATTCCTGTGCAATCACACCACACTGCATTCACGAACTGCGTATGAGGACTGGCCCGAATTGGAGAACCGTCGTCATCTGTTGCGCATCTGGCTGGCTTGTGAGGATGGTCCTGATCTGCCAGACTACATCAGCCAAGAGTTTCAGGGTCGAACGTCCAGCGGGAGACCCAATGGCATCAACGTCCCAGGTGTTCCACTGACAGCACCACTGCTGCCAGTATGAACCGTATCAAGCTGTATTTTTCATTCACCTGGAGACAAGTATGCACAACCTGAATTCAGTGAGTCGACGGCAGTTCATGGTCCGTGGTGGCCGCACCGGTGCAGTACTGTTCGGTGCAAGTACTCTGACGCCCCTGGCCTGGCCACAATCCAGGTCATGGCCAAGCCAGGCGGTCAAGGTGGTGGTACCGGTTGGCCCAGGCGGACAAACCGATCTTTTCGCCCGCTTTATTTGTGATCACTTGAGCAAATCCTTTGGACAGCCTTTCGTTGTCGACAACAAGCCGGGGGCCGCAGGCAAGATAGGGACACAGCAACTTCTGGCAGCCCCTACGGACGGGCACACACTGCTTTTTTCTGCGGCATCGTTCACCGTTGTCCCCCAGGCGATCCAGCCCAACATGCCCTACGATGTCACGCGCGATCTGGCCCCAATCGTTCAGATCGGAGCTGGCGGCAATTTTCTGGCGGTGACCAACGACTTGCCCGTGCGCAACATGCAAGAACTTGTGAATTACGTGCGCAGCAGGTCTGCGCCACCTGGATATGGCTCACATGGCATCGGTACGGTCACACACATCCTGATGTCGTCTCTGATCAAAAATCAGAATCTCAAGATGACCCACGTCCCCTATAAATCGGGTGCGGAAGTGCTCAAGGACATGATCGGGAATGTTCTGCCTATTGGCTGGGTCGACACCACCAATGGAGCGCAAGCTGCCAAGAGCGGGCGTATCAGGTTGTTGGGGGTGTCAGGAACTTTTCGAGTTCCCAGCAACATGGATGTGCCCACCATTGCGGAACAAGGTTTCGGTCTTGAGCAAAACGGCTGGCTCGGGCTGTTTGCTTCGGCAGGAACATCGCCCGCCATTCTCAAGGCGATCAACACCAGCGTGTCCGGCCTGATGACCGGTGATGAAGCCCGTCAACGCATGACTGCCATGAACATCGCCACATTCCCCTCCAACACGCCAGAGCAATTTGCCGAGACCGTGCAGAGGGACGTGCAGGCCTGGCGCAAGATCGTGGTCGAAAACAATATCCGGCTTGAATAAATTCCAAGGCTTGCCCGGCTCTATCGATCCATTTCAAACGCTGGAGGTGCCATGCACTGGCGTTTTCTGTTTTTGCGACAAGGTGACATTGAATAGGTTTTTGTGCCAGCGCGAAAATGCACTGAGCTCTGAAAAGCCCAGCAGGGGTGCCAGTTCGGTCAAGCTCTTGGAACCGTTTTGCTTGTAATGCGCCAGCAGCTCACTGCGCATGCTGTTGACCAGTGTCTTGAAGGTCGTGCCTTCAGCAGCCAGATGGTTGGCAATCGTTCGGCGGTCCACGCCGAGGTGCTGCGCCACCACTTCGACCTTGCAGTGCCCACGGGGCAGCAGCAACACAATCAGCCGCCGAACCCGTTCAGACATCTTGGCGTTGATGCCCATTTCCTGTTCCAGCAACCGCTGGGAATACTGGGCCATGACCGGATCGGCACCCAGGTTGGGCGCTGCCAGATCCTTCGCGTTGCAGACGATGTCATTGAACTCCTGACCAAAGGCAATGTGGCTGCCAAACATGCGTCGGTGGGCCTGTGTGTTGCCAGGCGCTGGATGCCTGAAAGCCACCCATCGGGGTTCCCAGCGTTCACCCAGAAAAATCTGCAGCACACGGAAAGTGGTGCTCATGCTCATCTCGATGGCCTGGGCCGATGGGGTCCCGCCTTCCAGCACAAGTTCCTCTCTGATGCTGACGAGCTCGCCCGTCTCTACCAGCGACACCGACAAGGCCTCGACATGGGTGTGCAGGTAGGTGACCAAGGCCTCCAGCGCGTGCCTGAGCGTGGGCTGATCACGCAGCAGCAGACCCAGTGGCCCCAGATTGGACAAACGGCGTGAAGCTGCCATGCGCAAGCCGAAAGCAGGTTCGTGGGCGCGTTGTGCGGCCAGCTCCAGCAACTCACCGACAGATGCCGCAGACAGCCTCAGATCAGGCTCGCTCAAGCAACGCGGTGACAAACCCACTTCCTCCACCAGCGCCCGGGCATCCAGCCCGCATTCACGGGCCACCTGCTCGAAATTGGTCAGCGTGGCTGCGCGCAAAAAGGTGCTCATAGGGGCTTTCACTGATTTCCCGAAATGTCAAACAATTTTCCCGTTTTGTCAATCAAAAAGCGCTGCTTGTTCCGAGAATGGCGCTCATGGTGTCTGGACACCCCCAGCACCGAGACCACCGATACAGAGGAGTCACACATGAAAGTCATCCCACTCACCTGCGCTTTGGGTGCTGAAATCCAGGGCGTCAACCTGGCCGAAGCCGGCCGCAATGCCGACATGGCGGGCGAAGTCAAAGCCCTGCTGCTCAAGCACAAGGTGCTGTTCTCTCGCGACCAGGTCATGACCGATGCCGAGCACGCCGCTTTTGCGCGCATCTTTGGCGATCTGGAAGACCACCCACTGGCACCCAGCACTGCAGGTGAGCCCGGCATCATCCAGATCTGGAAGACCCCCGACAGCCCACCTGAGCGTTATGAGAACAGCTGGCACCACGATGCCACCTGGCGCGAAGAGCCGCCCATGGGCGCCGTGCTGCGCTGCCTGGAATGCCCACCCGTGGGTGGCGACACCATGTGGGCCAACATGGAACTGGCTTACGAGCGTTTGCCAGACCATGTGAAGGAGACCATTGAGGGCTTGCGTTCACGCCACAGCATGGAGTCGGTGTTCATGGCAGCCAAGCCCATTGAGGATCGCCTGGCCATGAAGGCCCGCTTTCCCGATCCGGAGCACCCCATCGTGCGCACCCATCCCGAGACCGGCAAGAAAAGCCTGATGACCGGTGCCTTCATGACACACCTCACCAACTACCACACGGCCCGCAATGTGCGCTTTGGTCAGGACTGGCAACCCGGGGCTTCGGCTCTGGTGAGCTACCTGATCAGCCAGACCTTCATTCCCGAGTACCAGATGCGTTGGCGCTGGAGCCCGGGTTCGATCGCCATCTGGGACAACCGCTGCACACAGCATTACGCCGTGATGGATTACCCACCGTGTGTGCGCCGCATGAACCGCGCCACCATCAAGGGCGAACGCCCGTTTTGAAGGAGAACACCATGGAACGCGAATTGGGTTTGAATCTGGAGCTTCGGCACGAATGGGCCAATCTGGGCGATGTGCGACTGCACTACGTCACGGGCGGTGAAGGCCCCGCCGTTGTGCTGCTGCATGGTTGGCCGCAAACCTGGTACATGTGGCGCGATGTGCTGCCGGGTCTGATGCAGCGTTACCGCGTGTACGCGGTGGACATGCGTGGGCTGGGCGATTCCTCACGGCCTGCCACGGGGTATGACACACGCACCGTGGCCCAGGACATCTGGCGCCTGATGACCGAGGTGCTGGACGAGCGGTGCTTTCATGTGGTGGCCCACGACTGGGGTGGCCCGGTGGCTTACGCGCTGGCCGCACTGCACCGCCAGGCGGTGATGTCGATGGCCATCTTCGATGCCCCCGTGCCGGGTGATGGCTCGGTGCTGACGGCCATGGGCCGCTGGCATTTCGGATTCCACTCCGAGAGCGATTTGCCCGAGGCGCTGATCGAAGGCCGCGAAGACATCTACCTGCGCCACATGTTTGGCAAAGGCGGCTCCAGGCCCGATGCGATCTCGGAAGAAGCCCAGCGCGAGTACATCCGGGCCTATTCCCAACCGGGTGCCATGCGGGCCGGCTTCAACTACTACCGCGAGATGACCCGCAACGCCCGGGACAACAAGGCCTTCATCGCGCAAGGCAAGCTGCAAATGCCCATCCTGGTCTATGGCGGTGGCAACAAGATCGTCGGCCGCGCCATGTATGCGGTCGATTCCTGGCAACGTGTCGCCGCCAATGTGCGTGGCGGCGTGGCCGAGGGCTGCGGTCACTGGATTCCCGAAGAGCGCCCCGCCTGGGTGGTGGAACGCCTGATGGAATTCTTCGGTGATGTCGATGCCGGTCGCGCCACGGCGGCCAGCACCCCCAAACCCCCACTGGCAGCGGCTGTCGCTGCCGCGCCCAAAAACCTGCCTGCCCCTGCTTCTGAAAAGGCCACAGCCATGTTCCACGAAACCATTGACACCGCACTGATCGACGTTGAAGCCCTGCCCTGGATGCCGTTTGCGCCCTACAGCGATGAAATCTTCATCAAGATCATCAAGGTGGACCCCATCCGCGGCGAATGGACCAGCCTGCTCAAGACCCCGCCCTACACCGAACTGCCCATGCACCACCACTCTGGCACGGTGATGGTGTGGACCGTGGCAGGCAGCTGGCGCTACAAGGAGCACGATTGGGTGGCCACGCCTGGCAGCTTTGTGTTCGAAACCGCCGCCTCACGCCACACACCCATCACGGTGGGCGACGAAGAGGTCATCACCCTCAACATCGTTCAGGGCGACTGGAACGTGATGACGCCCGAGGGTGCGGTGGTGGCCATCGAAAACTGGAAGTCCATGGTCGACCGCTACGTCAACTACTGCAAGAACCATGGCATTGAAGCGGTGGACGTGACCAGCTTCAGCGTCTGACACCGGACTGCACAAGCCTCAGAATCGAACCGATTGCACTTCATTCCAACAAACAGGAGACAGACATGACCGCATTGTTCAAATTTCGCAGGCATTGGCTGGCGGCCGCAGGGGTCAGTGCCCTGCTGCTGGGGGCATGGCCTGCCATGGCCCAGAATTGGCCGGACAAGCCGATTCGCCTGATCGTGCCAGCTCCTGCGGGCGGGGGTCTGGATTACGCGGCGCGTGTGCTGGGCGAACGCATTTCTGCCCAACTGGGGCAGCCCGTGGTGATCGACAACAAACCCGGCGCAGCCGGACTGATCGGCGCGGGCGACCTGCTCAAGTCACCCCGCGATGGCACGTCCTTCATGGTCAACATCAACAGCTTTGCGTCTGAAATCCCGCATGTGGTGAAGATGCCTTTTGACCCCCTGAGCGCACTGCGCCCTCTGGCAGAAGTGGCGCGGTTCGGTCTGGTGCTGGCAGCCAACCCGCAAGTACCTGGCAATGACCTGAACGGTTTCCTGGCCTACGCCAAAGGCAACAAGGGCAAAGTCAATTTCGCGTCCTACAGTGCGGGCACCGTGTCTCACACGCTGGGCCTGGAGTTGAACAGGCTGGCCGATCTGGACATGGTCCACATTCCCTACAAGGGCTCGCCGCCCGCGCTGCAAGACCTGATGGGCGGTCAGGTGCAGGTGATGTTCGATGCCTCCAGCAACGTGCTTCAGCATTACAAGGCCGGCAAGCTCAAGGTGTTTGCCACCACATCACCGCAGCGGCTGTCCACCTTTCCGGATGTGCCCACCTTTGCCGAGCTGGGCTACAAGGACCTGACCGAAGTGTCATGGGTCGGCATCTGGACCACGCCGGACATGGCTGCTCCGATTCAGCAAAAGATGCGCGAGGCCATCCTCAAGGCCTTGCAGGATGCCAAACTGCGTGAACTGTTCACCGGTTCCATGGGCTGGGCCATGGGCTCCGGCGCAACGCCTGAAGAACTCTCGGCCAACCTGCGTGCGGCGTCCGACCGCCAGGCTGCCAAGCTCAAGGCGATCGGCTTCAAGCCGGAGTAAGCGCTGGTGGCAGCACTGCGGCGCGGCATGTCGTTCATGAATGGCTGATCGAGATTGCCGACCGTGAGCCCCCTGTGGACATGGTTTGCACCGCGCTGGCCGGGCTTTCTGGTCTGCGCGGTGGTGGCTGTGGCGGCGCGCTTCGTGTCCGAGCACCACGGCGCTCCCGTCATGCTGATGGCGCTTTTGCTGGGCATGGCGCTCAATTTCCTGTCGGTCGAAGGCCGATGCAAACCGGGCATAGAAACCACCGCCAGGCAAGTGCTGCGCATCGGCGTGGCCTTGCTGGGCCTGCGCATCACCCTGGCGCAGGTCACCGCCCTGGGCTGGCAACCCGTGCTCATGGTGGTCGCTGCGGTGGCTTTCACCATGGCGCTGGGGGTGGTGCTGGCCCGCTGGATGGGATTTCGGGTGTTTTTTGGTTTGTTGACCGGCGGTGCCGTGGGCATCTGCGGGGCTTCTGCCGCACTGGCTTTATCGGCGGCCTTGCCCAATCACCCCCTCAAGGAAAAAGCCACCTTGTTCACCGTCATCGGCGTGAGCACTTTGTCCACCCTGGCGATGGTGCTCTACCCGGTGCTGACGCACTGGATGCATTTGTCGCACGCACAGGCCGGTTTTTTCATGGGTGCCACCATCCACGACGTGGCCCAGGTGGTGGGCGCGGGCTACAGCATCTCGCGCGAGGCCGGGGATGTGGCCACACTGGTCAAGCTGCTGCGGGTCGCGATGCTGCTCCCTGTCATCGCATGGGTGTCCTGGATTTCAGCACGTCACATGGCCACGGAGGGTCAGACCATGTCAGGCAGCGAGCGTCCTCCACTGCTGCCAGGCTTTGCGGTGGTGTTTGCGCTGCTGGTCGGCATCAACAGCACGGGCTGGCTGCCGTCGTGGCTGGTGCAATCAGGTCAAGCGGTTTCCCAGTGGGCACTGGTCGCGGCCATGGTGGGCATCGGCATGAAGACACACCTCAAGGAGATGGTCAACGTCGGCTGGAAACCCATCGCACTGATGGTGGCGGAGACCCTGGCCCTGGTCCTGTTTGTGGCCCTGTTGATTTGAGTCCGCGTCAGGCTTGGCCTGGCGCCATCGTTCAGTCCGGCACCACCGCCGTGACTTCGATCTCGACCTGGGCCCGGTCTTCGACCAGATCGGCCACCTGCACCAGCGTCATGGCCGGGTAGTTCTTGCCCATGACCTCCTGGTAGACCTTGCCCAGTTCGCGTCCACGTGCCAGGTACTCTTTCTTGTCCTTGGCGTACCAGGTCATGCGCACCATGT
>Ga0228703_1001369_pt1 | contig 15071 bp, 17 predicted proteins | sample McNCre217_Aug_MG_3_FD_178020 | JGI IMG/M metagenome (GOLD analysis project Ga0228703, IMG submission 178020) | Freshwater microbial communities from McNutts Creek, Athens, Georgia, United States - 29-17_Aug_MG | ecosystem: Environmental > Aquatic > Freshwater > Creek | place: USA: Georgia... | reverse complement strand
AACGAGGTTGCAAGCGCAACCGCCGATAACCCTGGTGCCAACACTGGCGAACTAAACCAGATCAGACATGACGCCCTGCAGGATGTAAAAGACCAGGAAGCCGAAGAAGACGGCGACACCTCGAACATCAACAATGGAAACGACTTCCCTACCCTTCCTCACACGCCTGCCGGCCCAAAGGTTCCACCAGCAGTAAAGGAACTTCAGGACACTCTAGATACCGAAAACAATGGCCAGAGCTCGCTCGTCCAGGCAATTGCCGGTGTGGTTTGGGTTGACACCAACCGCGATGGCATCCAACAGGACAGCGAACAGCTGCTGGGAAACGTTGGCATCGAGCTAACCGACCCTACCACCGGTGAACTTTACGCACCTACGTCATTAAACCCAACCAGCATCCGGGCACAGACAGTAACTCCACTAATCGTCTACACCGACTCGAATGGATACTTCTCAATCCCTTCGGTACCTGAAGGCGACTGGACGGTTCAGGTGATCACCCCTTCTGGCTACACCTACACCTACGACTCCAACGGATCTGGTGACGGTCAGATGCCTGGAACCTATGTTCCATCCGGTGGCGTTGGATTCGCATGGGCAGGTTTGGTCTTAGACCCGAACACCAGCGGTGGCGGTTCAAACGGCGGAGACCCTAACACCGGTGGCTCAACCGGAAATACTTCCGACGGCGACCTTGCCAGCACCGGACCTTACCCGATTTCGGTACTTATCGGATCCGCATTCATAATGATCGGTGCCGGCAACCTGGCAAGAAAATTTATTCGTAGGCCTCGCAAGCACTAAACTTGAGAAGTTGCCCGAAAGGGAAACTCCAGGAGAATTCGCCTAGTGGCCTATGGCGCACGCTTGGAAAGCGTGTTGGGTGCAAGCCCTCATGGGTTCGAATCCCATATTCTCCGCGAACGCCCCACCGCCCACATCGGGCAGGTGGGGTTCCGCGTATTTACTGGGCTGTAGCCCTGATGACACCCCGGTAACGAGTGTGTAACAAGTTACCAAACAAGTTACCAACCTCTTGAGAATCTCCGTCCATAGGCGTATTTTTGCCCTATGGGGAGAAGAACAAACGAAGAACTAAAAGCAGCGGGGGCATCGCTTAGGAAACGAGGCGAAGGAACGGTCTTTGAAGTCCCGGGGCGCCCAGGCTATTTCAGGGCAGTCCGATCGATTGTCATCGGCGGCAAAACCAAACAGGTCTCTGGATCGGGCAGCAGTCCTGACCAAGCAATCCAGCGCCGTGAGAAAAAGGTGGTCGAGACTCTTGCGGGAACGCAGTCAATCTATGCCCAGCCCAAGGTCTTTCAGCAGGCTTACTCAGTAACCAAGAAGCTCACACCGTCCAGCACGTTCCATGAGCTCCTGATTGACTGGCTGGAATGGCGTAAATACCAAACCATTCCGTCCAAGAAAATAAGTGGGGCCGTACGCAAACAGTACGAGACGCATATCCGATTGCACCTCGGCCCGAGCGAACTCGGGTACATGAAAATCAACGAAATCAGCCGAAACGACATCGAGACCTACTTCTTCAAGGAACTCCCACGCAACCAGAAAAAGATCATCCGTGATGGTGAAGAAGTAGAAGTTCCGTACCTTTCTGTGTCGAATCAACGAGCACAGCAATCCATCGTGAACATGGCCTTGGCCTACGCCGTCCATCCACTCGGCCTGCTCCAGACCAATCCGGCTACCGGCATGGAAAGAATCCAAAAGGCTGACTCCATCACTTCCAACAGCGGTCTTGAGAAGAAGCGCAAGATGGCCTACAAAATCGCTGAATTGCTCGAAGGCCGTCCAGACGAAGCTCGCTGGATGATGTCTTTGCTCACGGGTGCAAGGCAGTCCGAAGTCCTCGGGGCAACATGGAGCGAAAGTTTCATGTATTTATTCGACGACCCTGAGCCGGGCAAGCCCCCGCGCTTCCTGATCCAACAACAGCTCGTCCGCGACCCCGATGCCAAAGAGTTCAAAAAGGTGAAGCGAACCAAATCTAAGGCTTCGACACGAGTAGTACCCCTGGATCCACGACTGGTGAAAATCCTTCTGGATTACAAAGCAGAACAGGACATATTGAAAGCCGAGGCCGAAGCAGCCGGTACGTGGGCCCCGCTTGAGGGCATGGCCGACCTGGTGTTCTGCGATCCCAAAACGGGCCGTCCAGTCTCCCATCAACGGGATCACAAGCGTTGGAAGGCATTACTTGCTGACTTCGCCCCATATCTCGAAGGCGACACCATAAATCTCCACGGATTACGCCACCTTTGTGCCTCAATTCTGGCAACGACACCCGGCGTTAGTCTCGAACAAATAAAGCAAGTTCTCGGTCACTCCAGTTCGGTCACGTCAACTGTGTACCTACACATTGGGGCACAAAACCTGGTTCAGCCGATGGCGAGTTACACGTCGGCAATCTTCCGAGATCGAGAACTGCGCGCACTGGGCAAGGAAGTCCCTGCATACGGCGACGAAGAGTACTACGACCGACTGCATGAGATGCAGTCGGCTGCAACGCCCAAAAACTCATAAGGAAAGCGAAAAGGCATTTGAAATTTTCACTTCAAATGCCTTTGCTGCTGGGTCGAGGAGGGGGATTCCGGCCAGCAATGTTTTTATCGGCGAAAGCGCGAACCCAATCACGAAAAATCGCGTATCAACTGTGGACTTGAGAACCAGCTTTCAGCGCCTGCCATGAAGTTGAGCTGGCAACCACTGCTTCGCTCGAGAGGATGTAGCCCCACTTCTGCGTTACCACGGCGCTGTTATTCACAGTTGTCACCCACGCACGGGCAGCATCAGCTTTCGCCAGAACGACAGAACTAGTCATCTCCGTGTCGGCCTTGCCCTCAACGATCCAATGTGTTCCTTGATCGTCAATCACGATGAAGTCAGGCATGTATTCACGCTGAATCGCGCCAACGAGGTAGTTGATTCGCAGCGGCACGGTGTTATCCACTCGGATCCAAGCTTTCACGTTTGAAGAGGTCTCGAAGAGTTGCGCGAGCTTGAACTCCGTTGAGTAGGCATCAAACGAGTTGACATCGTACACAGATTTAGTCCAGCCGAAGTAGGGATAACCTCGGACAAAATCGGCACTTCGGGTGATTAGTTGTCGATCCTGAGGCGGCTTGAACTCGACGCGATCTTCGGGATCTGGCCAACGCACCTGTGTCACGTCCGAAACTTCACGCGCCGGTCGCGAGGTCTGCTGAGTTGATATCCACTCCAGAAGGCGCGCAGTCGCAAGCTGACCATGTGATTTCCGCCAAGGAGTCTCGTTGGTCACTTGAGCGCCTTCCAAAAATGCTTTTGCGACTTCTTGGGCTGCGTTTGCTTCAGAAACGGTAGCCGCCACAGCGTTCGTTGCCAGAAGCCTGCGAGCAAGATCGCCTTCGATGTCTTCAAACAAAAACAGGACCTGAGCGGCGGCGATTTCATCCGTCTCGTCATGAATGTTCAAACGGACCTGACCCTGTGCGTCGCGCTGGGCATCAATCGCCTTGCGGGTTAGGCTCTCTCCCTCATCGTTGGCGAATCGCGCACCAAGGGCTTCGACATCGGTCCTATTGATCATGGCAAGAGAGAAAGGCTCGCGTTGCCAACGCGTGGTTACACGAGGGATGAACAGCGGAACTCGCACTCCACCAGGAGATCGAGGAGTAAGCGTCGTGCCTAAAGTCTGGGTTGCTGCAGCAGCATCATCTAGAACTGATTCGACTGTACTGAAACCCATCCCAATCTTGGCCTCAGGTGCCGAGTCATCCTCGTCCCCGAAATCGCCATCCCACAAAGAGTTAGCGTCAGGAGCAATCGTGACAGAGACATTCGTTGTAGATGGAGTCCAGGATGCCGCAGCTTCTGTAACGTTGGCCCCTGTGGAGGCAATGCCTGCTACTGGATTGGCTACCACAGTCGCTTCTTGAGCGCGTTGCCCGAATGTTTGCTCGAGCAGCACGCGCGCTTCACGCAGAAGGTCTGAGAATGAGTGGTGAGACAGGACTTCCACCGTGTCCAGCATCGGAACGCCAGTCCGCTCCCCGAATGGCAGACGCAATCCACGACCCAGGATCTGTTCAGTCAAAAGCTGGCTCTCAAGAGCGCGAACTGCTGCGATGCAGTAAATGTTCTTTACGTCCCAGCCTTCTTTCAACATCGAAACGCTAACCACGGCTCGAATTTGCGACCCTTCGTCTTCAAGAGTGTCAAGAAGAGCAAGAGTGGTATCCGGTTCTTCGGACGTAATCAGAAGAACTTTATTCTCTCCGTCCAGATAATCTGGGCCAGCCAAAAGGTCACGAATCTCTATGGCCTCATCAATTCGCTCTGCGACGACAAAGAGAATTGGTTGGACGGGCGCCTTCCTAGTTCGTTGGCAGTAGGCGTCCATCACCTTCGCCTTAGCGTCCAACAAGGCCACGCCATCAGCCATCTGGGTCTTCAGGTCTTTCTTTCCATCTTGGCGAGCCACGAGAACTGGAATCTTGACGTACCCGTCTGCAATCGCGTCCGCAAGTGGGTATCGATAAATGATGTTGGGCGAATTCGGATCTTGCGGTGTAGCAGTGAGGCCGACAAGCGCAGAAGCGTTCAGATCGTCAATTGCCGACTGGAACTTTTTGGCATTTCCGCTGTAGTAGATGTGGTGCTCGTCAGCGATAACGACAACATCATCCTGAGTCTGGAGGTAGTCGTAAAGAGCTACCCCCAATGATTCGTGGGCGCGATGAGCTCTTCTCGCGTCATTGGTATTTGGACGGAGCAAAGACTGCACAGTGAAGACGAAGAGCTTGAGCTGCGTACCATCGTCCAACGCCGAGGCTACGTTCCCCGTCTCGAGGTCATCCAAGGTGATTACTGTTGGGCGACTTCTTAGGCCACGAATGTACTTCTTGTGACCTGGGGTGAAGTTGTCCACCGTTTTCTTCTGAATGGTGGATCCCGGAGTGACAAAAACTACGTTCCGCACACCCGCCTCGAAAAGATAGTCGATTAGGGCGCCCGCAATAAAGGTCTTACCTACACCAGTAGCCAGGTCCGCGATGAGTTCAGCACCATCTGGAGCGGTTTCAAGCGCTTTGGCAATCGCGTCCAACGCTTCCATGTTCGGGCGTCTGAGATCAAGTGAGTGGCCGATACTCTCCACTAGGTCCGCATCGTACAAAATCGTCATGAATCTCCTCCAACTGAACCACGGCGCTTTCTGCGTTCCCTCAGGACATCAGTTGGAGCCTTCAAAACTAGCGATCCGCGAGACTGATCAACTAACCATTCCTCAGCACCAGGAAGAATCACTTTGGCCACAATGGTCGCGCGCTCATTCTCTTCAAGGTCAGCCAAAACCGAACTAAGTTCTTCCACACCTACTGCCCCATCAAACACGGCAAGTCGCATCCTTCCGCGCCTTCCGCAAAGCTGACCGGAAGTTTGCTCCCAGTCGAAGCCCAACTGGCCTGCAACCGCGCGCGCGAAACGAGGACCTTGAGCGTCATCTGTAAGCATTACACCGAGCGGCGATAGAGCGTAAAAAGTGTCCTGAATCTCTACTGTTCGGAACCCACCTCCGCCAGTCCATTCCAGAGCAACCGATACGCCTCCCTGGTCAGACCCTTCCACAACCTGCTCTAAGCGCGGCTTGATAAAGGCAGAAACGGTAGCCCGTTGGAGTTCAACAGTTAGCCAACGACGTTCCATTTTCTGAGCAACAGCTGCAGTAGTGCCCGAACCGGCAAAACAGTCCAAAACAACGTCGCCAGGCTGGGTCGTGAGCCCAAGAATACGCTCAAGTAACCGCTCAGGCTTTGGAGTAGCAAATTTCGCACCGTCCGACAAAGCCTTGGACTCAGCCGCGCTAGTCCGGTTACTGCCAACCTCTTGATGGGTCCAAATTGTTTGTGCCGGAACTGCGGTTACATCGGCCGCAAAAATCCTGAAGTACGGCACCCAGAATCCGGTTCTTCCGCGGACCCACTCGATGCGGTCTGCTTCGTCCTTAGTCTTCTGCAAACCCCACCGCCAAGCACCATCGGTCCCATCGGGCCGAACAGGGTAGACCTCAGTGCCATCCGGAGCTGTCAAGGCAAAGTAAAGATTTGGTCGGGCGGCACGACTGTCACCTTGCCCTCCAGACGCCCTTAGTGGTTTGGTATAGAAGGCTCGTCCATCATCGGTGAATCGGTCGTAGTGCTCCTGAGGCCCGTCGAGTTCAATTCGAGAGATCTGGAATTCTGGACTCCGCCGATACACAGTTATGAAATCATGGCTGACAGAAACGCTTTTTGTATCCATACGTGGACTATCAGATTTCTGCCAGACGATGTTGGCTACAAAGTTATCCCCGCCAAACACCTCGTCCAACAGCAACCGCATGCGGTGCTGTTCAGCGTCATCGAGGTGAACCCAGATACTGCCATCAGCCGACAGCAATTCCCTCATCAAGATCAGCCGATCGCGCATGAAGGAAAGCCAGGTGGAATGCTCCATCCAGTCGTCGTAATGCTCAAACGTTTGCCCTGTATTGAAGGGTGGATCAATGTAGATGAGCTTTACTTTGCCACGGTACTGACGACGGAAAGCTGGTGATTCATTTAGGACTCGAAGTGCGTCCAAACTGTCTCCGACAAACAGCAAGTTATCCCGTTCAGGGCATTGGTCGTCTACGTCGCCCGCGGCATCTGAAAATTCAGTAAGACGAACCTCTCGGGCTGCCGGATGTGACCTTTCCACCCAAACAGGTTTGCCGTTCTCGTCCTGAGGTGAAAGAAGGAACTTATCCTTATTCGGCCAGACGAGCTCGAGCCTAACTTGATTCATAGTCGCCAACTTTCCCCACAATAACTCCATTGTAAAGAACGAACGATGTCGAGCGTGTCGACACAGTTAGACACAGCTGCACGTCCAAGCTGTGCTAAACCTGAATCATGACGGGGGCCATGAATCCAGAAGCGGCATTCGAACTTACGAACCGCATTAGAAACAACACAAACGAGCTCGCTCACCTAATGCGACAAGCACATTCCGGTAAGGCTTGGCTTGCGCTCGATTTCGCTACCTTCGAAGACTGGGTTCGAGAATCGTTCGGCTGGCATCGATCGAGGGCCTACCAACTTCTCAACCTAGCCACGATTGAAGAAGACCTTCGAGGCGCAGTGGCGCTGCCCTCGGCCTGGACGCTGAGCGATCGCCAGGCGAGAGAAATTACACACATCGGAATCAGAGAGTTCTTGCGCGCTATAACTTCGCATGCGCAAGCAGATGTCGAAGCAAACGCCAGGCTCATCGCTACCTTGATTCGCACCATGCCGGGTTCCACGGCATCTACTTCTACGACACAAGCCTCAAACGTGTCGCCGATTCGACAAACCGCTCCAAGCATCATCGCGAACGGGCTTAGAAACAGCCGGACGGCTGTCCACATGGCAAATAGTCTCACTCAGCAGGCTCGGATGCTACCTCAGGCTAGTTCAGTAGCGGAGTCCCTGCGTCCCCAGGTCGTCACAATCCTGCAAGCCGCAATCATGGATACCCAAAGGAGACTTGACGAGTTTGAACAGGCCGCGAACGAACGTTTGGGTGAAGGAGTAGCCGATGCTGTCTAGAGAACAGGCTCAAGAACTAACTGACAGAATCAAGGCAAACCTGTCCGAGTTTGGAACACTAATCAAGACAGCACGAGATGAAAAAGCTTGGCTAGTACTTGGCTACCCATCTTTCAGCGATTGGCTCCAATTTGGGGTAGGAATAAGCCGGTCACGCGCATATCAGCTCATAAACATTGCCACTTTGGAAGATCAGCTGCGCGAAGTCGCAGAATTTCCAATTGATTTCACGATCTCGTCCAGAACAGCACAAGAAGTTATCAACTACGGCACCGCGCAGTTCCTGCGGGAGCTCCAGCCCGCCATGACCGAAGATGCACTCGCAAACGAACGAGCCTTCGTCGACCGACTTTTACAAGTCCGCCAACTATCACCCGATACCAACGCACTCACATCTGGAGTGGTGACTCCAATAAGCCCCGCCCGCGACATGAATCGTCACGTGTTCATCGCGCTCGACTCTCTCATGGCCCAGGTGAATGATTTTCCAGTACCAGATGAGGTAGAGAACCAGCACTTGGAAGGAATCCGAAATAAACTCCGGGAGGCCATAGAAGTGCTTGAAGAGCAGAAAGCAGCCTACTCAAGCCCATCCTCAGTGGCAGCGCGCCATGCCTGATCCTCTCTACCCCTATGTAGGCGGTAAGCGCCGAATGCTGGCCTTCATCGACGAGAACACACCGGAATTTTCGGTTTATCACGAACCTTTCCTCGGTGGCGGCGCTGTGGCCCTCCACTTGATCCGAAAGTACCCTGATGCCACGTTCATGCTTTCCGATTTGAACGCCGAGATCATTCACACCTGGGAGCAAACCAGGGCAAACCCCGAGGCGCTTGTCACTTTGCTCCAAGAGCATGCCGCAAGACATACCCGTGAGTATTTCAATACCGTCCGGAACTGGGATCGGCGCGACTATTGGGAAAACTTCTACAGCCCACTCGAACGAGCAAGCCGATTCATTTACATTGCTTCAACTGCGTTTGGCGGCATGTGGGGCACCAATGATGAAAATCAATGTGTGAGCACATTCGGGAAGGAAGAGTTCCGTCCTAAAATCACCAATTTGATACGAGTATCGCGACTCCTGAACAAGCGACAGGTGTTCTTCAAACACGCATCCTTCGAAGCGACAGGTAGGTACTACTCCGCCGGTGATTTCGTGTACTTGGACCCGCCTTACGCGACGGACCATGAAGATTACGAGGTCTGGGACGGATACCAAGGGGGTGGCGAGCTGGGCGCTGAATTCCAACACAAGGTGAAGGAGTTCATAAATAAGCAAACAGACAAGGGCGTCCTCGTACTCGCGTCAAATGCCTCCACTAGAACCACAGAAACGCTCTACGCGGGCTGGAATCGGATCAGCAGAGAGTTGGCCTGGACGTCCGGCAGCACAAATCGCGTGGCCACCGAAGTACTGTGGGGCAACCTCCACCTGGCACGAGCCTTACAGCAGCGCAACTAGCACTTCAATTACTCAATGTCCGGGGGCAGATATATTCTGGACGTCCCAAAAACAAGGACGCCAATGACCCGAAGCACTACAGCAACAATTTCAGTAAGCCCAAAGCACATAGGTTTGTGGTCCGACCAAGGCTTATGGAGAATTGCCGGACAAGGCCAGCTTGTCGAAGGCAACATTCCCTATTGGATCGTGACTCCTACCCAGCCAGTTCAATACTCGGTGGTTGACACTTGCGTTGTTGTTGAGACCCCTGAGCCGGAAACCGTTCTGGACAGCATTCTGATTTGGCTGTCCGTTTGGTTCGGAGGCAATGGTGAGGAAGGGCTCTTACTCGAATCGCATAACATCTCGATCCAAGGAGGTAACCGATGTCTAGCTCCGTTCTGGGACCTTGCAGACTGCACCAAGTTACTCCTGGCTGAACGCATGGCAAACAAAGTCCGCCTAGCAGTGACTACCCTGGACCAGACCTCGCTCGTAAACGAGGAGGTAGTCGATGGCCTCAGAAAGTTAGGGTTCGATGTTGTCCTTTTCGCCGAATCGTCTTTCTGTGCGCAGAGATAGGCGGGCACTCAACACAACAGCAGAGCGCTGCATCTCGTAAATCCAGGAAAGAAGTGTCGAAACTAAAACTTCAGGCGCCCAGAGTGCCACCTGAATCGCATCCAACTCGATCGTGCCAGCCACCCCGTCAATGCCGTCTTCAGTGACTTCTAGAATCTCCCGCCCAGAGCACCGGACACGAAACGTGCCTAAGTTCGTCTCCACGACGGCCTCGTAGTCATCGCGCATCAGAAGTCCATCCCGTCTTTACGCTTAGGTCGACGCTTTCGCCCACCCGACATCAAGAATTTTCTGTAATGGTCTTCCACAGACTTTGGAAGGGGCTCAGGCGGTTTCACCGACCGCCTTGGCGTAAACGGAGCAGGTTTAGGCGCTACGAGCCCTGGAAGATGATTGGGGCTAATTTTGATGCCTTTATTCCGAAGGCTAGGGACTAGTAGTTTGAGTATCCAATTCATAGTTTTTCACTAACGAAGTAGGTTGATGGTGGCGTCCACATAAGTAGACGCCACCATTTCCACCTAGGCCATCCGTCCGGGAGGTGTCAGCAAGGCAGTGATCGTCTCGATTTCCAAGCGATCAACAGCGGCTTCCAGCCATTCCCGCACGACGGAGACAATGCCATCCGCCGAAACATCGAGTGTGGGCTTTCTCTTGACTCTAGGAGACAGAATCGCCAGCGGGCAATCCTCGTCTGTCGAGTAGAGCACGATCTGATCCCGCGCTGTTAGGTAAGCCGTGTAGGTGCCAGAGTTAGCCTCGATGGTGATTTTCATTCGTCAGCACCACCCATACGGTCCAACTCGGCCAAGGCCTCTGCTCGTTCAATAGCCCGCTTTCTCAGCCTCGCCTCCACGGCAGCCCGTGCTTTGTCGATGCGGTCCTTCTTTGCTTGGATATGTTCGGCGGCGCCGGTGTCAAAGCCAAGACCCGGAACTTCCATCCAGATCCCAGCCTCAACAAGCAGCTCGGCCGCTTCCATTACCGAAGCCGTGCTTGCCGCGCCAACGATTGCGTGACGCGTCAGGTCTGCTTCGGTGACTATTTCAGTCTCAAATGCGATTGACCAGCCAGTTGCGGCGACCAGAAGTCCGAGGCAAGTGAGAACTTTGTCTTGGGGCAGCAAGGCGAGCCGGCGGTCGTTGCCAACGTGGTGTTGAACAGCCCACCATCCTGGGGCTGGTGTAGATGAATTGCTTTTTGTCACGAGATGACTCCTAACGTCGATTGATTGGTGACGAAGGATGTATCGGCGCGAGAATCTATTGGAGTGACAGCGGGCCAGCTGAGATCAACTAAAAAGCATCTCAGGTTGGCCGCAGCAGGCAACCGCAAAACGACAGGTCAGTGTCTGTTACTCATCGTTTGCATTCATTGGATGATCCCTGCCGCGCCTACGCGCTGCTTCCTCGAGAATCAGACGCTTCTGGCGCATTTCTGCTCTATCGACATCGTCCGGCGTTAGCGCCCACATCGTTATTGCAAGTTCTTCGGTTAGTTCATCCGAGGTTCTTTCATCCAAGGCCCGAACAATGTCTAGTTCGTTCACATGCGCCCACATCTGCAAGTAAGTATGTTCCCACCCACGCGGCGGTACTGGTCCCATGAATTCAAGGTCCTCGATTTGTTCCTTTGCCAACTCGGGCTCAAGACGAATCCACAATCTCGAGTATTCCTTGCGAAGCTGATCCCAGGCTTTGAGTATGTTGTACTCGTTGCCATAACCAACGAGTTCATAATCCCAATAAGGCCTTGTGAGCTCGTGTGTTTCGCCCATAAGTTCAACCAGCCGGGCAGCGTCAGATTCAGCAGCCGTCCCAGCTTTCCAGTATTCGAAAAGAATGACTGCAGCCTCGAACTTCTTTGCGTCAAATGTGTTCATTTTCCCCCAAACACCGTGTAGCCCCTCGTCCTATTCTCCATGTAAACCCACAACAACGCGAGATCATCTAACAGAACACAACAGACCAGAACTGAACCGACCACATCCAAGCATTTGACATTCGCGTGAAAGCTGGCGTTAGGAGACAGGGGGTTGTCAGGGGGTGGAAACGAGTTTCATTCATTGCTTTAGATGCTCGACTTCCAGATCGCCGTAGGCGATCTGGAAGTCGCCTAAAACAAGCATGGAAACTTGGTGGATAAAAGGAAGTTTTCAAACGTCGTACGGGAGTGGACTGTGTCAGTAGATATGTCTCATCCAGGGTTTATTCTGAAACTCCAAACGAAGGGGGTAGTTATGCCGTTGAAACTAAAAGAGTTTCTGGACAAACAAAAGGAAAATGTCCTAGGGAGCTTTGGCGACTTACCAGAGATAGAAACCGTAAGCACTGTCGATGAATCAAAAATCCCAAAAGAAATCAATCGTTGGCTGCAACTGGAAGATGCCATAGCTGTATTCGCAGACATTCAGGGTTCCACGAGGCTCGCGTACGAGCTCAACAACCGAGAGGCTGCGGCGGTCATTGAAACCGGAATCAAGGCAATCGCAGAGACATTCCACACCTGCGATGCTAAACATGCTCAGATTCAAGGGGACGGTGCGTACGCCGTCTTCTACGGCGAAATGGCCTTGGAAAATGCAATGGTCGCTGCGATTACGATTCAAACTTTTTCTCAGAAAATCTTCAAGGAACGAATCAAGGTGAAATTCCCTAAAGCTCCGGCGACAGGCATAAAGGTTGGCGTTGCAGCTGGGCCAGTAATCGTGAAAGTTTTGGGCAAAAACAGGGTAAATCAGTTCCAAGACCCCTCCTGGGTCGGAATACCAGTGAATTTTGCTTCCAAAGCAGCGAGCGCGGCGAGCCCAGGGAAGTTGGTGGTCACTGCGACTATTTGGGATCGGATTTGGGATAACGAGTACCTAACGATGAGTTGTGTCTGCAACCCGGAGAAAAAGAAATCTGAACTTTGGGAGCCATTCCCCATTCAAACTTTGTCGGACTACTCTGGAGAAGAGGCTGGTTACAGTCTCAGTTCAACTTGGTGCGACAACTGCGGTTCGACGTTCTCTGAAAGAGTTTTGGCTGGGTTCAAAACTAGAGACCTCACGGAAGATGCGAGACTTTCACGTCAAAAACAAAAGGCCGACTCGCTAAACAAGGTTGCAGCGCGGACACGTGCAAGCGTGAAGGCTTACAAGAGAGTGATGTGACGTGAAAAATAAAGACAAGGCAAAATTTGCCTGGCAGATTCACCAGGCGCAAGACAGTTGGACAGGCAAAGCTGACATAAAGGGATCCATACTCCTCGCAGCTGACGGAACCGTATTGTCGTCCATGATTGTTTTTCACTTGACCGCACCATGTCCTTTGCAATTCATCTGGGTAGTTGGAATTGCTTGTCTGGGTCTCAGCGCTGCGCTAGCAGGTCTGTCAATAAAGCCTCGGATCTCAAGCTCACCTCGAAAAGATGGGCGAGATGTTATTTACTTTGGGCACCTGAAAGATCTGGAGCCAAACCAACTCGATCAGGAGCTGAAAAACATGGATTCATCCACTGCGCTTACCGCAATCAGCCATCAGGTTATTGTCATGTCCCGAACGAACTGGAAAAAGCACCGATTGCTAGCTGCAAGCAGTTGGTTTGCAGTTACGGCGGTGGCATTGATTTGCACTGTAGCGGTTTTTCAGAATTTCTAGTAGTTTCTTTCGCGCACTGCGTTTCCCTATCTCAACGTCAGGTGCTCGAAGAAACAGCCAACTTAGGGCAGAGCGCTACCAAAGCAAGTCCTAGGCCTATTCCAACTAAAGCGCCTATGCAATTCGCAAACCAATCGAACGGATCTCCGATGCCAATGCGCGTGTATTCCTGAATCGTCTCAATTGAAAACGATAGGGCGACGAAAAAGATTGCTAACCTCCACCACGTCTTCCTTGCAAGCACCAGGAGGATTGCAGGTGGGGCATAGAGGCCGATGTTCAGCAGGAAATTAGCATTCAAATGGAAGCCCGAAGACCACCCCTCAGGCGCAATGAGCCAGAAGGAGCTCAACGTGCCATTGGCAACCCAAAATCGCAAACTCAAACCAATGAGTCCCGCAAATGCCAGGGCTATCAATAGGTAGCGCCTAATCTCGATACCAAGTGCCTTCGAAAGCCGCTTTCGCAAAAAGAAAGCCAGCAACCAAATGAAGCCAATCCAAACTAGATCTTGAATAGTGATCAGCCTGCTCAAATACGCCGAAAAGGTCTCAAACTGCGCCATTTTCTGCCCCCGATCTAAACATTATGTTCTCAAGCCTAGGTTGAATCCATGTCGAAAAGTGGATTTGCTAGCTGAATTGCCATAGCCACCATCAGAGCCTTAGCCAAGAGCTCGCACATAGTCCCGGCCGGAACTACAGTTGAAACCATGAAGACCACACTGCCTCCACAACTTTCAGATGTGCAACTATTGCTGCTCATCGTTTTACTTCTGTGGTCCGTAGCCATAAAAGGCGTTGCCTTGTACCGAGCTGGTGCATTGAAGTCAAAGGGTTGGTTCGTTGTACTTTTCCTAATCAACACAGTGGGCTTGCTGGACTTGTACTACCTCCTAGTTGCTTCTAAGAAAGCAAAGTAACTACAACACTTCAGCGTCCAGAGTTGCGCCCGCGATCACGCCTGTCTTCCAGTCAAAGCTTGGGTTGCGAAGGCGGCACTTTCCCTCAGAAGCCCGGCGATAACTTCAATCTCATCTTCATCACGAGGCGCATAAAGCATCAGTTGAGTCTCGAAATCCGCGTAAGTGTGCGGCTCGCCCCAGCCTTTCTCGATCACTTCGCGTGCTCGGTCCGGCGGTAGCACGGCATGAATGCTTGTATCTTTCACGCCATGTATGTGGAACACCTCGACGGCGCCCTCAGTGGCAAGCGACCAAGCACCATGTTCTTGGGCCAACCCAGCCATTAGGGCAGCCATGCTGTCGGCCATAGAGACGCGACTATGCCCCTGCTTCACGCCTGGAATCTCGAAGGCCCTCGCTACAAGCTGACCCCAAATCGCCGGTGAGGCGTTTTGTGAGAGTTGGGCATGAGGCCCTTCCTTTGACGTCTGAGGCCTTTCCCCTGTGCGAACCGGCAAGGCTGAATTGTTGGTCATGGTTCAAGTATCTAGGAATCGTGGAGTTTTGCCTGCGTGAGTTCCCGGTTCTGCATCACGTTTCGGAGCCCACGTCAGCGATCGATACAGACGATGAGCCGCACAGACACAACTTCGCAACAAGTGACCAAACAAGTGACCAAATTTTGAGCTAGGGGAAACTTGCCTATGTATTTATTGGGATATAGGCTCAGTTGCAAGCAAAAATGGGGAAAACGACATTCTCCGCGTGAGGTCCGAGCGAGTCGCAAGACTCGGTGACCGAAACCACCACTGGTGTGTCAAAACATCAGGTTCACTATGAGACAGTGAAAAAGCCTCCGAGAAATCGGAGGCTTTTGTCTTAG
>Ga0228703_1001368_pt1 | contig 15072 bp, 15 predicted proteins | sample McNCre217_Aug_MG_3_FD_178020 | JGI IMG/M metagenome (GOLD analysis project Ga0228703, IMG submission 178020) | Freshwater microbial communities from McNutts Creek, Athens, Georgia, United States - 29-17_Aug_MG | ecosystem: Environmental > Aquatic > Freshwater > Creek | place: USA: Georgia... | reverse complement strand
AGTGTCGACTGTCACTGCACCAAGCGCTGCCGGTACCTACAGACTCACCTGCGATTTCCACAGCAGCATGCACGGTTTGTTGCGCGTTACCCGGTGACGGTCGACGCTCCAATAGCCTTTCTCGAAACGGCAATTTGTCGAGTAGGCGTTAAATGGCTGTGGCCGGGATTTCTCCCGGCCACACCCATTAGTTTTAGCTACTTGTCGAGCTTCTTAGTGCTCTTCTTAGCAGCAGGTTTTTCCTCGACCTCGTGGTGTCCGTGGTGAGCGTGGGCCTCGGCCAGCTCGCCCGCGGTGACCGGTGCAACTCGGTCCTCGAAGTAGAAGCGGCTCCAGGTAGCACGCGCACGTGCAGCCATGGTGATCTTGCCCTGAGCGTTTGGACGAGCGATGGTCGGCTGGTAGTCAACGAAGTCGACCAACTTGAACAGCTCGTGCTCGTCTGCCGGGGTGTGAACCTCGACGTACTCGCCGTGCGGCAGGCGCACGATGCGGCCGCTCTCGTGACCGTGAAGAACGATCTCGCGGTCCTTACGCTGCAGGCTCAGGCAGACGCGCTTCGTGATCAGGAAGGCCACGATCGGAAGCACGATAAGCGATATCTGCAGAGTGGTGAGCACGTTGTTCAGGCTCAGGTGGAAGTGGGTAGCGATGAGGTCGGTAGATGCGCCCGCCCAAAGCACGGCGTAGAAGGTCATTCCCGCAGCGCCAATTCCGGTGCGAGTTGGCGCGTTTCGTGGACGGTCCAGTACGTGGTGTTCGCGCTTGTCTCCGGTAACCCAGGCCTCGAAGAACGGGTAAGCCACAGCTAGTGCCATGAAGACCAGCAGAACCAGGATTGGCAGCAGGATGTTCCAGGACCAGGTGTAAGGACCAGTGACTACCTCAAGGTGGGTAGGGGCCAGACGCAGGGCACCGTCGGCCCAACCGATGTACCAGTCAGGCTGGGTACCGGCAGAAACTGGCGATGGGTCGTAGGAACCGTACAGCCAGATTGGGTTGATGGATACGGTAGCCGCGACAAGCATGAGCACACCGAAGACCAGGAAGAAGAATCCACCGGCCTTGCCGACGTAAACCGGCATCAGCGGGTAGCCAACGACGTTGTCGTCGCGGCGTCCCGGACCCGAGAAGTGCGCGTGCTTGTGGATAACAACCATGAATAGGTGGATTGCGATGAATACCAGGATCAGGGCTGGGATCAGCAGAATGTGCAGACCGTAGAGGCGCGAGATGATCTGGTTTCCAGGGAACTCGCCACCGAAGAGCATGGACGAAACGTAGGCACCGATTACCGGTACACCCTTGATCATGCCGTCGATAATGCGAAGACCGTTGCCCGAAAGCAGGTCGTCTGGCAGCGAGTAGCCGGTGAATCCGCCGGCCATCGAAAGGACGAACAGCATGAAGCCGACCACCCAGTTGATCTCGCGCGGCTTGCGGAACGCACCGGTGAAGAACACGCGCATCATGTGCAGGCCGGCGGCGGCAACGAATAGCAGCGCTGCCCAGTGATGCAGCTCGCGCATCAGCAGACCGCCGCGAACCTCGAACGAGATGTCCAGAGCCGACTTATAGGCGATCGACATCTCGGCGCCCTTCAGGGGACCATAGACGCCATCGTAGATTACAGGTACCTGGGAAGGCTGGAAGAAGAAGGTCAGGAACATACCCGAGAGCAGAAGCACCAGGAACGAGTACAGTGCAACTTCACCGAGCATGAAGGACCAGTGGTCTGGGAAGATCTTGCGACCGAATTCCTTTAGGATTCCAGCTACGCCGACGCGCTCGTCGAGATAGTTGGCAGTACCGGCTAGGAAGCCGCCCTTCTTGGCGGTTGCAGGCTTAGCAGTAGTAGCGTTGCTCATTCTTAGCGCTCCCAGAAGCTAGGGCCAACAGGCTCGTGGAAGTCGCTCTTAGCGACCAGGTAGCCCTCGGCGTCGACGGTGATTGGCAGCTGTGGCAGCGCGTGGCTTGCTGGGCCAAAGATGACCTCACAGTCGTTGGTGATGTCGAAGGTCGACTGGTGGCAAGGGCACAGCAGGTGGTGGGTGTGCTGCTCGTACAGTGCCACTGGGCAACCAACGTGAGTACAGATCTTGCTGTAGGCAACGATGCCGTTGTAGCCCCAGTCGAGTTCCTTCTGGCTCTTTACGTCGGCTGGGTCCAGGCGAACTAGGAGAACAGCCGCTTTCGCCTTCTGCTCCAGCTTGTCCTCGCGGGTGTTGAGGCCTTCTGGGATTACGTGGAAGACCGAGCCCAGGGTCAGGTCGGCAGCCTTGATTGGGGTGCCGGTTGGGTCGGTGGTCAAACGGGTACCTGCGGTCCACATGGTGTGGCGCAGGGTCTCGGTTGGGTTTGCGTTGGTGGTCATGTCCTTGAACAGAACCAGGCCTGGCAGTGGGAACAGAGCCAGGGCGCCGTAAAGGCTGCGGCGGATCAGCTTGCGACGGCTGAAACCGGACTCCGAGTTGGCAAGGTTGACGATTTCGACGGCACGGGCACGAACCTCTTCGCTTCCGCGAGTCTGGTGGCGTGCCTCGGCGACCTCGGCATCTGGCATGAGGGTCTTGGCCCAGTGAACCGCACCGAAACCGATGGCAAGCATGCCCAGGGCGATGCTCGCACCAACGAAGAAGGTATTGTTTCGAACGGTGTTGAGGTCCTCGCTGAGCGGGAACATGAAGTAGAACACGATGGCGGCGACGCTGCCAACGATGCTCACGAGGAACCAGGTTGCGACCTGGCGGGCTGCTGCCTTCTCGTGCTTCTTGCTCTTGTCCGTCATTCGAACGCGGTGTGGCTCTAGGCCTGGATCCGCGATCTTATCGGCCGGAACCACGGCGAGACCGGCACTGTATTCGTGCTCGTTCTCGTGCGACTCTTGCTTGTTAGCCAATTGTCTTGCTCCCTTTTAGTTGCTAAGTCTTGCGCCGAAAGAGCTAGTTGCTCTTGGCACCTAACCAAACTGTGATAGCGATGATTCCGCCAAGTACGAAAATCCAGATAAACAGGCCCTCTGCCACTGGTCCCAGGTTCTCCAGGTCAAGGCCAGCAGGCGATGGGTGGTTCTGGAGGTAAACCAGGTAGGTGATGATGTCTTTCTTGTCCTTAGGGGTCAAGTTGGCATCGTTGAATACCGGCATGTTCTGTGGGCCGGTTGCCATTGCCTCGTAGATCTCCTTGGCAGGAGTCTGGGTGAGGGCTGGGGCGTACTTGCCCTGGGTAAGCGCGCCACCGGCACCGGCGGCGTTGTGGCACATTGCACAGTTGGTGCGGAACAGCTCGCCACCGCGGGTAGCGTTACCGTCGGCTGCGACTGCTGCATCGCTTGGCACCGATGGGCCAGGGCCCAGGGTGGCAACGTAGGCTGCCAGTGCCGCGATCTGCGAGTCGGTGAACTCGGATGGGTCCTTGGCCGCGATCTGTGGGCCGGAAGCCTGTGCAGGCATGCGGCCGGAGGAGACCTGGAAGTCAACTGCTGCGGCACCGACACCGATTAGGGTCGGGCCGTTCTTGGAGCCCTCGGCGTTCTTTCCGTGGCAGGAGGCACAGTTGGCGAGGAAGAGCTTGTGACCTTCGTCGATCTGCGCGGCCGACGCGACGGTTGCCGACTGGGTGCTCTTGATTGCACCGCTAGCGGCTGCGTAGCCGCCACCGGTGATAAGCAGACCGGCTGCGATGACAACGGCTGCTGCCATTGGCTTGCGGCGAGCAAACATGCTCTTGCGGTTGAGGAATGCCATTTTTTTGTTACTCCGAATCGCTTATTTCAGAACGTAGATGATCAGGAACAGGCCAATCCAGACCACGTCCACGAAGTGCCAGTAGTACGAGACCACGATGGCGCCAGTTGCCTCGTAGTGTCCGAACTTCTTGGCTGCAAAGGTCTTGCCGATGATGATCAGGAATGCCACCAGACCGCCGGTCACGTGCAGTGCGTGGAATCCGGTGGTGATGTAGAAGGCGCTGGTGTAGCTATTGGCATCGAAGGTCATGCCGAACTCGTTGATCAGGTTGGAGTACTCCCAGACCTGACCGGCCACGAAGATTGCACCGAGGAAGTAGCTGAGCATGAACCACTCGACCATGCCCCAGTTCTTGATGCCCTTGCCAATGGCGCGAGGCTGCATGCGCTCCGCGGCAAATACACCGAACTGAGCGGTGAACGAAGACGCCACCAGGATCAGGGTGTTGGTGAGGGCGAACGGAACGTTCAGGTGGATGGTCTGACTAGACCAGAGCGCTGGCGAGTTGGCGCGCAGGCTGAAGTACATGGCGAACAGACCGGCGAAGAACATCACCTCGCTGCCGAGCCACACAATGGTGCCCACCGAGGTGGAATTTGGTCGATTAATGACGGGTGCAGAATGCTGCGACACTGGCATAGTAGTCATACCTCTAGCATAGCCAAGCACCCGTTGCGGAAATCGGCTTTGACGCCTTAAACCCGAGCAAAAATTCGGTATTTTTTGCAGTTTTTTCAGTGAGGTAGCCCTTGGTGTCTGAGGTGGTAACTAGCGGCTTGGTCTTAAACTCATTGCATGAGCGCAACCAACACCTGGCCGGCAATTCTGGGCCGTCTGCTAGACAAGTCCGACCTCGACCGTCCGGCCGCTGCCTGGGCGATGAACGAGATCATGTCGGGTGAGGCCGCCGATGCCCAGGTGGGCGCATTCATGATCGGCCTGCGGGGCAAGGGGGAGAGCGTCGACGAGCTCGCCGGCCTGGTAGACGTCATGTTGGAGCGCTGCGTCATCCTGGATACCGGCGACGACGCCGTTGACATCGTTGGCACGGGAGGCGACCTTGTCGGAACCGTAAACGTCTCATCAATGGCAAGCATTCTGACCTCGGCGGCCGGCGTCCCGGTGATGAAGCACGGCAGTCGCTCGGCCTCCGGCAAAACCGGATCGTCCGAGATGCTCGAGGTCCTGGGTATCCGCCTCGACCTCTCGCCGGAGCGCGTGGCAGACATCTTCCGCGAGATCGGAATCACCTTCTTCTTTGCGCCGGTATTCCACCCGGCGATGCGCCACGTCGCACCAATCCGCAAGCAGCTGGGCGTGCCAACTACCTTCAACTTCTTGGGCCCGCTTGCCAACCCTGCCCAGCCAATCGCCACGAGCCTCGGCGTGGCCAACCGAAGCGTTGCACCACTGATGGCCGCCGAGATGGCCGCCCGAAACCGGACCGCACTGGTATTCCGCGGCGACGATGGCCTGGATGAACTGACCACCACAGCCGACAGCAAGATCTGGCAGGTAAGCGGGGGAGAAGTGCGTGAATTCGCCATAGACCCGCGCAAATTCGGCATGGCTCGCGCGGAGCACACGCAGTTGCTTGGCGGCGACGCGCACTTCAACGCTCAGGTCTGCCGCGACCTCTTCGACGGCGTCACCGATGGCAACCTTGGCGCGGTGCGAGACATCGTCGTGCTCAACTCCGCCGCCGGGGTAGTGGCCTACGAACTGGCTAAGGACGCCAGCCGCGCCGATGTCGACATCGAGGTCCGGTTCGAAGACGCGGTCGAGCGCGTCACCCGAGTTCTGGAAAACGGCTCGGCCCGCGCCAAGCTGACCGACTGGATTGCCGCTACCCAGCTGTAGTCACCAACCTGCACGAAGGGCCTGCCTTATTTGGCGGGCCCTTCGCTTTACTCCCAGCCCGGCGGGGTTCAAGGCACTGGAAACCTTGCAAAATCCCTTCGCTCAGGGTTTCGATGATTCCGCAACCAAGGTCTTTGGCCTGGTAAACCCATCCACGTATCTAAATTTCGATGTGGCGCTGTGGCCGCTGCTCGGATGTACCGTGCTGCTTGTTGTGGCAACGTTGATTGGCAAGGGGCGCGAAGTCCAGGCCGCGACGGATGGGTTGGTCTAGGGGTGGCCAAATCGGCGGAAACAGAAATCGAGTCTGGGGGAGAGGGCGATTCGCTAATCGAGTGCCGCCTCACAGAGTTGCTGGCCGAGCGCGGCATGACGCTTTCCCGCCTGAGTGAGTTGGTTGACGTGTCTATCGTGAATCTGTCGATCCTGAAGACCAATAAGGCCAGGGCAATTCGGTTCAGCACACTGCAGGCAATTTGCCTGGCGCTCGAATGCCAACCCGGAGATTTGCTAGTGCTGCGGGATTCGCACTAGCCCCGGTGCCGAATCAGAACATGCCTCGACGTCAGCGTCGAGGCATGTTCTGCGTCTGGGGTGCCGCCTTTCAGGCGGGGGTGCCGATAAAACACAACTTGACATAATGTGCATTATCGGAGAAAGGTTATCTGCTTGGGAAGTGGTACTCGAGATACTCCAGCAGCCCCGGCGGGCCAACGCGCTCACCGGATGCAATTAGGTCCGCGGGCTTCCACCAGCGCCACTCGATGACGTCGCGATGTTCGTCCTGAGTCCAGTTGGCGTCATCCAATGCGAAGTCGTCATTCATGACAAGTCGGTAGAAATGGGCAACGCCGGTTTCGTACTGTCCGTTGCTCCAAATCATCTTGAATGGGATGCTCACCTCGACCTCGCCCAGGGCCGCCGGGTCAATTTGAAGGCCCGTTTCCTCGAATAGCTCGCGTACCGCGGCAGTCAAAACGTCTTCTCCAGGATCGATCCCGCCGCCCGGCGTGAGCCACCTAGGTGGCAGACCGGTCCCGGGATCCCAATGTGTGTTCATCATCAGGAGCTCGCCCTGCGCGTTGAGCAGGAAAACCCTGGCGGTTTCTCGGTGCTTAACGTGGTCGACCGATTCCGGGTTCGCGGGCCTGTGGTGCTTGCTTACCTTCGGAGGCTTTTCATAACTTGACATAATAAATTTGCCCTTTTGCTGCCGGTTTCAATCAAAAATCGCCGTTTTAGGCCTCTTCGACCGGCCGATGCGACTTCACGCCAAACATGCGAAGCGACCACTGCATGAGGAATCCGATGCAAACGGCGAAGATGACGGTGCCCTCGCGCACCTGTCCCCCCATCGCCCAACCGGCGACCATAACCAGGAATTCGTAGCCGGTCCTGACCTTCCAAATTGCCCAGCCGGTAACTCGCGCGGTACCAACCATTAGGCCGTCACGCGGGCCCATGCCATAGTTGGCGCTGATGTAGAGACCGGTGGCAATTGCCAACAGCAGCATGCCCAGAATAAACATGCCAAGCTGCTGCCAGTAGGCGTTCAGGGCCGGCAACAGCGGGAAAACGGTGTCTGCAAATAGACCAATGAGCACGGCGTTCATCAGGGTGCCAAACTGCGGGCGCTGCTTCAGCGGAATCCAGCAGATGAGAACGATCACGCTCGCGATGATGCTGGCAAGGCCGTAGCTGATGTGCATGACCTTGGATATGCCCTGGGCGAATACGTCCCAGGGGCCGAGCCCAATTGCCGAGTGCACCATCAGGGCGATGCCGGCCCCAAACAGGTATAGACCTCCGAAGAGTTTGGCGAGTGCAACGGGCTTTAGCTTGGGCATGTTGCTAGCCTAGCCTCGTGTACCTCTACCCCACCGAAGCCATCCGTATTTTTGCCCATCGGGGACTGACAATTGCAGCCGATGGTTCGCTCCTGGACGAGAACACGATTCCGGCATTCCAGCGGGCAATCGAGGTGGGAGCCGACTACGTGGAGTCGGACATCCAGGTGACCAAGGATGGCGTTCCTGTGCTATTCCACGACGATGATCTGAAGCGGGTGGCCGGCATCGAATCGCCCGTGCACCGTTTGACCCTGGGCGAAATACAGGCCATCAGGTTGGAACACGGTGGCAGGATTCCATCGCTGGCGGAGGCTCTGGAGGCTCTCCCCCAGACCAAGTTCAATTTGGACTTCAAGACCGTAGGGGCGATCTCGGCCGGTGCGAGGGTGATCGCCGAGCACGGTGCCCAGGCACGCATTCTGGTGGCCAGCTTCAGCGATGCCCGCGGTGATGCCGCCGCAAATAAACTTCCAGGCGTGGCCCGCAGCGCCGGTGCCCTGCGAATTCTGCGTGCCTGGCTGGCAAACAAGCTCGGTGGTGGCATCCTGCTCGGCATGGCGCTCACCGGTATGAGCGCACTTCAGATTCCGGTTCACCAGGGCAGGCTCAGGTTCGACTCCCCCACCTTCATCCGTCGCGTGCGTAAAAACGGCACAGAGGTTCATTTCTGGACGGTGAACGATCCGGCAGAAATGAAGCGTCTCGCTTCGCTTGGAGCCAATGGCATTGTTACTGACCGAGCAGACCTTGCAGTAGCCACTTTCCGAGTCTGATAAATCCCTTAGAATCGGCCCCAAAAGCCCCACTTCCCCGCAATTTTGGAATGATTTTCGGATTTTGCGGGTTTACTCCTGAGGCAAAGCTAAGGAGTTTCAAATGGCGGATTCAACAATGCGAGGCATGCGCCTCGGTGCCAGCAGTCTAGAGAGTGAAGCAAACGTTCACTTGGAAAAGCGCACAAAGCACCTCTATGAGTGCGCTCAGGGTCACCTTTCTCAGTTGACTTTCTCGCTTGAAGCCGAAGTCCCGGAAACCTGGGAGTGCAAGAGCTGCGGTAAAACTGCAATCCTTACCATCGATGGCGTAAAGGTAGACCCATCCCACCACGATGAGAAGACTCCGCGAAGCCACTGGGAAATGCTGCTGGAGCGTCGTTCCATCGAGGAACTGCAGGAGCTCTTAGACGAGCAATTGGACAGCCTGCGGGCGCGCCGCCAGGCCGCAGCGGCGAATGCGCGCAAGGCCTCATAGGCCGCACCGCCGAAGACTTGAGTCCGGCACTTTCGTTGGATTCGCACGTGTTGGATTGGGACGATACTGCAACCCGAACAATCGCAACAAGAAAAGCCGCCCCTGCAAGGGCGGCTTTTCCTTTTGAACCTTTGGGCGGAGGCAGGGTTTCCGGTGCTAGAAGCGTTCGAAACCCCACTGGGTGACGCGCCAGAGCGCCTCGAACACGATCTTCTTGCTCATCTTTGAGTAGCCGATTTCACGCTCTACGAAGGTAATCGGAACCTCTTGAATGCGGGCCTTCGCTCGGAAGCAGCGCCAGGCCATCTCCACCTGGAACGAGTAGCCGGCGGAAGCGATGGAGCTGAGGTCGAGGTCCTTCAGGAAGCTCGCGCGGAACACGCGGAATCCGGCGGTGATGTCGCGGATGCCGGCACGCAACATGAAGCGGGCGTAGGTGTTTCCGGTTCGGCTAATCAGCTGACGCGACAGCGGCCAGTTGACGACCTTGCCGCCCTTGACCCAGCGCGATCCGATTACCAGGTCGTTGTTGGGGGCCACGGCGAGCATTGCAATCAGGTCCTCGGCGCGGTGGCTGCCATCGGCATCCATCTCCACCAGGTACTCGTAGTTCCGCTCGAATCCCCAGGCGAATCCGGCCAGGTAGGCGGGACCGAGGCCGTTTTTCTCGGTGCGGTGAAGCACGTGAACCCTAGGGTTTGCTGCCGCCATCTCATCGGCGAGCTTGCCAGTTCCGTCGGGGCTGTTGTCGTCGACGATGAGCAGGTCGACGCTTGGGACCGTCGCCAATAGGTGGCCCGCAATGCGGCCGATATTCTGAGCCTCATTGTAGGTAGGCATGATTACCAGGGTGTTCAAAGCGGCCTTTCGATCGACTTCGAACGACTCTAATTTGGGGTCCTGAGAGCGCCCTGAAATAAACCTGAGAATTTGCAAATCCAACAGGATGAGGCCAGCCAGGAGGGTGACCGCGATCGACAGCCAGTCCACCCAGCCAAACCAGGCCATCGCCGGGGTGAGCCCGGACCGAAGCGGAATATTTGCCACCACGGCATCGGCGGTGAATGGTCTGGTACCTGCCAAAACCCGGCCGTGTGGGCTTACGATCTCGGTGGTCGCAACGGTGCTGGCGTGAACGATGGACCGCCCGGTTGCGATCGCCTGCAAGCGGATCAGGGCCTCCTGCTGGAATGCCTCCGCCGTGTGACCGAAGTCCGCGTTATTGGCCTGGCTCACTATGAAATTGGCTCCGCCAGAGACGAGATCGTGGGAAATGCCATCGATTCCGACTTCGAAGCAGATGAGGTCGCCAAGTTTGGTTCTGGCAACCGGCATTACTCCCGAGCGCTGGCCAAACGCGTAGCCGCGCGAGATGAGGTCGATGAGGTTCGGGGCAAGCGCCCGCCAGAAGCCTCGGTTCGGCACGTATTCACCGAACGGAACTGGCCGCCGTTTGTCGTACTCGATGGGTTCGGAGCGGTTTGGTAGGTAGAGCAGGCCGGTATTGAAGATGCGATCTCCACGGAAAATCACCGACCCAACCAGAAGTGGCCGGTGGGTTCTGGCCACCACCGAACGGATTGCGTTGGCCGCCAGCGGGTTGGCCAGCGGGTCAACATCGGACGAGTTTTCCGGCCAAACCATGAGGTCGAAGTCGTTGCCTGGATGATCGGCCAGGAAACGGTTCGTCGCTGCCAGGTGTTTATTTAGGATGCTGCCGGCAACCGGGTTGGCAAAGAGGCCGGCATTGGCGTTGCCCTGGACCGCGACCACACGCAGTGAGCGCCCTCCCCGGGGCTCAAGGTTCCAGGCCAGGCTGGTGGCCGCCGTCAACAGCAACAGCGTGAGGGTGAAAGCAGTAGCCGCAAGCACGCGGCGAGACAGTCCACGCGGATGGGCCGCGCGATGAACCCAAATCTCGGTGAGCAAAATGGCAGCGATGGCGATTGCGGCCACGGCAAGACTAACCAGGCTGATGCCGCCCCAGTAGGCCAGATGCGAAAGCCAGGTGCTCGCGGCCGATTGCCCCAGCCTGGACCACTGGTAGCCGCCATACGGGAAGTGGCAGGCAACCCATTCCCGGGCCACCCAGATGGCCGGAAGCCAGAAGCCAACCAGCAGTTGATAGCGCAATCCAAGTCGTGCTCGGTGTTTCAGCAGCCAGCTCCAAACGGCCGCGGCTAGTCCAAGCCCGAGCCCAAAGATGAGGCTTTCCAAAACGGCTAGAGCCAGCCAGGGCTCCGGACCCAGGTATCGAGACATCCACTCGCTCTGCGAGGCGTAAAACGAGATTCCCCCGGGGATTCCCACCCCAAAACCGGCCCAGAAGCCCAGCCTTCTGACGGACACGTGCATGAGCGCAACCGACACGAAGATTGCCGGCCAAAAATTCACCGGGGCTAGTGCAAACCCGCTCAGCGATCCGGCGGCAGCGGCCAAAATTGGGCGCCACAGCCAGCGTAGCCTGAGGGTTCGTGGGTTAGCCATAGTAGGAGTAGGCGACGATGCCGCGCTTGACCTTGTCTACCGCCTGCTTGGCGGTCTCGGCGATGGCAGGCTCCGCGACCTGAGAGATCTGGTCCAACATGTCTACGATCTGCTTGGTCCAGCGGATGAAGTCGCCCGGCAGCAGGTCCGCCTGTGACAGCACCGAGTCCAGTTTCGCGCCGGTCGCCCATCGGTGGATTGGTAGGCATAATGCCGGCTGGAGCGGCGATCCACCGGGTAGTCGGTGCGCTCTGGCAAGTTGCTCCAGGTCGTCCAGCATCTGTTCGGTCTTTTCAAGCGCCTCGCCGAAGTTTCCGCGTGGCAGCTTGATCTCGAAGTGCTCGTCATCGCGACGGCCCTCGTAAACCAGAGCCGCTGCCATGGCAGCCAGGCCCGGTGCATCCAGGTTGCGCCAGGTGCCCTCTCGAAGGCATTCGCTGACCAGCAGGTCTCGGTCGCCATAGATGCGGGCCAGGGTACGACCGCTGTCCTGAACCTCCAGGTCGCCATTTTCCTCGCGCAAATAGTTGAGGCCGAGTAGCAGGTCGCAGATGCGGTCGAAGGTGCGAGCCACCTGGTTGGTGTGGCGCTCGATTTGGCTGACCACCTGCTCTACCTCGCGGGCAAGTTTGTGCCAGCGCTCGCCCCAGCGGGCATGCTGTTCGCGGTCGCTGCAGGTGTGGCAGGGGTGCTGGCGGATTCGCTGCTTAAGCTCGTTCAGGTGCTTCTCGTTGGCGCGGCGGGAATCGCTAATGCGAACCTGCTTACCGCGGTCGGCACGCACTCGGCCGGCCGCCAAGACCTTCTCAAGGTCGTTAATCTCGCGGCGGATCTGGGCGTATTCGGCGAAGTCACCGAGGTGACATTCCATCGCCTCGGCATAGCCCTCCAGCGAGACCTGCTTTTCGCGAATTCCGCGGGCGAGGCCAACCACCGAGCGGTCGGCCTGGAACTGGGCAAACGAGGTCTCCAGCACCTCGCGGGCTCGCTTTCGGCCGAAGGCCTCCAACAGGTTTACGGTCATGTTGTTGGTTGGTCGGAACGAACTCATCATCGGGTAGGTGCGCTTGGATGCCAGTCCCGAAACGGTCTGTGGGTCTAGGTTGCCCGCCCACTGAATAACGCTGTGGCCCTCGACGTCGATTCCGCGGCGACCGGCACGGCCGGTGAGCTGGGTGTACTCCCCCGGAGTCAGCTGGACCCGGCCCTCGCCGTTGTATTTGTCGAGGCGTTCCAGCACCACGGTACGGGCGGGCATGTTGATGCCTAGCGCCAGGGTCTCGGTGGCGAAAACGACCTTCACGAGCTTGCGCAGGAAGAGTTCCTCGACCACCTCTTTGAACGCGGGAAGCATGCCGGCGTGGTGGGCCGCGACTCCGCGCTCTAGGCCGCCAAGCCACTCAAAGTAGCCGAGGGTTGAGAGGTCTTCATCGGCGATGTTGTAGACGCGCTCTTCCACCAACATTCGGATTTCGCGTGCCTCTTCGCGCGTGGTCAGGCGAATCCCGGAGTGCTGACAGGCGCGAACCGCGGCCTCGCAACCGGCACGCGAGAACACGAAGAAGATTGCCGGCAGCAGCTCCGCCTCATCCAGGATGTCGATGATCTCGGCCTTGCTCAGGCGTTCGATCTGGGGTTCTCGATTCCGGCGGTCTCCCGGACGGGCATTCTTGCCGCGGGTAGGCCTAGACGTGGTCTGGCGCAACTTGTTGTTGTGCAGCTGCAGCAGTTCGGGGTTCACGCGGCCGGCCTGTTTGGCATCGAATAGCGGCAGCAGCTCATCGCCGAACAAAACGTGCTGGTGCAGAGGCACCGGACGCTTCTCCGAGACGATCACCTCGGTGTGCCCGCGGACCTCGTTGAGCCAGGCGCCGAATTCCTCTGCGTTGCTGACGGTGGCGCTGAGGCTGATGATCTTGACGTCCTTGGGCAGGTGCAGAATCACTTCTTCCCAGACGGCACCGCGGAAGCGGTCCGCGAGGTAGTGCACCTCGTCCATCACCACGTAGCCCAGGTTGATGAGGCTGTCGCTGTTGGCGTAAATCATGTTTCGAAGCACCTCCGTGGTCATGACCACGATCTGTGCATCGGAGTTGGTGTTGTTGTCGCCGGTGAGCAGGCCAACGCGATCGTCGCCGTAGCGCTTGCAGAGTTCGGCGTACTTTTGGTTGCTGAGCGCCTTGATGGGCGTGGTGTAGAACACCTTCAGGTCTTTTGCGATCGCCAGGTGAATCGCGAATTCACCGACGATGGTCTTGCCCGCACCGGTCGGTGCCGCAACCAGCACACTCTTGTCGGTGGCCAGCGAGCGGCAGGCTCGCTCCTGGAAGTCGTCCATCGGGAAGCGAATCAGAGCGCGAAAGTCCTCCACGGCTTCCAGGCGGCGCGAGTCCTTGGACGCCGCGTAGCGCTCGGCTGGGCTGCGGTTTTCTTCGATCGGCTTAGCCTTGCCAGTGCTTTTTGAGGCCATTAGGCGTTCTCGCTGTCTTCGGTTATGCCGTATTCGGACAGCATTTTTTGGTGGCGCTTGCCGGCCAGACGGTCGTGGAGCCAGGCGATTCCCAGGGCAAGACAATACAGAACCAGCAGCGGGACCATCAGCAGGAACATGCTGGTGGGGTCGCTCACGGGTGTTGAAAGTGCGCCGATGAAGGCCGCGATGACAACAGCGAGTCGCCATCCCTGGACAATCGCCTTGGCGCTGAGCAGACCCATGAAGTTGAGCAGGACCAATACAACCGGCAAAACGAACGAGATTCCGAAGACCAGCAGGATCCGGACCGCGAACAAAATGTACTCGTTGGCGTTGATAAGGTTGGCGCTACCCGAAGGAGTCATCGCAAGCAGCGTGTGTACAAAGTTTGGTAGCGCATACCAGGCCATGGCGCAACCGCCGACGAACAGCGGAATAGCAGAACCCAAGAAGGCCACGGTGTAGATTCGCTCGCGCCTGCGCAGTGCGGGAACCACGAAGGCCCAGAGCTGATAAAGCCAAAACGGGCTGGCAATCACCACACCGATGAAGGCGGCAATCTGGAGCCTAAGGTCGAAGGCGCCACCGATGGTACCGAAGTTAACGGTGGCGTTGATGTGCGAATCCTTGGCCACCTGAATGATAGGTGACTGCAGTGCGTTGAAAACCGGATCGAACAGGTACCAGCCACCAACCGAGCCAGCGATGATGAACAGGGCAGCCCAAAAGAAGCGATTGCGAAATTCTTTGAGGTGACCGCCCAGCTGCATCTGGGCTTCAGGGTTCTTGCGCCTAGCCATGAGTGCCGGTCTCTAGCAGACCGTATTCGCTAGTCCTGAGCGGACTTTTCGTCCGACTTAGCCTTGTCGGCCTTGTCGTCGGAAGGCTTCTTGTCGTCCGACAATTCCTTCTTGAAGACCTTGATGGACTGCGCGATGCCCTTGGCGGCGCCAGGCAGCTTCGGGCCGAAGAATACGGCCAGGATGATGAGGATAAGGATCAGGCCGACTGGGCCCTCAAACAGCTGTCGAAACACTTGTCCTACTTTCGAAGTCTCGCTATAAGCCTACGCTGTCTAGCCTGTTTCTTTTGCTCGCGCAGAGCCATCCGATGCTCCCAAGCGCGCTCCAGACGCACCGGGTCCGATTCCAGGTCGGATTCTGGCTTCGTGTACTCGAAGTCGGCCAGTTGGGCGGCCTCGAGAGCCGCGGCGGCATCTAGCATCGGCTTCACCACGTGCGCCAGGCGTTCGCCGCGGTTTGCTAGATCAAAACCCAGGATCGCCCACCAACCGGCACCCAGAATCAGGATGCCCAGGTCAATAAGGAGCCACGCCCAGAACGGCATCAGTCGGCCGCTTCCTGTTGGCTGCGCTCCGGGCTGTTTTCGCCTAGGGCCCTAA
>Ga0228703_1001365_pt1 | contig 15078 bp, 16 predicted proteins | sample McNCre217_Aug_MG_3_FD_178020 | JGI IMG/M metagenome (GOLD analysis project Ga0228703, IMG submission 178020) | Freshwater microbial communities from McNutts Creek, Athens, Georgia, United States - 29-17_Aug_MG | ecosystem: Environmental > Aquatic > Freshwater > Creek | place: USA: Georgia... | reverse complement strand
TGGGCCTGGAAATAAAACAGCCCATGTGCCGTTGCATAAATTCTCGTTCATTTTTGAACATGCTTTAGCAAAAATCAGTATTTTTGTTACTCAAAATTGTATCAGTTCGCCCGGAGTTCATGTGACTCAGGAGGGCGAAGCCGTTTCAGGCCTTGGTGATTTGGTATTAGATAACTTGTTTTCGGGAAAGATTCGGGTAGCTTTGCTAACCAAATTGTTGTTGAATCCGGTCAGTAAAGTGTATTTACGTGGCTTGGAACGCGATTTGGGGGTGAGCAGTAATACCGTGCGTTTGGAGTTGAACAAATTGCAGGAAATGCATTTGATTCAGGCGCAGGAGGAAGAGGAAAATGCCAAAGTGAAGCATTACCGGGTCAACCAGGCACATCCGATGTTCCAAACCTTGCGCGGGATTATCCTGCAATTCGTAGGTTTGGACCAAATTGTGGATCAGATCATTAAGAAGCTGGGCAATGTGGATCAGGTATATTTGACAGGGGAACTGGCAGAGGGCAAGAATTCACCCTTTGTGGACCTGGTGCTTGTAGGGAATATCGACCGTCCTTATTTGTACCAATTGATCGAAAAAGTAGAACCCTTGATTCAGAAAAAGGTGCGAGTAGGGGTGTTTGGGAAAGATGAGTTTCAGGAGGGAATGATTGAGGGGGGGGGGAAGTGGATGAGAATGATGGAAAACTCTTAAAGTTATATTTTGAATACAAATGTTAGATAAAACCCAAATTATTGAATTCCCTAAAATTAAGGATTCGAGAGGCAATTTGACATTCTTTGAATTTCCAAACCAAATCCCATTCGAGATTAACAGAACTTACTGGATTTATGATGTACCCGGTGGTGAGTTGCGAGGAGGTCACGCATTTAAGTCGCAATCTGAAATTATAGTAGCGCTCTCAGGAAGTTTTGAAGTGAAAGTCAATAATGGTTTTGAAGATCAGAGTTTTACATTAAATAGAGCAAATTTTGGTTTGTTAGTTCCAAAATTGCATTGGCGATCTATTGAAAATTTTTCAACAAATGCTTTGGCTTTAGTCATTTCAAATTTCAAATATGATGAGGATGATTATATTAGAAGCTATAATAAATTTAAATCTTTAGTTGATGTTTAATGTTGAAGATTGTAAAATAATTGAATTACCCAAAATAGTTTCAAATACAGGCAACATTACAGTTGCAGAGAATAATAGTGAAATTCCATTCGAGATTAAGAGAGTTTATTATCTATATGATTTGCCTGTAGGAGCTGAGCGTGGAGGACATGGTCACAAAGCATTAGAACAAATTGTGGTTGCCGCTAGTGGATCATTTACCTTTTATTTAGATGATGGGAGAAATAAAAAGGAAGTTTTTCTGAATAATCCATCTCAAGCATTGCATATCAAACCTGGGATTTGGAGAGAAATAAAAGGGTTCTCAAGTGGTTCAATTTGTTTGGTTTTGGCTTCTGAACTTTATGATGAAAAAGATTATTTTAGAAATTATGAATTGTATAAAAAATGGAAATTAATGAGGTAACATTTGATTTTTATAAATCTATATTTAAAAATACTATTCACAGATTTAATAGTTCTGAGTTTAATGTTTTGAATTCATCAAAGTGTGAAAATGTATATTATTTAGTTTTCAAAGATTCGAAAGTTAGATTAGGGATTATTTTAGGTGTTAGAGATAATGTGTTAAATAGTCCATTCTCGTCATCATTTGGAGGATTTGAAGCGTGCCGTAACGACATCAAGATTCATCAAATAGATGAATCATTAGATTTATTAAAAAAATGGAGTTTAGAAAATGAATTTAACGGAATTCGAATAATTCAAGCTCCAGTTTTTTATGATAATAATTTTAGTGTCAAGTTGTCAAATTGTTTATACCGAGCAGGATTTAATTTGAAAAATTCAGAAATTAATTATCATTTTGATACTTCTCAATTTGGTGATAATTATTTGAATTTAATTTGGCCAAATGCACGCAATAAATTAAATCAATCATTTACTAATTCCTTAACATTTAACAAAATAAGTGCTGATAAAGGAAAGTTGGCTTATGATATAATTAAGAGAAATAGAGAAGAAAGAGGATTTCCTCTAAGATTATCATATGACCAAATAAAGGAGACTGAAACAGTAATTCCTATAGATTATTTTCTTGTTAGTGATAATGATCAAATAGTTGCATCTGCTTTAGTATTTCATTTGTCGACAAATATTGTTAGAGTTGTATATTGGGGTGATTTGCCAGAATTTTCAAATTACAAAACAATGAACTTCCTCTCTTATAATATTTTTAAATATTATACTGAAATTGGTATCGATTTTATTGATATTGGGCATTCAACTGTTGATTCGATTCCTAACCATGGTCTTTGTGAGTTTAAAGAAAGTATAGGATGTAACTTAAGTATTTTAAACGAATATTATCTTACCAACTTATAAGATGTTTGTTAATAGCCCTGATATATATTTAATTCCTCACTTTGGAATGTCCCCATTTTCCAATGAAAATTTATCAATAAATTTCAGTTTACCTAAGGATCTTTCATGTATAAATTTTCTTAACTCTAAATTTGGAAATACAAATTGGAGATTTACTGTAAATGGTAGAAAATCTTTAGAAATAGTATTAAGGAAGTATAAACTTAATAGAGAAGATGTAATTACAATTATTACTACTTCTAACAATTATTATATAAGTTCTTGTGTTACTAATGAAATAGAAAAAGTTTGTAATTGGAACCGAGAGGTTATTGCTGCAACAAAATTAATTTTAGTCATTCATGAATTTGGATATCCACATCCTAATATGCAATCCATTGAAAGTTTTGGGATTCCCATAATTGAAGATAGTTGTACTGCTTTTTTTAGCCAAGACATTAATAGAAATGTTGGTAAATATGGGGAGTATTCATTTTATAGTCTTCCCAAATTTTTTCCTATGCAATTAGGGGGGATCTTAGTTTCTAATAATAATGAAGTATTAGGGAATTATTTGAATTCGGATGAAGAATTAGCATATATCACAAATTCGCTTTCTCACTATTTAAATGATTTAGATTCTATTTTGGAAAAGAGGAGATTTAACTTTGAATTTTCATTAGACTTATTTAGGCAATTGGGTTTTGAAGAGAGATTTAATTCAAATAGTGATGTTTTTCCTTATTCTTTGCTTTTGAAGAACAATTCTATAATTAAAAATTTAGATGAATTCAAGCAATATTTGACAAGTAATGGAGTTCAAAATAGTACTTTTTATGGTGAGGATGCCTTCTTTATTCCAATGCACCAAGGTCTTTCTACCAAAGAGATTAATTTTATTTATGGATTAATTGAACATTATATTCAGGTTCAAAATAAATGAGAAAAATTATTTTAGCTGGTTTTGGCAACCCACTTTTGAGTCTTTTCGAAACATTAGAGAGTGAATTTGAAATTATCGGAATCATACTTGATTTTGACAGAAAAAAATCAAATCCTCTGTTTTATGACGAAATACAAAAGCGGAATATTTCTATTTTTCAATTTTCAGATGTTCCTCTCTTTCAAATTGATGCAATTGTTGTAATAAATTTTAATAAGATCATTGATTCGAATATTATTAATAACAGAACTCCAATTATAAATATACACATGGGGGTTTTACCACTCTATAGGGGTAATTATGCAAATGCATGGTCAATATTAAATGGTGATAAAAACGTTGGGTATACCGTGCATGATGTTTCGGATGTTTTAGATGGTGGTGACATATATTATAAATTTCAGTATGAAATAAAAGAGGGAGAAACCTACTTTAATGCAAAAAAAGCTATTTCAGAGGATATTAAAAATAACTTCCCTAGTATTCTTAATGCAATTTTATCTCGAGATTTAATCGGAGAATCACAAGAAGATTATCAATTTATTTATGCCTCAAAATTGATTCCTGATGATGGTATTATTAATTGGAGTGAAAATACCGAAGATATTCTAAACAAATATATTGTATTTGCTAGGCCCCTAGGCACAGGATTAAAAATGAAGTTTCAAGGTTATTTTGTTGAGATAAGCAAGATAAGCCGGATTTTGAACTTTAAGGAAGCGAGGGGAATTCATGGTGCAGTAGTATACAAAACAAAGCAAGGGAGTGTTTGGGTTAAGACAAATAATTCCGCAATATCTATCGATGAAATTATTGTTTCTGGTAAAATAGTTAAGCCTTCGGAGGTGTTTAAAATTGGAGATCGTTTATGATTAAATTTTTAGATTTAAAAAGTTTAAACTTGCAATACAATGAAGAACTAAAAAAAGTAGCTTCAGAGGTAATAGATAGTGGTTGGTATTTACTTGGAGATCGAGTTAAGCTGTTTGAAAAACAACTTGAAGAATTTCAAGGCGGAGGAAATGTAATTGGATGTGGGAATGGTTTAGATGCTTTGAGATTAATATTTAAGGCATATATTGAATTAGGCTATTTGAAAGAAGGTGATGAAGTAATTGTTCCAGCAAATACTTATATAGCTTCGATTCTAGCAATAACAGACAATAAATTAGTTCCTGTTTTTGTAGAACCTCAATTAGAAACATATAACCTTGACTTAAATATTATTGAGTCAAAGATATCCGTAAAAACTAAAGCTATTTTAGTCGTTCATTTGTATGGTCGAGTATGTTGGTCTAATAAACTTGATGAAATTCGGAATAAATACAATTTGAAAATAATCGAAGATAATGCTCAGGCGATAGGAGCTGAATGGCAGAATATTAAAACAGGAAATTTAGGTGATGCAGCTGGATTTAGTTTTTATCCAGGGAAAAATTTGGGAGCATTAGGAGATTCAGGAGCCATAACAACTAAAGATGAAGAATTGTCAAAAGTTATACGTGCCCTCGCTAATTATGGATCTAATACCAAATATGTTAATAAATATAAAGGTCTGAATAGTAGAATGGATGAGATTCAGGCAGCTTTTCTAAGTGTAAAATTGAAGTATTTGTATAATGAAACTAAAGTTCGACAAGATATTGCTAGTGTTTTTATAGAAAAAATTACAAATCCCAAAATTATACTTCCCACTTTCAATAATGTTAATGAACATGTTTGGCATTTATTTGTAATTCGTTCAGAACAACGTGATAACTTACAAGCATACCTCAGTAGAGAAGGAATAGAAACTCTTATTCATTATCCTATTCCCCCTCACAAACAAGATTGTTATAAGGAATTTAATAGTCTTAATTTACCCATAACTGAATTGATTCACAGAGAGGTGCTTTCAGTGCCCATTAGTTCAGTTACTAATATGAATGATGTTGAAAGAATCTGTAATGTGCTAAATGATTTTTAATGGAAGAAAGGAAAAATTATAATTCTATATTAAAAGCTTCTGCACTATTTGGGGGTGTTCAACTCTTTCAAGTTTTAATTCAGTTAATTCGTTCCAAAATTGTTGCGGTTTTATTGGGACCTACTGGATTAGGGATTTTAGGCTTATTTAACGGAACGATAACTCTATTAGGGAGTATAACTAATTTTGGCTTAAATACTACACTAATAAATGAATTATCAAGTGCCGAAAATATAAATCAAAAAGAGGTTTTATCCACTAAAATTTATATTTTAAAAAAAACACTAATAATAACTGGATTAATTGGTCTTATACTGATGGTTGTGTTTTCTTCCTTGTTAAGTGATTTGACATTTGGTAATTATAATTATACGTTTTCATTTATTTGGCTTTCTTTTTCTCTATTATTAAATCAGCTAACTTCAGGTAATCTTGCAATTCTACAAGGTTATAGATTTGTGAAATTATTAGCTAAAGCAAATATATTTGGAAGTATATTTGGCTTGATTTTCTCAATCCCATTATACTATTTTTGGGGTAAAGCAGGTATAGTCTCTTCTATAACTATTTATGCTATTTCGACTTATTTATTTTCTTGGTTTTATTCAAGAAGAATTAGTAGTTCGAATCCTTCTCTTTCAACAAAAGAATTGATAAGAAAAGGTTTATCTTATTTATCTGTTGGTTTATTTCTAGGTTTAAGTAGCCTTGTAACTATTTTTGCGAATTATTTAATTAGTTTGTTTATTGCTAGGTTTGGGAGTGTTGAGGAATTGGGTTTATATAGTGCAGGAATCGCAATTACCACAAATTATACAGGTTTGATTTTTTCTGCATTTGCGACTGATTATCATCCAAGGTTAGCATCGCTATCAGACAGTAATTCAATTGAACAAGCCGTTAATCAACAGGCTGAAATTGCGTTAATAATACTTTCACCTTTAATTATAACCTTTTTAGTTTTTGGGGAATATATTATCAATTTATTGTATTCTGACGCATTTACAATGATAAAGCCAATGATTTGTTGGATTTTACTAGGTGCGTATTTTAAGCTCTTTAGTTGGGCGATTTCATATGTATTTATAGCTAGAGGAAAGATTAAGTTGTTTTTTTGGAACGAACTAACAGGAAATATTTATGTTTTAGTTTTGGGTATCGCTGGTTTTTATTTTTTTGGTTTAGTAGGACTCGGTTACTCTTTTTTGATATCATACATTATTTATTCTTTTCAAGTTTCGTTTTTAGCTCAAAAATTTTTCGGGTTAAGTTATAAATTTACTTTTTTGAAGAGCTTCGTTTTTAATTTGTTTTTGGCAATAATTTGTTTTTTTATCACTTCAAATACTACACAAAAAACAGGCCTTATTGCAGGTAGTATTGTAACTTTTATCGTGTTTATTTTGTCTTATTTAGAACTAAATAGGAAAGTAGGATTAAAACTTCTTTGGAAATTTTAATTATTTTATTAATAATACCTATTCACCATTGATGGCATTATTTAGACCTTTTGTGTCAATTGTTGTTGTTACCTATAATTCTGCGCCATATATCGTTGAAACATTAAACAGTTTTATTGTTCAAACATATGAGAATTTAGAAATAATAATTTGTGATGATTGTTCTACTGATGAAACGCAAAAAATCATTGATTCGTGGATTGATAAATTTGAAGGTCAATCCAAATTCCCAATTCGTAAATTTTATTCGAGCAAAAATCTTGGAATTACTAAAAATTTGCAAAACGGAGTTCTAAAGGCAAATGGAGAATGGATAAAAACAATGGCTGGCGATGATTTACTGATTCCTACTGCTATTGAGGAATTAGTGAATTTTTCAATTAGAAATAATAGTAAATTCTCATATTCAAATATTGACTTTTTCCCTTTTGAAAACGTAGGGAATTCATTGTTAACCTATCAACAAAATGCAGTATACTTTGGTAAAGCTGAATTAAGTGTTGAAGCCCAATACGAAATTTTAAATAATTTTAATTTTGTATTTACTCCAGGCGTTTTTTTTAATAAGTTAGCTTTTGATTCTATTGAAGGATTTGATCTAGATATACCATTTCTTGAAGATTGGCCATTGTATCTTAAGATTACAAAAAATGGATACAAAATTGGGTTTTTGAACCGCAAGTTAGTTCAATATCGAATACATAATACTAGTGTTCAAAAGTCAAAAAAGTATTCTGATTCCTTAAATATTTTTTCTCTTAAATATCAGTATAGTAGTTCTGTATACATGTTTTTACGAAAATTTGTTAGTGTTAATATTATATCTAAGTATTATCAGATTTTTAAATATTTTTTCGCATTTCAGATTTTTGTTTTCAAAATCAAGCAAATGTTTTTTTTAAAGAGTTTAAAGAATATAAATTGAATCTTCGATTTTTTAATTTCCTGTTTTTGAAAAAGGCTATTAGGATTATTTTCTCTGAGCCTAAATATATTTATTTAAGATATAGATATTGGAATTCGTTTATACATACTAAATCTGATTTGTCATATAAAGATTTGAATTCATTCGTTCTAGGTTCAGGTTCTTATATTGGAGCATTTACTGTTATTAAGGTATTTGATAACAACGATAATAGTTTTTTAGGTTCGAAATTAATTATAGGAAATAATACGTATATCGGTGAACTAAATAATATAAGAGCTTGCGGTGGAATCATTTCAATCGGTAACAATTGTTTAATCTCACAACAAGTTAGTTTAATCGCATCAAATCATAAATATGATATTAAAATGCTTATAAAAGATCAAAAGTGGTCAACAGAAAATAATTTTATAAGTATAGGTAACGATGTTTGGATTGGAGCCAATGTTGTCATTCTTCCAGGGGTAAAATTAGGAGATGGAGTGATAATTGGTGCCGGAAGTGTAGTAACTAAGAGTTTTGAATCAAATTTGGTGATTGCTGGTAATCCTGCTAGAATAATTAAAAGTAGAAATAGTGAATCTGTTGTTTCAGAAAAACTAAATTAATTCCATGGTTATTCTTTATTGTTTGAGTGGTAATTATATTGATGTTTTTTTAACATCATTCAGATCACTTTTAATTAATAATGCCACGTCTAGTTTTAATATTTATATTTTTCATAATTATCAATCAAGAGATCTTAATGAGCTACAATTCAAGCTTCGCAAATTTGAAAAAGATAATATAAAGGTTGATTTAATATTTGTTGATAATATTTTTGATCTTGATCATTTACCACTTCATGGTCATATTGATATATCGACTTATTATAGGCTATTAATCGGAAAATATATACCTCGTGAAGTAAAAAAAATAATATATTTAGATGCTGATGTTATTATAAATGGTTCAATAGATGAATTATATTTTCTTGATTTAAAAGGGAAAGCAATTGGAGCTGTCAACCACAATATAAGTGAAAATAATACTCCCATTAAATTAATTAGTCGATTTAAAGATTTGAATCTTGATAAAAAACTTTACTTTAATGCAGGTGTTTTATTGATTGACTATCAGCTTTGGTTAAGTGCTGATGTGTTGAAAAAAGCACAGGTTTTATTGAAGAAATTTTCAACTCAATTAGAATGGTGGGATCAAGATATTTTAAATATCATTTTTAAAGAATCTATTTACTTTATTTCACCAAAGTGGAATTATATTCACTATTGTATGAATGAAATAGAACTACTAGAGTCACCTGTTATTTATCACTTTGCTGGGCCACATAAACCTTGGTATATTTTTTTAGATGTTCCTTACAAAAGTATATTTTGGAAATATTATAATCTTAAGTTGTTTTTTAGATACTTGAATAGACAAAGGTTTGTTCAAAATATAAGGATGGGGGCAATATATTTAAAACAAATTTTGAAGATTAAATAATGGTTTACGAAGTTCCTATTTTATTAATTGTCTTTAACCGGCCGCATTGTACGGAAATGCTATTAAATTCAATTGCTATTCTTAAACCATTGAATTTATATATAGCAATTGATGGTCCACGTACTAGCAATGAATTAGACTTAATAAATGTTAATAAAACTAAAGCAGTCATTGATAAATTAATTGATTGGGAGTGTAAAGTGACATATAGAATATCAGAAGAAAATCAGGGGGTAAAAATGGGACCATTTAATGCTATTAAATGGTTTTTTAGTATTAATGAAAAGGGGATTGTTCTTGAGGATGATTGTATTCCTGATATGTCATTTTTTGCATTTTGCCAGGAGATGTTAGAACGTTATTCTATTGATAATCGGATAGGTTTAATTTCTGGAAGAAATGACATTGAAGTACCTAATTCCATAGATAGTTATTTTTTTTCTACTTCTGGGAGTATTTGGGGATGGGCTTCATGGTCACGCGTAATAAATAACTATGATGTTAATGATTCAAAATATTTAGAAAATATAGAAAGGAATTTATTATCCTCAACCTTAGATTCATTTCAATCTGAACGACTTGCACATCATTTAAAATGGGCAATTTTTGATAATTATATAATAAATACATGGGATTATCAACTTCATGCTTACATAAAATTGAATTATCAGTTGTATATAATTCCTAAAGTTAATCTTATAAAGAATGTAGGTTTTGGAGCGGATGCCTCACATACAAAGTCAGTTGAAAAACGAACGAATCTAGATTCAAAAAAACTTCTATTCCCATTAATTCATCCAAAGTGGGTAATTCCAAACAGGGAATTGTCGAAGCGAATATATCGTGCAGATTCAAACTCTAGGTTTATATGGTGGTATTTAGTTATTCGATTTCGCGTTCAAAATTTCATTAATAGCAAATGATAAGTGAATCACCGAAGAAAATCAGCGTTATAACAATTGTTAGGAACGATGTATATCACATCAAACATACAATTGAAAGTGTTATAAGAATTAAAAACCAATTCATTGAATATATAATAATTGATGGAAATTCAACCGATGGAACAATTGAAGTAATAAATCAATTTTCAGGTTTGATTGATTTTTTTCTATCTGAAAGTGATTCTGGAATTTATAATGCAATGAATAAAGGTTTGCGATTAGCAACAGGGGAGTCTGTTATTTTTATGAATTCAGGAGATGTATTTCACGCTAATTTTACTTTTGATCAATTACTAAGTTCACATTTTTTACCAACCAAAGTAGTAATTGGACGTTCCATTCAGTACTTTGGAACTGATCGTTATTTAAGAACATCAGATGATAAGTTAAATTTGTTAATTGCTAATCCACCCCATCAATCCGTTTTGGTTCCCAAATCGTTTTACAAATTTCATCCCTATGATGAAACATTGGAAATTGCAGCTGATTATTATTGGATTATACAAGCTATGAATGTTTGCGGTTTTGAAATTATCGGGGACATTATTTCTGAATTTTCACTAGGTGGTCGTTCCTCATCTAATAAATGGAGAGATTTAGTTAAAGTTCAAAAAGAAATGAAAACTAATTTTACTCTGTTCAAATCAGCAATCAAATTTATAATGATGAATATTTTAGGCGTAAAGTTCGGCTATAGAATGTTGTTTTTTTTAAAGTACAAAAGAGTTCCTTGTGGCAAATAAAAGCTCAATTCTTTTCAATTTACTGTTTATTTCATTATTCTTAATTTACTTCAAGGTTTTACCTTTGAATGTAGAGACGCAGCCAATAATTTCAATTTTTCTTTCAATATTAATTCTTTTTAGAAGTTATCGGGACTATTTTAGTAAACAAATTAAACTTTATAGGGATGAGTTGGGTTTGTTGTTCTTGGTTCTAATATTACTGATATACACTTTATTTCAATATTTATTTTGGAAAGAAGTTGTACTTGTAGATTGTATAAAGTATTTATTTGGAATCGTACTGTATCTATCAATAAGGCGTCGATTCGAGGTTAAATCCAAGGTAATTTATCTAGTTGTTATTTTTTTAGTTGGTATTGGGTTTTTGAACCTTCTTTTACCAGACTTGTATAATCTTGTTTTTGGGAAGTTTATACCAAGAACCTTAGATTCAGTTCGTGATGGCTTGAGAGGTATTAATATTTTAACTCCGGAACCTAGTTATTTTGCAGCATTTGAATTGGTTATTCTTAATATTATTGAAAGTCAATTAGACAAAAGTGAGAAGAGCAATCTAATTAGAAATTTAAAATGGTGTAAGTGGGCAATAATATTACTATCCTTTTTGACAAAATCGGCCTATGTTATTACAATAGCTCTTGTATTTCTTATACCACCACGTAGATTTATTAAAGTAGGGAAATTGATCAAGTTTGGATTGCTGATTAGTATTGTAATTGGATTTTTAGGATATTCTTTTTTACAAGAAAATCGATTGTTTCAAATATTTGATCTGGCTTATTATTTAATTAAAGATGGTAATATTGACTATCAAAAATTGTTATTTGAGCAAGAAGCTTCCGGAGGAACTCGAATTGTTGTTAATTTTTTAGCTTTTAGTTCTTTGTTTTTTAGACCCTTAGGCTCAGGTTTAGGAAGTTTTCCATATGTGTACAATGATTTAGCTAAAAATTTTAATTTGGATTTAAGCGCACATGAGGTTCTTGGTAATTCGAATTATTCCACGATTTATGCACAAACATATTTTGCTAATTTATGTAATGACATCGGTATTTTTAGCCTTGTGCTTTTGTTTGTTGTGTTAATTCGAAATTCAAAATTTAATTCAGTTAATGTAAGGCGGAAAAGATATTTTAGTCTGTTTGTATTGTTGTTTTTTCAATCACAAATTACGAGTCCTGCATTTTGGGTAATACTTTTCTTAGCTAAAATTGATCGTAAGATTTTAATATGAATTTAGAGCCTTTAGTTTCAATTATTACTCCCGCATTTAATGCCTCACTATATATTGGAGAAACGATTGAATCAGTATTAAATCAAAAATATTCTAATTGGGAATTGCTAATTGTGGACGATTGCTCTAATGATAATACTGTTGAAATCGTTCATGCCTTCAGCCTTCGAGATTCACGTGTAAAATTACTAAGATTAACTTCAAATTCTGGTCATCCTTCGATTCCAAGAAATGAAGCAATTAAATTTTCTAATGGAAAGTATATTGCATTTCTAGATAGTGATGATAAATGGTATCCTAATAAATTATGCAATCAAATTCAACAAATGGAATCGCGTAATTTGTTATTTACCCACATGTCATATGACATATGTGATGATTGTGGGATGCTTATTGGAAATCCATTTCATGTGCGTAAGTGGATGAATTATAATGATCTATTGAAGGTTAACGGTATTGGGTGCTTGACTGCAGTTTATAACGCGGATGAATTAGGGAAGTTATATTTTTTGCCAAACGTCGGGCAAGAAGATTTTATTTATTGGATACAAATTTGTAAGAAAATTGGCGAAGTAGTTGGAATCGATGATGTTCAAAGTGTATATCGATTGCGTAAGAATTCCGTATCAAGTAATAAGATTAAAATGGCTATAGCAAATTGGAAAATTTATAATCAACATCTTCAATTGAACTTTTTTCAATCGTTATATTACTTTACTTTTTTTTCATTTAACTGGTTTTGCAGAAAGATAAAAATATAATTCAAATGGTTAAACATTTAGTTAAGGCGCTAATAGCGAGTTTTTTTAGGATATTAGGTCTCGAAATCTTGATTCATACTAAATCGAACAAGCCTGTAGGTTCGATGTATAATTTGTTAAATGATTTGAAAAAGAGAGGATTAAATGTCCAGATGATTTTCGATGTTGGTGCCCATAAAGGGGAATGGAGCAAAATGGCAAAATCGATTTTCCCAAATTCAAGTATTTACATGTTTGAACCCCAAATTGAAATGAGCAAAAATTTAGAAAGACTCATAAAAAAATACTCCGATGTGCACTTAATTCAAAAGGGAGTTGGTTCTAAAGTTGATAAACTAGTTTTTACAATTTGGGATGATTTTGCTGGGTCTTCATTTTTGCCAAAACAAAATGATAATTTATTAAAATCGGGAAAACAAAGAGAGATAGATGTAATTACTTTGGATGGTATATTAGAAAATTCTAATATTCAAATACCTGATATTGTTAAATTAGATATACAAGGTTTTGAATTAGAAGCTTTAAAAGGAGGTGGAAGTTTATTTGGGAACACAGAGGTATTTATATTAGAAGTAGCATTATTCCCTTTTGAAGATATGCCAGAAATACCAACATTTATTGATGTAGTTAATTTTATGCATCAACGTGGTTATGTTGTGTATGATTTTGGCGGATTTTTAAGAAGACCACATGATGATGCAGTTGGTCAATGCGATTTATGCTTTGTAAAAGTAGATGGCGTTTTAAGGAAATCAAATAATTGGAACTAGCTAGAACAATCGCCTTATCAGGTTCTACAGGTTTTTTGGGCAAATTCTTGACCCAATACATGAAAGCTCTGAGAATTCTCCCTTTAAATCGAGGCGAAGTCCATATTGTAGATGCTCAAGCCATAATTAACCTTGCCGGCAAAGCTCATGATTTGAAAAAAGTATCTAATCCTGAAGAGTTTTATCAAGTAAATACGACCTATTGTAATCAACTTTTTGATGCTTTTTTAGCTTCTAATGCTTCTGTCTTCATCACAATTAGTTCTGTGAAGGCTGTCGCCGACAGTACTAACGAAATTTTGACAGAGCAAGCTGAACCTAATCCTCAAACACATTATGGAAAAAGTAAATTGCTAGCAGAATATTATATCAACTCGAGACAAATTCCTGTTGGCAAGCGAGTCTATATTTTAAGGCCATGTATGATCCATGGACCTGGTAATAAAGGGAATCTAAATTTGCTATATCAAGTCATTAAAAAAGGACTGCCATGGCCTATGGCAGCATTTGAAAATAAACGTTCATTTTGTAGTGTCGAAAATATATGCTTCGTTATCAAAGAATTGCTAGAGCGTGAAGATATTCCTTCTGGGATTTACAATATGGCAGATGATGAAGCTCTTTCAACGAATCAAGTAATTGAATTGATTGGCGAATCGATGGGTAAGCGTGTAAGTCTTTGGCATGTTTCCAAACCAATAATTAAACTGTTCGCTAAAGTAGGTGATTTGTTTCATCTTCCACTAAATTCTGAACGCCTACAAAAGTTGACTGAAAGTTATGTCGTATCTAACGCCAAGCTAATACAAGCTTTAGGGAAGGAATTACCAGTCACGGCAAAAGAAGGACTACGGTCAACTTTGCAGAGTTTTCAATCGAAAGCTCAGTAAATCTTATTTCCCCCCATCCCCGGCGATTTAGCCCCAGCGCCCCTTTCAACTTCCTAGATTTACTCATTTTTACTTCATTGTTTTCATGCCCGCAAGGAGTTTGTTAGTTTAATTCTCTGATTTAAAGGTTAATTTAAACCCTTTTCATGTATTTTGGTTTAAATAAAATCATATATTTGTACTATGAGTATAAATTTGGAAAATAAATTAAACAAATTATTGCAAGATATCCCCAAAGGGACTGTTATTCTGTCTTCTTGGTTGTTGTCTCAAGGGTATTCGCATTCCCTTCAGCATCGCTATTTAAAGAGCCATTGGCTTGAAACGATCGGAAGTGGTGCGTTTAAAAGGAAAAATGATGAACTAGCAGTTTTCGGGGCCTTATATGCTTTGCAGCAACAAAAAGGGAAGAATATTCATATAGGAGGGAAATCAGCGTTGAGCTTGTTGGGTTTTGCCCACAATATTGAAATGAATAATACATCGCTTTCATTTTTCGCTCATCCAGGATATAAATTTCAGAAA
>Ga0228703_1001364_pt1 | contig 15090 bp, 35 predicted proteins | sample McNCre217_Aug_MG_3_FD_178020 | JGI IMG/M metagenome (GOLD analysis project Ga0228703, IMG submission 178020) | Freshwater microbial communities from McNutts Creek, Athens, Georgia, United States - 29-17_Aug_MG | ecosystem: Environmental > Aquatic > Freshwater > Creek | place: USA: Georgia... | reverse complement strand
CGAGTCGTATCAGTGCCGTATTTGGCAAGCCCGACTTCAGCCCGTTGTTTGAGCTTCTGTCGGACTGCTTCGACATTAGGGTCAAGCATCTTTGACAAAGACACCATCTACCATTTTGCCTTTGCGCTTGCTGATGACTGCGTGAGCAGCCTCAAGGCATTCGGTAAAGGTCACGCCTTGGATGTGGCATTGCATGAGCAATGTCACCCCAATATCGCCGATGGCATCAATGATTTCAGCCTTGTTGTCAGCACAGACAGCGTTGACAAGCTCTTCAACTTCTTCAACCGTTTTCTTGGCTTGAGAAGCGGCAGTACCAAATCCACCGGGACCAATGATCCCTTTTTCGATGCCCCAGATTTCGATTTCGTTCTCGATGTACTGGTAGCTCATGCAATTTCCTTTTGCTGACCACCAGTAGCATCCTGAATCACAACATTGTTTCGCATGGCTTCTTCCATGCCAGACTTGGTAATAGCCTTGATGTTGATCTTGCCCTTGGTGACGTAATCCAGAGCTTGCAGGCGTGTCAGAGCGCGGACGTAAGAGATGTTTTGGCCTTCGCCGATAACGTAAATACGAGTTTTCATGTGGTTCCTTATTTGATAGTGAGTCGATCCTTGCGGACAATGTAAGCGCCAGCTATAGGCTCACCAGCAAGAATGGCATTCTTGATCTTGGTTTTGCTTGGTTCTGGAGGCTTTGGGTCGTTGCACAGTTCAGGTGCAAAAAAAGCACCTTCTTCAATGACAACAGATTCATCGCGGTCAACATATAGCTTGACCACAAAAGAGCCGTCAGCAGCCTTGATTTCGTGGATTCCAGCCGTTTTCATGTTATCGGCAAGGTATTCCCTCAATTTGTCTGCTTTTCGCTCGTAGGCGGTTTGAAGAGCCTTGATGCGTTTGATGGCATTTTTGGCTTGTTCGGCATCTGATTCACAGTTGAGAACATAGGCCGCTACTGCATTGGCCTTGTTCCCAAGCATGACCCGGAATTCCTCGAAAGCAGGCAATGCTTCTCCGGTTTCCGGATCAAAAAGCGAATCAAGCTGCTCACGGAAATCATGTGCAAGTTGATACAGGCTTGTCATCAGAAATCGCTTTCCATGTCGTCAAAACCAGATGGCGAATGTGATGTGCCAGCAGCCACAGCAAACTCAGGACTGGATTTGATAGCGTCCTTTAGCTTGTCGTGGAAACTGTTAAACAAATCCCAGTCAGGATTGTCCAAATCAAACACCACCGCAGCATGGATGGGATCAGGCTTGGCATTCTTGAGGGCAGACGGGATGGGCGTGATGCTTGCCACGTTTGCGTACGTCTTGCCGTTGGTTTCGCTGTGCGTGATGTTAATCATGCAGTAGACGTTGAGCAGCTTGGAGATGTCAAAGCCCTTGGCTTCTTCCTCTGTAAAAGCACGACCACGCCATGATTCCAAGTCCTTGCGGAGATTGGCTTTCTCATTGAGAGACAGCGTGTACGACTTGCTGACTGTCATGGGCAAAACAACGCCATCACGTTCAACGACCAATGGTGCGCCGTCATTGTCTTCGCCAAAGAGTTCCCAAGCGATGCGAATCTTGTGCATCTCTTTGTCACCATGCTGGCTACGAACAAGTTGAGTTCCAAGGTCAATCAGTGAATAGCACCGACCCATGTGAACGCCTTGAGGGACTTTTTTGAAGTCACCATTTCCTTTGTCTACGGCTACAAAGCCCATTTCATTCTCCTAAAAAACTGCCATTACATAGGTTGGCAGAACACCTAAAACCAAAGATAGAACCCGTGGAAGATGCCAATCGGGAAAAAGATTGCCCCGGCGATGAGGAAGCCCCAGAAGCCATGAGCAAAGCAAGTGAAGATGTGTGTGAACCATGCGAGAACGCACAGCAATCCAATAAGCCAGCCCATTATTTGACCCTCAAGAATTTTGGTGCGCGTTGTTCGACTTCGATGACAGGCTTGAGCCAACGACCAGAAGGAGGTGTCCAACCTGTGTAGCGATGCCACGTTGCTTGAACGTCAGCACCTGATGTCCATTTGTAGTCTGGATGACCAACAGGAATTAAAGGCAGTGTGCGTTTTGAAAAGTTAGGATGATTCATGTTATCGTGTCGTGTCTTGGCGAAGTTGCCAATGACAATTCTAGTTCAACAAACCTATGACAAACAATAGCAAGACAAAAAAACAACAGTTTTGGCCCGGAAGCAACATCAAAAAGAGTCACAACAACGCTTTTGACTGGCGCAACACAGCCAAAGGAATCTATACTAAAGCTGAGTTGGCCTCTCTCGAAACGAATGTTCGACAAAAAATCGGGCTGGCTGTGAAGCCTTCAATCCCAACTTACTCAAGGGCAAAACATGACACGACAATGGCGAAAAGGGCCACCTCCTGAAATCGGCTGGTGGCCTGCGAGTGTAGACCGAGACCCGTTCTCAATTCGCTGGTGGGATGGTAATTTTTGGTCATTCCCATGTTGGCCTGAATACACAAAAGAAGTTGCTGCTGCCAGAGCAACAATCAGAAGTGGCGCTTCTAGTGCAATTGAATGGACAGCCCGTTGGTGGCTGTGATATAGTATTTGAAACATGGCTAGGGTAGCTCCCGAAAAGACGATTCGTTACCGTCCTGCCAATGTTTCTTCAGTAACGACAACCGAGAACGTGAGGTTTGTATGCACTATTACCAATTTAATATTGGTGACTATAAAAGTCACACTGAACATCTTTCCGAGATGGAAGATTTGACCTATCGGCGTTTGCTAGATTGGTACTATCTCCACGAATCTCCGATTCCTCTTGACATCAATGAAGTCGCAAGACAGATACGTATGCGTTCGCATATCGAATGCATTGCGGTGGTATTGCGAGAGTATTTTGAGGAAACAGAAAGAGGCTTTATCCACAGTCGTGCTGATAAAGAGATTGCTAAAGCTGGCGAGAAATCTGATAAGGCAAGTCAGAGCGCAAAGGCTCGTTGGGAGAAAAAGCCTAACAAAAACAAAGACTTAGTATCAGATGCGAACGCATTGCGAACGCAATCCGAAAGCAATGCTACACAAGACACAAGACACAGTACACAAGACACAAAACCCAAAGTAAAGAAAGCAACTGTCGTTGCTCCTTTGCCTGATTGGATTCCTGTTGATTCTTGGAACGCATTCCTTGAAATGCGTATAAAGATTAAAAAACCCGTCACTCCAAAAGCAATTGAACTTTTGATTGGCAAGCTGGATAAATATCGCAAAGCAGGTCAAGACATCCAAGCAATCTTGGAAAAATCTATCGTTAATGATTGGCAGGATATTTATGAGCTTAAAGAGCTTGCCAACAAATCCTTTGCCCAACAGACTGCCGACATTGCCCGGACAACAGTCCCTGCTACCAACAAAGGCCCAGACCCTGCATTGGTAAAAATACAACAAGATCGAGAAAAAGCTGTCCCAATGCCCGATCACATAAGACAACAGTTGCTTTCTGTCACCAGAAAAGTATCATAGGAAAAGAAAGGACAAAATATGTACGATGATGAAGACAAACCAAAGCCCGCAGACGATCAACTGTTCTGGATTCTCTTGGCATTTGTATGTTTCATTCTTGGGATGATGGCAATAAGGAGTTGGCTGGTATGACTCCACAAGACATGGTTCAAACACTTTTAATGGTTGGTTGGACACAAGCAAAAATATCTGAAGAAATTGGTCTTTCTCAGCCAAATATCAGTCGAATAGCGTCAGGTAAGCAAGGGTGTCGATGGCAGTATTGGGTAGCACTTGAAAAGTTACTTGATAAACCGTTTTTGCAAGTTAAGGAAACAAAATGAGAGATACGATAGATATTAAAAGCGAAGCCGATTTGACCAAAGAAGTTTTGTTCGACTTGTTTTGGGAGGATGACGGAGTTCTTTATTGGAAACGTCCTTTAAGCAACAGAATAAATATTGGGTCAGTTGCTGGAAGCAAAGAAGGATGTGGCTACATCCAAATAACAATTGCGGGCAAACGGTATAAAGCTCATCGTTTAATTTTCAAAATGCATGAAGACTATTTCCCAGAAGAAATTGATCACATAAATGGCATACGAGACGACAACAGAATTGAAAATCTGCGGCCAGCTACGGTATCTCAAAACGTTTGCAATCGTGAAGCGCCATCAAATAGCACCAGTGGCATCAAGGGCGTTCGTTTTCACAAACGGGACAAAAAATGGATTGCTTATGCCAAAGTAAATGGAAAGCAAAAGCATATTGGATCGTTTGCCTCAATGGAGGCTGCGGCATTTGCTGCGTCTGCAGTAAGAAAAGCATTGCATGGAGAGTATGCACATGGCTGAACAACAAATTGGCTGTACGCACCCAAGTCTTGGATGCAGTTCTTTGCGCGATGATGGCTCACCAGCGCGTTGGGGATGTGTAATTTGTGGCATAGAGTTTGTGCCAAAACCCCAAGCCACAGAAGAAATCCAACGCCTGAGCGCACTTGTCCGGGCGCAGCAGATCACCATTGACAAGCTGGAGGCGCAGCGGGAATGGGTTGGTCTGACGGCTTCCGAAGTAGAAGACATCGCTATTGACCACGTAACGGAAATTTCTGAGTGTTGCGAAGCAATTAGAGAAGCCGAAGCCAAACTCAAGGAGAAGAACGGGGGTGCAATGTGACCAGAACCTACGCATTGCTCAAACTACTTGAGCTTGGGCCATTAAGCAGAAAAGACATTCGTGAAATTGGTGGATGGGAAGAGAAAAAACTCAAATATGTGATTGCTGGAGCCGCAAACAAAGGGACAATTGCATCCATTGATGGCATTTGGTATAGGCAATACGAAGATGGCGTACTCCAGAAAGACACCCTCTGACGCTGGTGACAGGCAGCAACTTGAGATGGGCGAGGCCCGAATTCTTTTTAGGACTTGGGAATCGACCAAACAAAAGGTTCTGACAAAAGAGCGAATGGAATATCTTGAGAAAAGATATGGAATTGGATGTGTTGTAAGAATACGACAGTACATGGACATGATGAGAAACGGAGAGATTGATTGAACCCCCCGAAAAGAAAGAACTTCATCCGAGTGAACGCAATGGCAGTAGCCCGGATGATTGCGGCAATGAACGATGCGCCTTACACAGCGCAAGAACTTACAGAAGAAAGCGGACTGTCCATGCAGACTGTTCGCAACTACCTGAAGGCTCTGTACAAGGCAAAAGCCATTCATATTGCTGACTGGACTGAAGACAACAAAGGCGTGAGAAGCACAAGAGCTTTCATGATTGGCAACAATGTTGATGCAAAAAAGCCACAACGCATCACAGCAAAAGAAGCATGTGCAAAATATCGTGCTAAGATGAAGCAAATAAAGTTGATGCAACAAATGACAGGACAATATATATGAGCCAAGGTGACTGCTGGCAACTTCCCGATGGACGCAAAGGTCTGGAAGTGCGCCGAAACGAAAAGCAACTCTATCTGTCGGTCATTCGACCAGACTGGCCTTTCCCAGATTATCCGGTTTGGATAAACAAAACTAAATGCAAAAAACTGCCAAGCCGCTATCACGGTGGTGAGGTCTTAGAGGAAGAAGCTCTTGTATGAGAAAAGCAGCAAAGGTGGACGCAAACCAAACGCAAGTGGTCAGCGTCTTGCGTGGTTATGGCGCATCGGTTCAATCCCTTGCGGCAGTCGGTAAAGGTGTTCCTGACCTGCTGGTTGGGTATCGTGGCAAAACCTATCTCATGGAGGTCAAAGATGGCAACAAGTTCGCTTCTCAAACCAAACTCACCCCTGACCAGCAAGACTGGCACTTACAGTGGAAGGGCGACAAGCCCATCATCGTTTACTCGCCAACCGATGCTGTTAAAGCCATCCTCGCGGAGTGTGGAACAAAACAAACTGTTCCATGCGATTCTGGGTCAGATAGCGCGGCAAGCTAGTCATCTTGGGTCTGCTTGGACAACTGAAGACTGGAAGCGTCTGCATTTGTTCAATTGGGCAACAGAGCGTGGCTATCCAGCAGGTCAATTGGTCAAGGCTTTGGATGGTCAGGGCATTGTTCAGCTTGGTCTGCAAAGCCGAAAGCTATCCAAAGAAGAAGCCATTGAGTTCACTGAATATCTGATGGCATGGTGTGCTCAGAACGGAGTCCGAATTGAAGAGCGCAGAGATTATTCATAAGGGCAAAGTGGCAAGTCTCGGTTGTGCGTTGTGCCATCACTTGTTTGGCGATCATGAACCGGGACCAGTCGAACTTCATCACTTAAGAGCAGGAGGTTGGGGCAAAGGAGATTACAAGACACTCATTCCACTTTGTGTGGAACATCACCGTGGCAACACAGGAATTCATGGTCTAGGGACCAAAGGATTCGTAAAATACTACGACATCACTCAGCAAGAGTTGCTTGAGTGGACACTGAACAAGATAGGAGAAAGAAATGATTGAAGAAATCCGATTCAGAGTTAAAGGCGAACTATGTGTTTTGCAGGTTCGACTTTATGAGGAAAGCTATAGCGGCTATACAACTCCAACACCGAAATGGCGTGATGCAAAAGTTGAGGATTTGCTTGAGGTTGGCAAAATCATCAATGGCACAAGCTATTCAAGGACTGACCCAAATGCGCCTACTGTGAACTGGAGTCAATCATGATTCCAACAGCAAAACTGCGCTTTGTGGAGCGCGATGACATAGTTGTACTAAACGGAGAAGAGTTCAACAATCACCGCATCATCCTTCAGCAATGGTGGGTGACAAGTGATGAAAGCTATGAAGAATGGCGTGCAAAACAACCCGGTGAATGGCGTGATGTTCCATTGGAGGCAAAAGCATGAATTACGAAGTCATCCGAGCAGCCATGCAAGCTGAGATTGATGAGCCATTGGCTTGCTACATGCCAAACAGCCCCGGCGCATTCATCCGTGATAGTTTGTTCAAACAATGCTATTGGGAAGAAGCCACATGGTTTTGGGGTTGCTATTGCCGTGGCAAGTTCGGCATCTTCGAGCTTGATGAGCTACTGCCAAAAATAAACGCACTGGACACTGGAGTGATGCCCGACTGGGGCACTCGCGGAACCTAAAGGAGAATCATGAATGAGTTGGCTCTTTTCGCAGGCGCTGGTGGAGGAATTCTTGGCGGGAAACTCCTTGGATGGCGAACAATCTGTGCAGTTGAATGGGAACCCTACCCAGCTAGCGTACTGTGCGCCAGACAAAATGACGGACTTCTCCCGCCTTTCCCGATTTGGGATGACGTACAAACCTTTGACGGAAAACCGTGGCGAGGAATTATTGACGTTGTTTCGGGCGGGTTTCCATGCCAAGACATTTCAGCAGCAGGAAAAGGCGCAGGAATTGACGGAGAACGATCAGGAATGTGGCGACACATGGCGAGGGTGGTTGGCGAAGTACGACCCCAATACGTCTTCGTGGAGAACAGCCCAATGCTCGTTACTAGAGGACTTGAACGAGTGCTTGGAGACCTTACCGCGCTGGGGTATGACACGAAATGGACTGTTATGGGAGCAACCGATGTTGGAGCCAATCACCAAAGAGACAGAATTTGGATCGTTGGAAAACTGGCCTACACCGGATGCGAATTGCGGGAAACGAGGAACTCAACCGAATTGGACTCCAAAACGCAAATCGGGTCAGCCTGCACAGTACACCATCAATCAAGCAGTGAGGGACAGAATGTTCCCAGCCCCCCGGGCATTTATGCACAAGGACAGCACAACAGATCGTGGGAAGCACAATTTGGGCGAAGTAGTTGGTGGCAAACTGAACCCAACGTGGGTCGAGTGGCTGATGGGATGGCCGCTGGAGTGGACAGACTTAAAGCCATTGGTAATGGACAAGTGCCACTTTGTGCCGCAACAGCATGGAAACTCTTAACTAATTGACAGAACAAAACAGGATAAGACATGAGCGAAGCAAATCACACCCAACTGAAGTCAGCCCTGCACCAAGACTTCCTTGCTCGTAAGCAGGAATGGTGGGAATGGCATCAAAAGAACCCAGAAGTCTGGAAAATGTTTGAGCGATTCAGCTTTGAAGCGGTGCAAAGCGGACGCAAAAAGATCAGTCATTGGCTAATCATGAATCGTATCCGTTGGGAGACAGCAATTCTGACTACGGGCAATGACTTCAAGATCAGCAATGACTACATTGCTTTCTATGCTCGATTGTGGAAAGCAACACATCCAGCCCATGCCAATCTGTTCAACACCAAGCGCATGATTGGAGAGCATGATGATTGTGCTTAAAGACCGCAACATTTCTCGCAATCCAGTTGCCAAAGCCATTGCCAAACAGCAATTGAAGCAGGCTATGCTTGATATGCGGATTGCATTGCTCATGATGGAAGAAGGCGATGATGTCCATGAGCATGTTTTGACAATCAGTGACAGCATCTTTGTGGTTGCTGCTTCATATGAACTGATGGGCTGGCAGGACACCCCAGAGTTCCGCAAGCTCAGAAGTGGCATGAATGTCCTCACTGAATGCTCAGAAACTGGCTTCAAATGGAGAAAAGAATGGGCCATCACTGTGGACAACACAATCGACATTTGTGCTGAGAACTGGACTAAAATCCCCTCAGTCATCTTCCAACGTGCCATGAAACAGATTCTGGGGTAGCCATGAAATTCTCTGTAGAACAAGCCCAAGCAAAACCCGATGTCCTGAGCGATATGGCTATGCTCCTGCTGCATGGCGTGACCGCTGCTCATGTCCACCATTGGAATACCGTTGGCCCAGAGGCATATGCCCAGCACAAAGCCATCGGCGCATTCTATGAACAGCTTCAAGACCTGACAGATAGCCTGATCGAAGGTTGCCTGCTGGATCGGTCAAAAATAAATCCAGAAAGAATGGCACTTTTTGTGGGGGTAACTCCGCTGGCGCTTGTCCGCTACATTTACGACAATGTTGCTGCGTTGCGTAAAAACAACGACTTCCCACAGGACAGTGAAGTGCAAAATGAGGTGGACGCAATCCAAATGCTGTGCCGACACACCATCAACATACTTGTTCGCTTGGGCTGATATGCCACTCGTAAAGAAGCCGTCAGGATGGTTCTGGGGTAGCAAAGTACCATTCGACTCCAAAGCAAAAGCTCTGGCAGTTGCTCGGGCTGCTTATGCTCATGGCTACAAAGGCGAAAGCGTCATGTACACAAAACCCGGTTTTTTGAACATGTCAGAGCAATCATGTACAAATTCCCAGACAAAATGAACATGACGTTGGATTGATTTTGCTTGTGAAGGCAGTTGCTTGTTGGTAGCAACTTTTCCCCCGGCTGGGGGATTTTTTTTGCCTTTGAAATTTTTTTTTAAAAATGCGTAGTGCCGGGTCGGACTTTTTTATCGCCATAACCCTGCTGACGTGTCAAAAATTGTATAAACATACAGTAATACTCCGGAAAAGTATTACAAAAAAGCGTAAATCGTTTGCCGCAAGTATTCACCGCTTCGCCCGTGTCGCCGTGTTCCGCATTGAATGCCGCGCCGCTTGGCTTGCGTCATTCAATCCCCGCCGCTTGGCTTGAATCGAGCCGCGCAAGACTTAGAACACGGCCCCGCGATTCAATCGGCAACGCTTCGCCCTAGGCCGTATGGCCCGTTTCAATCGCGCAAACAGAAAAGCCCTAGGGAATCTGTACGGCCTGAGCCATACAAACCCCCTAGGGCTTATCGCTTTTTACGGATTAGCGGGAACCGTTATCGCTTATTGGCGTACTGTGCGGCGGCGGTGAAATAGTCCTTTAGGGCAACGAAAACGGCGGCAAATTCGCCCGGTGTCTCAGGTTTTTTACATTGGCGCATATATGCGCGGCTTGCGCTACTGTGCCCCTCAGCGGGTGAAAAGCACCCGATTGTTTTATCTCGTTCTACATCATCCGGAAAAAACAAAACCGGGCGCAAAGCCCCGGCGATTGTTTCTAGTCTTGCCTCAATTTTCATACGGCCCCGCTTTCTTGCTTGAATGCGGCTAACGCTTGCTTTTTTGTATATCCAAAAAATTGACGGGTGACAAGGTAACCATTGACCATGCCGCTAACCCGCCAAGCGCCTTGGAATGTGCGTTCAATTGTCATTTTTGCCCCTCATGCTTCGGGGTGTTCGCGCTCAAACATGAGGCGAGCGGTTTTAATCAAGGCTTCGGCTTCATCAACGTAAAGCCCGTGGAATTCCGCAAAACGCTCGATTGTTAAAAAGTCATTTACCCATTCAAGGTAAATTTTGTGCATAAATTCGCGCATGATGTCTTATCCTATAAAGCCGGGGAAAGCCCCCGCCGATACCCCCGGAAAGGGGGCATAAACTGGGGCTTTAGTTTTTTGCAAACCATGCTCGATAGTCAAATGCTGGCCGGTTTGCCTTTGCTGCTGCAATAGCGGCTTTGCATGTAGGATATGCATTAGTACTATACAAATACAGTAATCCTTTTTTATGTTCACTATCTGGAACATTTGAATTTTGCACAAGCCATACATTGATTTTTCGCGGGTAGACTTTGAAATCTGTTTTCATGGTGTATCCCTTATTCACTTTTTAGGGCAAAGCGCCCCACATCGTTCCCGTTCATGTCGTGGATTGTTCTATACATCCCGAACATGTCGCCCCCTTCGATTCGGTCCGCCACTTCCCGCAGGATTCGGGCCAATTCAGGCGCGGCGCTTGATTCGGTAGGATAGTCATCTTCACAAAATGCGGCGTTCCCGCAGTCAATGAATAATTTAAATTTGTGTTCCATTTTTTGCACCTTTAATAGTCTTGCAGCAATTCGCGGATTTGTCGCAGGGTGTCCGGGGAAAAATGCTTCCGCAGGGCTTGCGCGGTTTCTAAGCATGATTTGTAAATGTTCATTGCCTTTATTGAATCGTCCGAATAGCCCAAATTCGCGCACCAGTCGTGGAAGTTTTCATCCGCCGCGCTTGCGTCCATCGTGAGCGAATAAAGAACGTCCGCGACTTTGGGCTTTTTTGGACGGGCCGGGGTTTTTGTGTAGGTGTCGCCACTAAACCCCCGGCGCGTAACCGCTGGGGTACGTAAGCCCAGCCCGGTGAAATAATCGAACGAATGCCACCCGGCTTTGCTTGAGATTGTGACCCGCCACTGGTCAACTGTTCGGGCTTTGTTTTCGTCCCATTTGCTGGGGACTTCCGCCACGTATTGAATTTGGACGGGCAAGGCTTCCAAGCCTTCAATTGTGTCAATCTGTGCGGTGTTCATTGTCTTATCCTTCAAAAAGTGAACGCAAAAAGTAGAACGCAAGCCACGGTGGCTAACGTCAAAACAAAGTAGGCGGCGACTTCGGCGGCGCTGGGTTCGTTCAGGGCTTCCAAGTCGCGCAGGGTTTGTTGGTGTTGATGCATGGTGTACCCCTTAGATTGTTTTGTCCTTTATTGGTTTGCGGTGTTGATAGCATGGTAAGGGAAAGGTGCCGGGATCAATTCACCATAGCCATTGTCTGACCAATAGGTGACATAGAAGCCCCCCAGCAGGGAGCTACGGCGCTGGATGCAATAGAAGCCAAGTAATGTTCGCATGGTGTCACCTTCAGTTGAATCGAGCCGCAAGAATCAAAACGGCAGGCAGGAAAGTAAGCAACGCAAAGCAAGCCGCTACAAATGCCCCTTCGATAGCTTCGCGGTGTTGTTTTTTTTCATGGTATTGAACGATTGTTTGCATGATGTTTTGTCCTATCTTTTCCCGGTCACTTTTTGACCGTACAAACATCATAACACCAATTTTCCACAATTCGTAATCCTAGGACAAACCCTAACGCATAAAAAGGCGCAAAAAGGGCTTTTCGGGAAACACAAGTATTCAATTCGTTTTGAAAGTCGTTTCCCAGGTAGCGCACGCATGATGCAAAGGCGCGACAATTGACCCATGCCCACAATGCCCCCAGCACAATGCGCCGAGTACGGATGTAAAGCCCCCAGCGTGAAGGGTTCGCGGTTCTGCATTGACCATGCACCAGTGCAGACAAAGCCGGAAGGCAAGCGGCGTGCAATGGATGATGAATACCATTCCGCCCTATGGCAAAGGCTTAGAACTGCACAATTGACCCGTGATCCCTTATGCGCCTGCTGCACGTATGAAGGTAGATTGACCGCTGCCGAAATTGTAGATCATGTGTTCCCGTGGAAGTCATACGGCCCCGAAGCCTTCCGCAATAATTTATTCGCTTCCCTCTGTGTTCCTTGCCATAGCAGGAAGACAAACCTAGAGCGCCGGGGCATCTATCGCCATTACACCGGGCATGTCTTCACCGATTACGTCCCCAGCGACTATCCTGCCGCCCTTCGCGGTTGATCCCCCCCGCCTTGCGCCCTTCGATGCCCTTTGCCCCGCCATGATGGGGCGGAATGGCTTCTGCCTTCGCTTTTCACATGCCCCGCGATATACCCCTATAGGTATTCTGTAGCACTATGGTTCTCAAGTCGTGCATGATTCGCACCTTCGATGCGGGTAATCGGGCCGTCCATGCTGGGATTGTGCTGCCTGCGATGGAAAAGCGAACAATTTTGAAACTAAAAGTACGCACGACTGCCGGGGAGCAGGCGCGGGGTCAATTTCGGAGGGGGGAATAGTCAGCAGGGGGGAGCCGGGATGGTTTCCTTCCCGCCCTCCCTCACTTCCAAAAAGTATGCTATGCTTTTGTCACACGCATGGGGATTGGCTGAGATTAGACCAACTCATCGCTTTAGGGCTTTCCGAATTTAAGTCTGGGTGGCTTCCAGATGTACAGGAGGATGTAGTCCCCAGCCGTGTTGGTGTAGCTTAATTGGAAGAGCAGTGGGCCAACAGGTGAAAACGCCTACCCATCAGTGCTGGTTCATTTCCAGCCACCAACTTCAACAAGACAGGAAAAACCTATGGCAAAAAAACCACGGCACATTCTTCAATACCTTAAAGACCCAAATACTTGGGATCGTGAAACCTTTGAAACTTCGATTCGTTCAGAAGTCGAGGCAAGCACAGGTACGCTTACTGCAAGTGATGAGCTATTGATTGGCACATTGGTGTTGACTGTGGACAGCTTGCTTACTGCCGAAATCAACCTCCGTGAAAACGGTCATGTGACTGTTTACGGCAACAATGAAGGCGTGACTGCTTGGTACAAGGTGCGTACCGAGATGGCAGATAAGACCGTCAAGATTCTTGCCGAACTTGGGCTTGTCGCCCGTGGTCGCCCAAAACTCAAGGCTAAGGCATCGGAAGTAGATGAGCTATTCGCCTCAGCTTGAAAAGGCTTTCCAGTACGCTAGTAGCGTAGTTCGGGGAGATACTCAGGCTTGCGAAGACATCAAGCTGGCCTGTCAACGGTTCTTAGACATGGTAGAGCGCAAGGATGCGCCCTACGAATTTGTCGCGTCAAAGGTTGAACATGTTCTCAAGTTCGTCAAGTTCTGTAAGCATGTCAAAGGCCCAGAAGCCGGGAAGCCTATTGAACTTGAGTCGTTCCAAGTTCTATTCTTGGCTGGTATCTATGGTTTTCGCGACAAACGGGATCACTCTATCCGGTGGACTACGGATGTTATTCTTTTCGTTCCCCGCAAGTCGGGCAAAACAACCGTTGCGTCCATCATTTCCCTGTACGAACTCCAGTTCGGTGATGCGGGTGCAGAAGTTTTCACTCTCGCAACAAACCGTGAACAGGCATCCATTTGCTTTGACTCGTCAAAGGCGATTGTTGAAAGCATGGTCCCGGAGCTTGCCTCAAAGTTCATTCCCTACCGGAGCGAACTTAAAAAAACGGGTGATTCGACTTCCACATACCGTTCGCTTTCGCGTGAGAACAGAAAAACAGGTGACGGCAAAAACCCTTCCTGTGCAATGATTGACGAGGCCGCGCAAGTTGTTGAGCGTGGCTCTATTGAGGTTTTGCACTCAGGTATGGGCGCTCGGAAGAATCCGTTGCGGATGTATCTGACGACAGCCAGCTTCACTAAGGAAACGAAATTCTATGAAGACCTTTCGCACTTTCGCGCTGTACTCCGTGGCGCTGCTCCTGACAATCACCGCTGGTTTGGCCTTCTGTATAGCATTGATCCCGGCGATAATTGGTCAGACCCTTTGGTTTGGGGCAAAGCGAATCCCATGCTCGGGATTTCAGTTACGACTGAGCATATTCAGCACATGGCTGAAGAAGCAGCAGCAAAACCAGCAAGCCTCAACGAATTCCTCTGCAAACAACTAAACATCTACGTCAGCGCCAATGCTGCTTGGGTTGACCGCAGATATTGGGATGAGTCTGTTGCTGCCAAGCCAGAGAAAGAACCTGAATCAACTTTTGTGGCATTCGACCTTGCACACACGCGAGACTTGAATGCTGTCTGCACTTTACACCGTTACAGCGAGGAAGATTTCTTTGCCAAGTTCCAGTTCTTCCTTCCCGAAGAATCTATCGAACTTATCCCGAACCACTACAAGCCGATTTTCAGCCAAGCAGTGATGTCGGGCATTTTGAGGCTCACTCCCGGTAACGTGACGGACCTGAATGAAATCGAGTCCTATATCAAACAGGAATGTGAGAAGCACAATGTCAAAGAAATCGGGTTTGACCCATACAACGCCGCCGCACTTGTCGCCAACCTTTATGCCGATGGTCTACCAGTTAAAAAGGTTGGTCAGGGCATGGCGGTGCTATCGAACCCGTCAAAAGCAACTGAGCAACTGATCCTGAAGAAAGCCATCCACCATGATGGCAATCCCTTTGTTGGGTGGCAGCTTGGAAACTGTGAGGTTTACACGGATGTCAACGGGAACGTAAAGGTTCGCAAGAACGAGGCAGACCCTTCAGCCAAGGTTGATGGCATCATTTCCATGATTATGGCTATCCATTGCCATTTGGATAACGTATTTGTGTCCGATTCATTTGGATTCCGTTCATTTGAATGGTAATATGTCGCCAAATAGGAGCTAATCATGGGACTTTTGGACATTTTCAAGGGTAAAAAGCAGGTTGATGAATCGAACTCAATGTTCGGTCAGACGGCTCTTGGTAACAACATTGTTTATCAAGGCGACAACAAAAACCCGACAGTTAATACCCAAATCCTGTATGTAACCACAGCAAGCACGACC
>Ga0228703_1001362_pt1 | contig 15103 bp, 14 predicted proteins | sample McNCre217_Aug_MG_3_FD_178020 | JGI IMG/M metagenome (GOLD analysis project Ga0228703, IMG submission 178020) | Freshwater microbial communities from McNutts Creek, Athens, Georgia, United States - 29-17_Aug_MG | ecosystem: Environmental > Aquatic > Freshwater > Creek | place: USA: Georgia... | reverse complement strand
AGGCGCTCTGCCTCGCGACGAAGGATGAGAACGCAGGCGCTGTGGAAGGTCTTTACCCACATGCCCGAGGCATCCTCGCCAATGAGGTGCTTCACGCGCTCGCGCATTTCGGCGGCGGCCTTGTTGGTGAAGGTGATGGCGAGAATCTGGCTCGGCCAGAGTTCGCGCTTTGCCAAGAAGTGGGCGATGCGGTGGGTCAGCACGCGGGTCTTGCCCGAACCTGCACCTGCAACAATCAACAATGCCGGCCCACGGTGTTCAACGGCTGCACGCTGCTGCGGATTCAGACCCTCCACCAATTCGCTGGCGCGGTCAAAATCGTTGAGTGAAAACAGTTCCGTCATAACTAGGCAAGTTTACCCGCCGCCTCAGACATCTAAGTGGCTTCCGGCCCTCGCCCTGGCCAGATCCCTCGGCCCGCGCACCGATGCCAAAACCACACTCTAGAACTGGGCGTCCACGCACTGTCTAAATAGGTCTGGCTGGTCCGCGAAAATTCCATCCGCGCCAAGGTCAATGAAGTGCTGGTAATACTCATCGACGCTGAACTTGGCCTGCTCCGCGCGGGCGGTCCAGCTGTAAACCATGAAACCGCGATCGTGGGCCATCTGCACAATGTTGTTTGGGCTTCCAAACTGAGCAGCGTTACCCTCGTGGTCAACGTGGTCGAAGAGCAGGTTCACATCGAAGCTCACTCCATCGACCTTGCCCACGAGGTTGTCTAGGAACGCTGGCAGAGCCGCCGCGCCTCCTTCTGGCATGCCCCAACCCTCAAGCAAGAAAACAAACTTACAGTCACGGATGTCGCCGCCCAGCACCGACGGAATTTCCTTGGTAAGCGCAATCATCGCGTCATAGTGGAAGGCCTCAAACACCAGCGAGATGCCGCGGGATCGCCAGTCATTCTTGCCAATCACGTCGGCCAGCATCGCCACGGTGTCGAAACCGATGTTCTTGAAGTGGCTGCCGTGCTTGATCTCTAGAATGAGGCACTTTCCGTCGGCACAAGGTGCGTTCAAAAGGTCTTCGATGGTTGGAACCGCAAACTGCCCGTCAAATTTGGCGCTTCCAGGGCGCTCGTGCGGCAGGCGCTCAATGGCGCGCAAGGTGCGGATCTCGTCTAGGGTGAAGTCCTCACTGAACCAGCCGGTAACTTCCCAGTGGTCGTAGAAAACCTGGGTGCGCTTGCGGCTCGCAAACTCCGGGCGGCTGGCCACATCGGTGGTGCCCGAAAGCTCGTTTTCGTGGCGGATGATTAGGTGACCGTCTTTGGTTGGCACTAGGTCGCATTCGATGGCGTCTGAGCCCATCTTGAACGCGAGTTCGAACGCCTCCAACGTGTTTTCGGGACGGTAGCCCGAAGCCCCACGGTGGCCAAAAACAAGCGGTTTGGTATTCATCTCTTCAAGTCTCTAACAGCGTGGCCGTTATCGGGTTTCGTTTGCATAGTTTTATTCAGAAGTTCTCGAAGACCCTAGACTTCAGAATGTATTCGGAAGTATGCTTACTGCATGAGCCTCGTCCTTGAAAGTTTTCAGTCATCCGATCTAAATCGAAATCCGGTGAAGGTGTTTGCCGCGGCTGAACAAGCGCCCGTTCTGGTAACACGGCGTGACGGCCAAGACCTCATTCTCATGACCGAACAAGAGGTAGAGGCGCAACGCGAATTCTTCAACCTTGCTGCCGACCTCTTTGCTGTCACATCGGCGACTGAGGGCACGTTGGGCGAGCGCATGGCGAACCGCTTTCCTTGGATGTTCGCTCTTGACGCCGTTGGCCGCGAAGAATGCGCAACGGAGCTGGTCAACTCAGCCCGAGCCTCTTTTGCAACCGGTCAACCGAACCTTTTGCGTTTGAACTTCCTGGCCTGGAAGGACACCGCTTACGCAATCGCCGGCGGACGCACGGAACACAACACATCCGATTGGTTTGACGAGCCAATTCCTGTCGAGAGTCCGGGATAACCCCTCGTGGCCAAGCGGGAAAGCGTTCCCAGGCCATCCCGAAAGTCTGATTTCACCGTTTATTTTGCTAACGCTTCCTGCGCTAAAGGTTGGCGGGACTTGCAGGCTGTTCGTCGAAACGGACTTGTCGATGCCTGGCATTACCTAACGGAGCAGCCGGACAAGAATTCAGAACTCTGCTATCAGCTCAAAGACAAGCTGAGCACCGTCACACGCGGAGGCAAAGTTTACGAAGTTCGGCAACTCAAACTGAGCCTCAGCGATGGTGCGCGAATTTGGTATTACATAGACGGCACGTCAGTGATTATCACGGATGTCTTTACGGGCCATCCCAACCAAACCAAGTGAACTCGAGAAAATGAAAAGGTGCGGCACCCAAATGGGTCCGCACCTTTTTCAATGAATAGCGCCGAGCGCCTACTCCCACTCGATGGTGCCAGGCGGCTTGCTGGTCACGTCGAGGACCACTCGGTTTACACCGGCGACCTCGTTGGTGATGCGGTTCGAGATCTTCGCGAGAAGGTCGTAAGGCAAGCGACTCCAGTCGGCGGTCATCGCGTCTTCCGACGAAACCGGACGAAGCACAATCGGGTGACCGTAGGTGCGGCCATCGCCCTGAACACCAACCGAGCGAACGTCGGCTAGAAGAACAACTGGGCACTGCCAAATCTCGCCATCCAAGCCGGCTGCGGTTAGCTCTGCACGAACAATCGCGTCTGCCTTGCGCAGAAGGTCTAGGCGCTCCTTGTTCACTTCACCGACGATGCGGATACCCAAGCCTGGGCCTGGGAACGGCTGACGCTGAACAATCTCGTGTGGCAGGCCAAGCTCGGCACCAATCGCGCGAACCTCATCCTTGAACAGGGTGCGAAGCGGCTCGACTAGCTCGAACTGTAGGTCGTCTGGCAGACCGCCAACGTTGTGGTGGCTCTTGATGCCAGCGGTCACTCCGCCACCCGACTCAACAACGTCTGGGTAGAGGGTGCCCTGAACCAAGAACTTGATAGGACGGTTGTCGGCAGCAGCCTCCGCGATGAGCGCGGCCTGTGCCTCTTCGAAGGTGCGAATGAACTCGCGGCCAATAATCTTGCGCTTGGTCTCCGGGTCTGAAACGCCAGCCAACGCATCCAAGAACTTCTTCTCGGCGTCTACTGTTACAAGGCGAATGCCGGTGGCGGCAACGTAGTCGCGCTCAACCTGCTCGGCTTCATCCTGGCGAAGCAGACCGTGGTTTACGAACACGCAAACCAGCTGGTCGCCAACGGCCTTGTGAACCAGCGCCGCAGCAACAGCCGAGTCGACCCCGCCCGAAAGACCACAGATCACGCGGTCGTTGCCGACCTGCGCGCGAATCTTCTCAACCTGCTCGGCAATAACGTTTCCCGAGTTCCAGGTTGCCGGAATACCTGCAGCGTTGTGCAAGAAGTTCTCGAGAACGTTCTGCCCATACTGCGAGTGCTTTACCTCCGGGTGCCACTGCACACCGTAAATCTTGCGTTCCTTGTTCGCGAACGCGGCAACCGGGGTGGTTTCGGTCGAAGCCAAAACCTCAAATCCGGCAGGCGCTTCCATAACCTGGTCGCCGTGGCTCATCCAGCAAATCTGCTCTGATGGCTGGCCCTCAAGAATTTCGCCGCCGTTGCGTACAACTAGCTCGGTGGCTCCGTATTCGCGCTTTCCGGTTGCGTCAACGCGTCCGCCAAGGGTGTTTGCAAGGGTCTGGAAACCGTAGCAAATGCCTAGAACAGGAATGCCAAGCTCAAGGATGGCTGGGTCTAGCTTTGGTGCACCCTCTTCGTAAACCGACGACGGACCACCCGAAAGGATGATTGCCAGCGGCTTCTTGGCTGCAACTTCGGCAGCGGTCACGTTGTGGTGAACGATCTCTGAGTACACGTTGGCCTCGCGCACACGGCGAGCAATAAGCTGCGCGTACTGTGCACCGAAGTCGACTACTAGTACTGGCTGGTTCATGTTTTCTCCTGTGAGGCCTTGGGCTTAGGCCTTGTTTTCGGCGGCAATCTGTGCGGCTGCAACCTTCGCAAAGTGGTGCTCGGTGAAGAACGAAAGCAGCGGCACAACGCCACCTGCAGCAATGACTAGGAAGCGCTTGAAGTTCCAGCGCAGCAGCGACCAAATACGGTAGTCGCTGTATAGGTAAAGAACGTAGAACCATCCGTGCAGAATGAGCGAAACCATGGTTAGGTCTAGGCCCACCGATGGAAGCCCGACCTTGTTGCCCATTGCGTCAACTGAATAGTGTTCGAGTGTTAGCAAACCGTGTGGGCCAGCCAACCACAGTTCCTGCTGCGATGAAAGGCGAATGGCAAACAAAACGGTGATTGCGAGCAGCATGAAACCAGTGATGAACGACGCAACTTTATAAAGCTTTAGCGCGCTTGCGACTGGGGTTTTTGGGGTGGCCATTATTCAAGTTTACAGGGCTGCGACTGCCGCGGCATCGGCCTGCTCGCGCTGTTGTTCGTCGCGCACCAAGCGCCACCACATGAAGAAGCTGAAGCCCATGAACACGCTCCACTCCAGACCATAGAAGGCACTCAGCCAGTTGATCTGCGCCTCGCTCAGAGTCTCCACGGTGATGCGCTCGAGGCCCGGGGCCGCGTGATGCGTCTCAAGCAGGAACAGCGGGTAGATCTTGGCGCCACCGGAGAGGTTGGCAAGCTGGCCAGGCGAAAGGCTCGCCAGAGCCTGGCCCCCGATGTACTGCGGCGCCTCGGCCGGGCTGAGCCTGCCGTAAACGTTGTGGTAGCGGCGCTCAGGCGAAGCGGCCAAGTAGGCGTCGCGCGCTTGCACGGCCTGCTGCAACTTAGGCGCAAAGCCCAAGGTCATAATTAGGGGCTTGCCGCCGGTTGTAGCCACCGATGCCACCACCCAGAAACCGGCAGTGCCCTCGCGCTGAACGCGATTAGCTACAACCCAGGCGTGCTTGTGATCGGCACGAATCTGAGCCAAAACCAGAGTGCCAACGGCATCCATCCGCGGGCTGACACCCGGATGAATCACCGCATCAATGATGGGCGCCTTGGCCGATTCAACTGCGAAGTTTTCAGCGCTGTGCAGTGGTTCCTCAACCGAGCGGCCGATCTGCCACTGGGCGAGCAAACCGCAAACCACGGCAACCACCATGGCAACGAAAAAACCGCCCACCCATTTTGGCCGTCTTGCGACTGACCACCAGGTGAGCGGCTTGTTCATAGGTTTGAACCGAGCCTTAGCGAGGCTGGTAAGGAGCAACCACGACGTCTGCGCGCTGGAATTCCTTGACCGAGCTGTAGCCGGTGGTTGCCATTGCGCGGCGCAGTGCACCAATCAGGTTGGTAGTGCCCTCGGCATCCGATGCTGGGCCGAGCAGAATCTCTTCGAGGCTGTGGCTCTGGCCGACGTGGACGCGGTTGCCGCGCGGCAGCTCCTCGTGCCAAGCTTCCTGACCCCAGTGGTAGCCCTTGCCCGGAGCCTCAGTTGCCTGAGCCAAAACCGAGCCGAGCATCACGGCGTCTGCACCACAGGCGATTGCCTTGATGACATCGCCAGAAGTTCCAAGGCCACCATCGGCGATGACGTGCACGTAACGGCCGCCCGACTCCTCCATGTAGTCGCGGCGAGCGCCCGCAGCATCCGCAATCGCGGTAGCCATCGGTGCGTGAATGCCCAAAACCTTGCGGGTGGTGCTTGCTGCACCGCCACCGAAACCGACGAGCACACCGGCAGCACCGGTACGCATTAGGTGAAGTGCACCCTTGTAGGTTGCAGCGCCACCGACCATGACAGGTACGTCTAGGCGGTAGATGAATTCCTTGAGGTTCAACGGCTCAGCGGTGCGCGAGACGTGCTCGGCGCTAACGGTGGTGCCGCGGATGACGAACAGGTCGACACCGGCCTTGATTACGGTCTCCGAGAACTCGGCGGTTGCCTGCGGGGTTAGCGCACCGGCAACGGTCACACCAGCAGCGCGAATCTCTGCGATGCGGTCGCGGATGAGTTCAGGCTTGATAGGTGCCGAGTAGATCTCGCGCAGACGCGATACAACCTTGTCGTCGGCTAGCTTGCTAACTTCGGCAAGCAGCGCGGTTGGGTCTTCGTGACGGGTCCAGAGACCTTCGAGGTCTAGAACACCGAGACCGCCGAGGCGACCAATCCGGATTGCGGTTTCAGGCGAAACAACGCTGTCCATCGGTGCTGCAACAACTGGCAGAGCGAACTTGAATGCGTCGATGTTCCACTCGGTCGAGACGTCCTGTGGGTCGCGAGTACGACGGGTTGGCACAACGGCAACGTCGTCGAACGCCCAAGCGCGCTGGCCGGTCTTACCGCGGCCGATTTCGATTTCTGACAAAGCGATCCCCTATCGGCTCTGGTAGTTAGGAGCCTCAACGATGCCCACAACGTCGTGTGGGTGGCTCTCCTTTAGACCAGCAGCGGTGATGCGAACGAACTTGCCCTTCGCCTGCAGTTCTTCGATGGTCTCCGCGCCAACGTAACCCATCGATGCACGCAAACCACCAACGAGCTGGTGGGTTACGGTTGCGACGGTTCCGCGGTAAGCAACGCGACCCTCGATGCCTTCTGGAACAAGCTTGTCTTCGCGAAGCACGTCGTCCTGGAAGTAGCGGTCCTTGCTGTAGCTCTGTGCCTGGCCGCGGCTCTGCATCGCGCCGAGCGAGCCCATGCCGCGGTAGCCCTTGTACTGCTTGCCGTTGATGAACACAACGTCGCCAGGCGACTCATCGGTACCTGCAAGAAGCGAGCCGAGCATTACTGCGTTCGCACCGGCAACCAGTGCCTTCGCGATGTCGCCCGAGTACTGAAGACCACCATCGGCGATGACTGGAACGCCAGCTGGCTTTGCAGCCAAAGATGCCTGGTACACGGCGGTGACCTGTGGCACACCGACACCGGCAACAACGCGGGTGGTGCAGATGGAACCTGGACCAACGCCAACCTTTACGCCGTCGGCGCCAGCTGCAACGAGCGCTGCGGCACCTTCGCGGGTAGCGATGTTTCCACCAATAACGTCAACGTTGCGAGCAAATGGCTCGGCCTTTAGCTTCGCAACCATGTCTAGAACAGCCTGGTTGTGGCCGTGAGCGGTGTCGACAATAAGAACGTCTACGCCAGCGTCAACGAGAGCCATAGAACGCTCCCAAGCATCGGCGCCAACACCAACAGCAGCTGCAACAAGCAGACGGCCGCTAGCGTCCTTCGAGGCAAGCGGGTACTTCTCGCTCTTGTCGAAGTCCTTGACGGTGATGAGTCCGCGGAGCTTGCCTGCGTCGTCAACAAGTGGAAGCTTCTCAATGCGGTGCTGGGCAAAGATGGCCACAGCCTCGTCTGGGTTGATGCCAACCTTGGCGGTAACCAGAGGCATCGGGGTCATTACATCCTTGACCAGGGTGGTGGTGCGCTGAACGTCTAGAACGAAGCGCATGTCGCGGTTGGTCACAATGCCAACGAGGATGCCGTCTTCATCGATAACTGGCAGACCCGAAACGCGGTAGTTGCGGCAGAGGTCGTCAACTTCCTGGATGGTGGCAAGCGGGGTGGTGGTCACCGGGTGGGTGATCATGCCGGCTTCCGAACGCTTTACGCGGTCTACTTCGGCAGCCTGACGCTCAATCGAAAGGTTGCGGTGCAGAACGCCGATGCCGCCCTGTCGTGCCATCGCGATTGCCATGCGGCCCTCGGTCACGGTGTCCATCGCGCTCGAAAGCAGTGGAACGTTGAGCGAGATGCGCTTGGTTAGCTGAGTCTTGGTGTTTACGCCGCTAGGCACAACATTTGATTCGCCTGGAAGCAGCAGAACGTCGTCGTAAGTTAGTCCGACAAAGCCGAATGGGTCGTTTTGAGTCATTGGAGAGAGCCTCTGATTGCCATGTAAAAGGTTTGTTAAGTCTACCTTTGATGACCTTTGCCAAACCATTCCTTATGGCAATCTCGAAAGGTATGCTTTTGAAGGTTAATAAACAGGAAACAGCGACGTTGCCCATGCTTGCCGCGTCGCCCGATACGGAGGTTGGTTTGAGCCACCCATACGCACGACTCACACGAGGATGGGCTGCAGCGATCGCTGCAATCGGTCTGGCGTTTGCAGTCCTACTTGGCGCTGCACCGCAGGCACATGCCGCGGACAACAGCGATCAAAGCACTTGGCAGTACAGCATCGCCGGAACACTAAAGCAGAATGGCAAGCCAATCAAGGGCGTTGACATCACTGCAGTTGACGGCAGCTTCTCAAACAAGGCAACCTCTGACGACTTCGGTTCGTGGACCATTCCGGTTCCTAAGCCTGGTATTTACAACGTCACGCTAGACACCAAGACTCTTCCAGCAGGCTTCAAGGTAGACAACGCCAACCTCCAGGCAGACCTCTCGCAGGTTAGCTTCGCGGCCGTTCTCTTCCGCTTTGCCGGTCAGACCGTTCAAACCGAAAGCTTCAGCGACCAGCTGACCCAGCGAATCTTCGCGGGCCTCAACTTTGGTCTGCTGCTTGCGATGGCGGCCATCGGTATTAGCCTCATCTTCGGTACCACCGGTCTCAGCAACTTTGCACACGGTGAAATGGTTACCCTCGGTGCACTGATGACCTGGCTGTTCCACGTTGTCGCCGGCATGAACATGATCGTTGCCGGTGTGCTCGCGGTCATCGTCGTGGCCGGTTTCGGATGGCTCCAGGATGCAGCGCTGTGGCGCCCACTGCGCAAGCGTCGCACCGGTCTAAACCAAATGATGATTGTTTCGATCGGTTTCTCGATCGTCGCTCGTTACGTGCTTCTCCTACTGTTCAACGGTGACACCAAGGACATCGCAGGTGGCGGTAACGCAATCGACATCGGCCCAATCAAGACCTCGGACGTAACCCTTATCGGTATGGTCATCTCGGTCATCACCCTTGCAGGTGTTGCACTGTTCCTAACCCGCACCCGTGTGGGCAAGGCAACCCGTGCAGTTAGCGACAACCCAGCCCTTGCCTCGGCAACCGGTATCGACGTTGAGCGCATCATCCGCATCGTTTGGATTGCTGCAGCAACCGTTACCGGTGTCGCTGGTGTTCTCTACGGTCTTGAGTTCCAGGCCAACTGGCTCACCGGTTTCGACATCCTCTTGATGCTGTTCGCGGCCGTGACCCTAGGTGGTCTTGGAACCGCTCTAGGCGCAACCGTCGGTGCACTCATCATCGGTATGGTCGTCGAAGTTTCGACCCTATTCATTCCAAACGAGCTCAAGTACGCAGCGGCTCTTGTCATCCTGATCGTCATTCTTATTGCCCGCCCTCAAGGTGTTCTCGGCAAGAAGCAGCGTCTGGGTTAGGAAGGAAAAGAAAAATGGATTTTGGACAGATTTTCAACCTAACTCTCGGTGAGGCAATCGGTGTATTCACCGCTGCCTACGCTCTCTGTGCACTCGGTCTTGCCATGCACTTCGGCTACACCGGTCTGCTCAACTTCGGTCAGGCAGGCTTTGCGGCTCTAGGCGCTTACGGCTACTCGGTCGCAACCCTTACCTTTGGCTGGAACATGTGGGGCTCGCTGCTCTTCGGAATGCTCTGCGCTGCAGCGTTCGCGCTCATCCTCGGTATTCCAACCCTGCGTTTGCGTGCCGACTATCTGGCGATTGTGACCATTGCGGCCGCACAGACCCTCTACTACCTGTTCTCGAACTCGCAGTTCGCAAACGTAACCGGTGGTTCGAACGGTCTGAGCCAGTTCGGTACCGACTTCTACGGGGCTAACCCGATTCCTGAAGGCCGCTACAACCTCGGCATCATCACCCTCAGCCAGGATGAAATCTGGATCCGCATCGTCGCATGGGGTCTCGTAATCATCGTTGCGTTGTTACTTGTTGTGCTAACCCGCAGCCCATGGGGCCGCACCCTGAAGGGCATCCGCGAGGATGAGGACGCTGTTCGCTCGCTAGGTAAGAACGTATTTGCCTACAAGATGCAGTCGCTCGTTCTCGGTGGTGTGATCGGTTCGCTCGGTGGAATGGTGTTCGTTATGGCATCGCAGACCAACCAGCCATCAACCTGGGTTTCGAACTTCACGTTCATGACCTGGACCGTGCTGCTTCTCGGTGGCGCTGCAACCATCCTCGGACCGGTTGTTGGTTCGGCCGTATTCTTCATGTTCCTAATGCTCACCCAGGGTGTTCTAGAAGGACTTGTAAACATCGGCGCTCTGCCATTCCTCAGCATCGCTCAGGTTGGCCAGATTCGCTACCTACTAGTTGGAGTCTTCCTAATGGTTCTGGTTATCTTCAGACCACAGGGCTTCTTCGGAAACAAGAAGGAGATGCAGTTCAATGGTTAATCCAACTGACACCACCGCAGACGACATCGCCAAGGGCGCGTTTGAACCTGGTTGCGCCAAGGTAGACCCAATCCTTGTTGCCACCAACGTCACCCGCAGCTTCGGCGGTAACAAGGCAGTCGACGTGGCTCACCTAGAGATTCCACGCGGCAAGATCACCGCTCTAATCGGCCCAAACGGTGCCGGTAAGACCACCCTGTTCAACCTTCTAACCGGTTTCGACAAGCCAAACACTGGCTCGTGGAACTTCGCCGGCAAGGACCTCGCAGGCGTTGCACCACACAAGGTTGCTCGCATGGGTATGGTTCGCACCTTCCAGCTCACCAAGGCTCTGAGCCTGCTCACCGTTATCGACAACATGCGTCTAGGTGCTCAGGACAACCCTGGTGAGAAGTTCTTCGCCTCGTTCGTCAAGCCACTCTGGGCAAAGCAGGAGCAGGCAATCACCGAGCGCGCAGATGCACTTCTAAAGCGCTTCAAGCTCGACGCCAAGCGTGAAGACTACGCGGCTGCCCTTTCGGGTGGTCAGCGCAAGCTTCTCGAAATGGCTCGCGCACTGATGAGCGACCCGAAGCTGGTAATGCTCGACGAGCCAATGGCTGGTGTTAACCCAGCCCTTACTCAGAGCCTTCTGGAGCACATCAAGGGTCTCAAGGCGAGCGGAACCACCGTTCTGTTCGTTGAGCACGACATGCACATGGTTCGTCACATCAGCGACTGGGTTGTTGTTATGGCCGAGGGCAAGATCGTTGCTGAAGGCCCTCCTGGCATCGTTATGAAGAACCCAGCGGTTATCGACGCCTACCTTGGCGCTCACGCAGACACCGACCTGGGCACTGTTTCGATCGACACTGTAAAGGACAGCGAATAATGTCTGAAAACCTATTGAGCGGCGCCTTGGCCCGCGAAAACGCTGTTGTTTACGTTGAGAACGTGGATGCCGGTTACCTTCCTGGCATCAACATTCTGAACGAGTGCTCGCTTGTTGCAAACAAGGGTGAGCTCATCGGAATCATCGGTCCAAACGGTGCCGGCAAGAGTACCCTGCTGAAGAGCATCTTCGGCTTGGTGAACGTGCGTTCGGGCAAGGTTTGGCTAAACGGTGAGGACATCACCAACCTCAAGGCAAACAAGCTCGTTAGCAAGCGCGTTGCGTTCGTACCGCAGACCAACAACGTCTTCCCAAGCCTGACCATTCAGGAAAATCTTGAGATGGGCGTATTCCAGAACCCTAAGACCTTCACCGAGCGTTTCGACTTCGTAACCAGCGTCTTCCCAGACCTTGGCAAGCGTCGCGCCCAGAAGGCCGGCTCGCTTTCGGGTGGTGAACGCCAGATGGTGGCCATGGGTCGCGCACTGATGGTTGACCCTTCGGTCCTATTGCTTGACGAGCCATCGGCTGGTCTTTCGCCTGTTCGTCAGGACGAGGCCTTCCTTCGCGTGAAGGAAGTCAACAAGGCTGGCGTAACCGTGATCATGGTTGAGCAGAACGCACGTCGTTGCCTGCAGATCTGTGACCGCGCCTACGTTCTAGACCAGGGTAAGGACGCTCACACCGGCACCGGCCGCGAGCTCCTAAACGACCCTAAGATGGTCGAACTCTACCTAGGTAACCTAGCCGAGCTATAAACCTGCCTGAGCGGCCTTGAAGCCGCACAGAGCGCCGAAACGCCTCATCCTTTTCCGGGTGGGGCGTTTCGCTTTTAGCGGGAATAGGGCAAGCGGCCCCAAGGCTCTCACCCTGGGGCCACCCACCCGGGTTACCTAAAGATGACAAGCAGTTCGACGATCAAAACGATCACTTTTACCACCGTCAGGGTTAGGTCCAGGACCTGCCATTTAGACATGCCCTTCTCCTACGTTCGGGTGCGAACCAAAGCGTCGAATCGGTGCAAAACCTCTTGCTGCTAAACAAAGGTTGTGCTTATACTCTTAGAGAATTCATCTCTTCGGAGCTATTTTCCGATTCGACGCCCTCTTGAGTGTCAAACTCTACCCCCAGTTGCTGCTGGGGGTTTTGTTTTTAACTGGACTGAACAAAGCCGCACTTTCTGCCAGTTCTAAAAGCAAAACATCCCTCGAACTCGCTTAGCGGCCTCGCCCTCACATCTGTGTATGACTCGCTTCGGCCGCTTACGCCCCGGCGGGGCAATAGACCCCCAGACAAAGAGAAATCCCCCCGAGCCGAAGCCCGAGGGGATTTCTTTAGGTTCTAGAACTTGAAAGTTCTAATCCTTACTTGTTACCTGCAACGGTACGAACTAGGTGGTTTACACCCTTTGCGTCGTAACGGTAGATACCGATGAATGCACCGGTTGGGTCGCCGTTAGCGTCGAATTCGATTGGGCCGCTGTAACCGTCGTAGTTGATCTTCTTACCAGCCTTGAGAGCCTTTAGACCAGCTGCGAACGAGGTTACGTTTACCTTGCCCTTGCCAGCCAACGAAACGTTGGTTAGCTGCGACTTGATGCCTGCACCGGTTGCCTTACCCGAAGCCTGAGCTGCGAGTGCGGTTAGAACAACAGCGTCGTACGACTCTGCTGCGTAGGTGAAGTCAGCTAGGTCCTTGCCACCGTTTAGCTTTGCGTACTCAGCCTTTAGGCGAGCCTTGAAAGCGTCGGTGATCGAACCACCAGGAATAGTACCCTTTGCACCGTTTAGGTAGGTAGCGAACGATTCCTTGCTGTAGTCGATGGTGTTACCGTCAACTAGGTAGATGTTTGCACCGCTGAAGCCTGCAGCCTTTAGAGCTGGGATCGACTTCTTGGTCTCGTCGTACGAGATGATTAGGACTGCGTCTGGGTTTCCAGCAACAACCTTTGCAACGATCGAACCGAAGTTGGTCTCGCCCTCAGTGTTTGCAACCTTGGTTACGGTAGCGCCAGCCTTCTTTAGAACGCCTTCTGCTACTGCCTCTAGACCGTTACCGTACGAGTTGTCGTCGTAAAGGATTGCAACGTTCTGTGCACCGTCCTGAAGGATCTGGTTAGCAGCGATGCGGCCCTGAAGGGTGTCCGAAGGAGCGGTACGGAAGTAGAAACCGTTGTCCTTCCAGGTCGAAAGGTCTGGAGCGGTGTTCGAAGGCGAAATCTCAACGATGCCTGCGCCAGTGATCTGGTTGATGATGTTACGGGTAACACCCGAAGCAGCAGCACCAAGAACAACGTCGGTGCCAGCAGCGATAGCTGCGGTTGCCGACTGCGACGAAACTGCTAGGTTAGCGCCGTCGCCCGAGTCCTTCATGTTTAGGGTTACCTTGTTGCCAAGGACGCCACCTGCAGCGTTGATGTCGTCTACCGCTAGGTAGGCACCAGCCTGCATTGGTGGGTATAGGAATGCTAGTGATCCGGTCAGTGGCAAGATACCAGTGATCGAAAGGGTCTTGTCTGCAGCGCCGGCAGCGGTTGCTGGCATAGCTGCACCTACGGTTAGCGCGGTAGCAGCTAGAGCTGCAACTGCACCAAGTGCCTTGCGGGTGTTGCTCATGTATTCAACTCCTGTGTTGATGGGGCCCAAGTGGAAAACTTGGGCGTCTGGATTAGTTTAGGGCTAGTTAATCTTTCTAAATAGCTCTCTTACGCTTTGTAACAAAGCCTTAATAATTTCCTTTAGCCATGGACCTTAAGACTGCAAAGGTTTAAAGGCCGTGAGTTTGGCTATACATCCAGATCGCCAATCGAACTAGATCCTGCATGCCAGAATCTCCACGATTCAACTTGTATTCATCCAGCTTGGCCTGAGCTGCTGCCTTGTTTGCGCCATTCGCCGCGTACGCTTTCAACACGACAATCATGGCGAAGTCGTCTGCGGCGTTTATACCCTTCAAGGCATCTGGTTGTATTGCCGCCGCTTGGGCGTCCGTGACATAAACGGTTTGGAAAACATCCATGTCTTCAATCCGCTTCGAGCTAAGGTGAGCGAAAACATCAGGATTGATGGCGGGGACTCGCTCTCGTTGAAGATAATCCAACGTCCAGGTGCCGAGCTGGTCTGCACTTAACGCTCCAATTTGGGCATCAGTTAAAAGATTCAAAGTATGTGAATCCAAGTAATCAAATTGGTAACTTGGCAATGCGGCAAGAGTTTTCGGAGGTATCGCCTGTAGCGTCAAAACATTTAGTTTTGAAAGTTTTCCAGGCAGCAAACTTGAAAAAGCTTTTCCAGAAATCACGGCCGCCTGTTGAGGCGTGATCTTGGTAAGCTGCTCGTCAGAAAATTCCGCCAAATCGCGGCCGGTTAGTTTCGATGCATCGCTGGACTCAGAGAACTGAGTAGGCGCGGGAGTCGGTGAAGAGGCCGCAGGCGCCGGATCAGTGCCACCAGAACCGCCCATCCCGAGCGATTCTGACGGAGTCCAAGGAATATCTGTCGGTGGAATCCAGCCAGATGTCGGGTTTTCCATCGGCTGCCACGGAACGTAGGTGTCTACGGGAGCAGGGTCTGCAGGTGCGGGATCGGTCGCGTGCACGCCACCGAAGCCAAAGGCGAACGCAGGCGTAATAAAAGCGAAGCATGTGCCCGCAATAAGTGCGCTTGCTGCGACTGTCTTGAAAGCCTTAGAAGGCATAATCTGTACCTCTTTGTGTAGTTATCCGAACTTACTGCGGATAGGTCAAACCTAGCCCGAGCCGCGGTTAAAGCAAAATGGGCGACCCCGAAGGGCCACCCATCCTGAATGCGTTTTGAGCGGGCAAGGACTACTTAGCAGCTGCTACGAAAACGTCGAAGTTGTAAACGTCCTGGTCGCCGTTCTCAGCGGTAACGGTGATCGAAACGATGTTGTCGCCCTCTACTAGACCGGTGTTGCCGTCTACT
>Ga0228703_1001360_pt1 | contig 15121 bp, 14 predicted proteins | sample McNCre217_Aug_MG_3_FD_178020 | JGI IMG/M metagenome (GOLD analysis project Ga0228703, IMG submission 178020) | Freshwater microbial communities from McNutts Creek, Athens, Georgia, United States - 29-17_Aug_MG | ecosystem: Environmental > Aquatic > Freshwater > Creek | place: USA: Georgia... | reverse complement strand
CCAAAATTTCGGTCGGGGCCATCAGGGCGCATTGCCACCCCGCATCCACCGCCACCATGGCCGCCAGCGCGGCGACCACTGTTTTGCCCGCGCCCACATCGCCTTGCAGCAAACGGTGCATGGGCACGTTGCGGGCCAGGTCGCCGGCAATCTCGCGGCCCACGCGCTGCTGGGCGTTCGTCAGGCCAAAAGGCAAAGCCTGGAGCAGCTGACCATACAAGCCCTGCGCTTTGTGCTTCAGGGCGGGCGCACGCAGCAAGTCTCGCTCGCGCTTGGCCGTCAGTTGAGACAGCTGCTGCGCCAGCAGCTCTTCACACTTGAGGCGAATCCAGGCCGGATGGCTGCGGTCTTCCAACGCTGCCAAGGACACATCGGGCGTGGGGTGGTGCAAAAACTGCAGCGCATCGCGCAGCGACCACGCCCCGCGCCGGTCAGGCCAGCTGACGCCCTGGGGCAAGGTCTCGCTCAGGTCCGCATGGTTCAAACCATTGATCACGGCCCGGCGCAAATACGCTTGCGCCAAACCCGCCACGGTGGAGTACACCGGCGTCAAGGCCTCGGCCAAAGTACCGCCAGCGGCCTTGAAAGTCGGGTGCATCATGGTCAGGCCCATGAACCCGCCCTTGACCTCGCCGCGAGCGCGGATGCGGTTGCCCACCGCCAGCGCCTTCTGATGCGAAGGGTAAAAACTGAAAAAGCGCATCACACAGGTGTCAGAGCCGTCATCCACCGTGACCAGCAACTGGCGGCGCGGGCGCATGGTGATCTCGCAGGCCGTCACCGTGGCTTCGATCTGCGCGGTATCGCCCTCGCGCACATCGCGCAGCTTGACGATGCGGGTCTCGTCCTCATAGCGCAGGGGCAGGTGCAGCGCCAGATCAATGTCACGCACCAAGCCCAGCTTGATCAGCGCTTTTTGAGGCGCAGACAGCGTTTTTGCGGGGGTGGCAGCAGGCTTGGCGGGCATGGGAGGATTGTGCCTTTTCAATACCCCAAAAGACAGAGCCGCCCGAAGGCGGCTTTGTCTTTGATGTGTGACTTGGAAAGTGTTCAGATTCAGAACTTGTAGCCAACGCCGAAGTTGAAGCCTGTGGCTTTCACATTGTCTTTGTTGAACAGGCTCATGTAGCTGGCTGTCAGATACGTTTGCTTATTCATGTAGTAGTTACCGCCCAAACCATAAGCAAAAGAACCTTCGCTGCCGCTGTCAGACATACCGGCACCGGTCAGCTTCAATTTGGAGTGGGCATAACCCACGCGTGCAAAAACTTCGATTTCATCAGTCAGCATGGTCTTGGGCTTCAAGAAGGCACCGATAGAACTGGAGATATCGGCTTTAACGCCTGTTGCTGCACCGTTAAGAGTGACTTCTGATTTTTTGACACCCAAGCCAAGAAAGCCTTCAACATCCAAGTTGGGATGCAAGTTGTAACCCACGACGCCACTAAGGGCGGCTGGCTTGGCTTTTAGACCGAAATCGCTGTCTTTGAAAGTCAGAGGCGCGTATGCGCCTTCCACATATACCTGCGCCTGAGCGGCAGCAGCAGCAGTAGCCAACAGAGCTGACACGCTCAAAATACGAATGATTTTCTTCATGGTGTAACCTTTAGTTTGATTTCACGAACAATAGTGAGTTCGCTCGAATCAAATTTTACCCAAGAAAAATTAACAAATAAATCAAAAGTTGTAACAAATATTTACTTTGGTGGCTTTATAAATTAACAAGATGCGCTTTCCGTTCGATTCCCCGAAACAAACGCATTCTGGACATTCTTACAATCGATGCTTTCCAACTTCGAACGGGCCTGTCCGGCCCTGAAGCATGACCGCCTCAGCCCCCGCCCCCCGCGAATTCACGCTCAGTGATTTCGACTTTGAACTCCCCCCTGAACTGATTGCCCAACACCCGGCTGCCGAGCGCAGTGGGTCACGCTTGCTGGATGGCTCATCCAGCACCGTGGTGAACCGCATCTTCCGAGAGCTGCCGGGCTTGCTCAACCCCGGCGACTTGCTGGTCTTCAACGACACCAAGGTGGTCAAGGCGCGCATCTTTGGCGAGAAGGCCACGGGCGGCAAGCTGGAGCTGCTGATCGAGCGCGTGCTGCCCGGCCATCAAGTGGTGGCGCACATGAAGGTCAGCAAGAAGCCTTTGGTGGGCGGCAAGATGTTCATGATGGGCGGCGCTCGCAACGGTGGTTTTGATGCCACCTTGCTGGGCCGCTGGCCTGATGAAAACGGCCAGCTGTTTCACCTGCAGCTGAGCGACGAGCCGCATGCCTTGATGGAAAAGCACGGCCATGTGCCCTTGCCGCCCTACATCGAACACACCGACACCGCAGAAGACGCCCAGCGTTACCAAACCGTGTTTGCGCGTGCGCCTGGCGCGGTGGCCGCCCCCACGGCAGCGCTGCATTTTGACGAGGCACTGCTGGCCCAGTTGGAAGCCCGAGGCGTACAACGCGCCAGCGTCACACTGCATGTGGGTGCAGGCACCTTTCAACCCGTCAAGACCGAGAACATCGCCGACCACACCATGCACCGCGAGTGGTACGAGGTGCCCGAAGCCACGCAACAAGCCATTGCAGCTTGCAAAGCGCGGAGAGGCAAGGTGGTGGCGGTGGGCACGACCACCGTGCGCACGCTGGAGTCGTGGGCCAAGTTTGGTCAGGCCAGCGGCGACACGCAGATCTTCATCACGCCGGGCTTTGAATTCCAGGTGGTGGATCGGCTGATCACCAACTTCCACCTGCCCAAGAGCACACTGATGATGCTGGTCAGCGCCTTTGCGGGGTATGAGCACATCATGGGCCTGTACCGCCACGCGATCGCGAACCAGTACCGTTTCTTCAGCTATGGCGATGCGATGCTGTTGACGCGTACGCCGGTTTGAACCCATCACCGAACACAGTTCAGCCCCTCCATAACAGCCCAAACAGCCAGCGCAGCACACGCTCCCGCCCTGGACCTGCCCACCTAAAATCTTTGCCATGCTCCAATTCGACCTGCTCAAAACCGACCCCTCCAGCCACGCCCGCCGAGGCACGCTGACCCTGAACCATGGCGTGGTGCAAACGCCGATCTTCATGCCGGTCGGAACCTACGGCACGGTCAAAGGCGTGATGCCACGCAGCCTGCACGAGATGGGCGCGCAGATCATTCTGGGCAACACCTTCCACCTGTGGATGCGCCCGGGGCTGGACATCATGAAAGGCTTTGGCGGCCTTCACCAGTTCGAAAAGTGGGACAAACCCATCCTGACCGACTCGGGCGGTTTTCAGGTCTGGTCGCTCGGCGAGATGCGCAAAATCACCGAAGAAGGCGTGACCTTTGCCAGCCCTGTGAACGGCGACAAGCTCTTCATGTCGCCCGAAGTCAGCATGCAGATCCAGACCATCCTGAACTCGGACATCGTGATGCAGCTCGACGAGTGCACGCCTTACGAAACCAAGGGGCACCTGACCACCGAGGCCGAAGCGCGCAAGTCAATGGAAATGAGCCGCCGCTGGGCCGTGCGCAGCAAGGATGAATTTGCGCGACTGGAAAACCCCAACGCGCTCTTTGGCATCGTGCAAGGCGGCATGTTTGAAAACCTGCGCCAGGAATCGCTCGAAGCGCTGGTGGAGATGGACTTCCCTGGTTACGCCGTGGGCGGCGTGAGCGTGGGCGAGCCCAAAGAGCAGATGCTGCAAATCATGGCGCACACCCCGCACCGCCTGCCCGCGAACAAGCCACGCTACCTGATGGGTGTGGGCACGCCCGAGGATCTGGTGCAGGGCGTGGCCGATGGCGTGGACATGTTCGACTGCGTGATGCCCACCCGCAATGCCCGCAACGGCACGGTGTTCACCCGCTTTGGCGATCTGAAACTGCGCAACGCCCGCCACAAAAACGACCCGCAGCCACTGGACACCAGCTGCACCTGCCATGCTTGTGCAGGCACTTCAGGTGTGTCTTGGGACCAAGGCGGGCGCGAGGGTTTTAGCCGCGCCTACATGCACCACCTGGACCGCTGCGGCGAAATGCTCGGCCCCATGCTGACCACCATCCACAACCTGCACTACTACCTGAACCTGATGCGCGAGGTGCGCGAGTCACTGGACGCAGGCCTGTTCTCGCAGTTCCGAGTGCAGTTCAAGAGCGACCGCACACGCGGCGTGTGATCTTGTAGATCGGACCTGAAGGTCCGACCCACGGCATTCAGTCCGTGGTGAACACCGTGAGCACGCCGGTGTAGCCATACAAATGGTGCCGCGCGATCTCGCCCGCCGCAAAGAAGCCCACCAGCGGCACATCGCCCAAGGCGTGTCGGATGATCTGCATCTCGGCGCTGGGGCCGCCAAAGTGGGGGCCACCGCGGCCGGTGCAGCTGACGTACACCGCACCCGCGATGCGCTTGCCCGCTTGCGGCAAGGTTGGCACCGGGTCATCGCTCAGGCCGTTGATGGCCTCGATGGACAGCATCTCGGGTTCGAGTTCTTCGCGGATTTCGGCGCACACACGCACCAGGTCGGCACGGGCGGCGTGCACATCGCGGCGGCAAAACGTCAGGCGCATGCCGGGCTCCAGATGTTCGGCCACCGCCACGCCTTGGCGCATCGGATCGAGCCCCACGATGTGACGCACCAGCACATCGGTGCCCAAATTGCCTGCCCGGCCCACACCCGACTGGCCTGCCTGGCTCAAGCCCACCAAGGTGGAACGCACCACAGGAATGGCTTTTTGGGGCTCACTCAAGCGGATGTCCAGGGCTTCCAGCATCACATCCAGCGCGGGCTCGCCATCGATCGTCAACACCACATGCTTGTCGGCTGCGGTGATTTCGCGCTCCGGAGCCACCGGCTGACAGCCTTGCGTCACGCGGGACAGCAAGGCCACAGAAGGAGCAAACGCCACACCGCTGAGGCCACCTTCCAACACGCCACCGGACGCCACGCTTTGGGGTCTGTCAGCGCTCAAGGCAAATTGCACGCTGCGGGTGCGGCTCGATGTGAGCCCCCCAAACAAATAGCCTTGCTGCGTCCGTCCGGCCACCTCGGTGATCAGTTCGGCCAAATCGGGCGTGGCCGGATCGGCATGCACCAGCGCGGTGTCGGCCCAGCCGGCGGGCAAAGGCGTCACGCCAGAAAACACACGGTAACGCTCTTGCGGCACATCGCAAAGCATCACCGCCATGGCGGGTTCGTCCATGTATTCGGCATTGTTGACCGCAATGCCCACACCCACCGTACCCGCCCAATCGCACACGCCGGGCAGTTCCTGGCGCAGATGGTCGAGCAAGGCTTTCGCCTCGTTGGCGTAGTGGTCGGTGATGTACAGCAGCGCCAGCTTGGTCTCAGACGCGTAGTCGGGCAAAGTCATTTGCGCACGCAGCTGCGCGAGCACCAAGCCCGCCGCCATGCGCCACTGCGGATGGGTGGCATGGCCAAACGGAAACAACTTCATGAGGACTTGCGTGTTGCGGCTTTGCGCACAGGGGCTTTGGCAGTCGGCTTTTTGCTCACGCTCGCTGTCTTTTTGGCGGGTGCTTTTTTGGCGGCTGGGGCCTTCTTGGCCGATGCCGTGGTGCTGGCCCCTTTGGCCGTCATACCCGCCTTCATGGCCTCGGCGGCCACATCTTTCACCGCCGCTGCCGCAATGTCCTGGAACTGCTGCGTCAAAGCGCCCCACCACTGCATGGGGTCCACCGCCGGTTTGGCGTTTGACTCGGCTGCAGGCTCTTTCGCCTCCTCGGGCGCGGGCTCTTCCTTGGTGGGCTCTGGGGCAGGAGCAGGTGCCGCCTGCGGTGCAGCCTTTGCTGCGGCCGGAGGCTTGGCGGTGAAGGCCTTGGCCAGATCGGCCATGCTCACGTTCATACTTTGCAGCGTGCTCAAGGTCATCTTCTGGACCTCCATCGCCTGGATGGTCGCCTTGAGCGCGGTGGTGTTTTGTTCCAGCCAGAACAACACCGACTTGAGCTCCTGAATGCGCTTGTCGATTTCCTCGACGCTCAGCGTAGGCGCGACCCAACTGGCCATGCCGGGCACAGCGCCTGCACCCGCCGCAGGTGTGGCCTGCGCTGCCGTTTTGGACAGGTTTTGCAGAAAGTCAAAACCCGGTACAAATTTGCCAAAGCCGAATGCGGATGTATCGCTCATGAAGGTCTCCTCAAGGGGGTGGTGAGCGAAGCTTAAACCAAACGGCTTTCAGGCAGGTCAATGCCTCAATGCTGGTGCTGCCCATGGCTGTGTTCGGCGGCCATGCCTGTGTTGACCGGCACACTGATTTGCTGCTTGCTTTCAACCCCCTTGGCATCTTTGAACACCAGGGTCAAAGCCACACTGCTGTCTTTCATCAGCGGCGCTTTGAGGTCCATCAACATCAGGTGGTAGCTGCCGGGTTTGAGTTCAACCGGCTGGTTGGCCGGCAAATCCAGCACAGGCATGGCGCGCATTTTCATGACCCCGCCATCCATCTTCATTTCATGGATTTCGGCCACACCCGCCACCGGGGTCGAGACCGACACCAAGCGGGTGGCTTGGGGGGCGGTGAGCTTCATGAAGGCTCCCGTGGCTTTTTGGCCCTGCACCGTGGCACGGGCCCAAGCAGACTCCACCTTGACGGGCGTCTGTGCCAGCACTTGCGTGCCCAGTGTGGCGGCCAAGAGCCAAAAAGCCGTTTTGAAAATTGTCGACATGTTCATCCTTTGTGAGTGTTTCAGTGATTGTGCGCGCCTTCACCGGCAGACGGCATCAACTCCAATGCGGCTGCAGGGGATTTCAGGTCCGACAGTTTCTGTCCGGGCTTTGGAATGTCTGTCCAGTCCATGCGCCCTTGTTCGCACAGTTGCTGCACAGGCCAGTACATCATGCCCGGCTGTCCGGGCAAAGTGCCCACCAGCACAAACTCGTCGTAATGCCCATTGGGCAGCATGTCGTCCGCGGTCTTGGCTGTCCAGCTGATGCGGGTCACGTCTTCCGTCACGGTGCGGCCGTGGCTGGTGTAGGGCTGCGCCAGCTTTTCACGCGTGACCTCCAGACGCCAACCGGCCTTGGGCATGGGCTTGGCACCCTGCACACCCGCCGGAATGTCCACCACGATCTGGCGCGTGGGTGATGCGCCGCAACCGTGGCCGACCTTGAAGGTGGCTTTGTAGCTTTGGCCTGCGTTGGCGACCTGGTATTCGAGCACGGTGTGGGCCGAAGCCCCAAAACCCAGGCTCATGCTCAGCGCCGCCAGCATGGCGCACAAGACGCGAGGGGAAATCTTCATGGTCAGTGTCCTTTAAAAGTTGGCCTTCAGCTCAGCCGTGTAGCTGCGCTGGGGATAGGGGTGGAAATTCCAGTACTTGTTGTTGTTCAGGTTGTCGATGCCAAAGGCAGCCGCCAACTGGGGGTTGATCTGCCAACGGGTCCGCACATCCACTGTGGTGAAAGGGCTCACGCCCATGTAGGCATAACCATTCACATCCGAATTGTTGAGCGTGCGGAACTGCTGACCGCTGTAACGCACGGCCACAGAACTGGTCCATGCCGCGTTCCAGCGGTAGCCAGCCAGCAGCGTAGCGCGCCACTTGGGGATATTGGGCTGCATCTTGCCAATCGTGTCTCCGGCCACGGCTACAAAACCCTGGTTGGCCTTGATCACCGAATCGGCATAGGTCAGACTGCCGGTCACATCCAGCCCCGGCAAACCCAGCCCTTGCCACGTGAATGCGTTTTCCAGGCCACGGGTCTGGATGCGGTCCACGTTCTGCACACGGCTGATGGTTCTGTTGCCTGCAGCGGGGTCAACCACCGACTGCGAATAGATACCGTCTTGCGTGTCTTCAGCAAACGCGGTCACGCGCCACTGGGTTTTGTCCAGGTTCTTCTCGTAGCTCAGCTCTTGAGTCCATGACTTTTCTGGTCGCAAATTCGGGTCGTTGATGTACTGCGAGTTGGTGGTGGAGGTCGCGCCGTACAGCTCATACACGGTAGGCATGCGCACGGCTCGGCCCACGGCGTATTTCACGAAAGCGTCGTCAGCAATCTGTTTGGACAAGGCCGCTTTGGGCGACAAGAAGTTTTCTTGACGTGTGTCGTAATTTTTGGTGTAGCGTGGGACGTTGACGTTGCTTGACACAATGTCTGTCAAGCCTTGATAGGCCTTCCAATTCTCACTTCGCAAGCCCAGTACTGCTCGCCACTGGGGCGCAAAGCGCCAGGTGTCTTGGGCATACACGCTGTCGAGCTGGGTGCGACCCCCAACTGCGCTGATGGTTGAGGTAGTCATCCCCACAGGGATGGAAGGAGAGCCGACAATCCAGTCTGCGGCATTAGAGGTCAAGTATCGAAGCTTGTAATTGTCTTGCTGTGCACCGAAGTCCACCACGTGCTCGCCCTTGGGCCCTTGAGGTCGCCAGGTGCCACGCAGGGCCAGGTTGTTCCAGCCCGTGCCGGAGCCGTCCGCGATGGTGCCCGCCCCGCCACTGGCAGCGTTGGGCAACGTGTTGTTGGCACCGTTCTGGCGCTTGGTGTCCGAGCCGTAGTCATAAAGGCTGGCGGCCACCTCCCAGTCAAATACACCTTGCGTGCGGCTCTTGACCGACAGGCCATGCAAGGTGTGGGTGAGCTTTTCGTTGGTCAGGGGCAAGTCACCGCCTGTCAGCGCAGAGTAGCTGCGGCCGTCGATGTTGATCGCACCACTGGTGACGGTTTGCCCCGAAGCGTTGGTCAGGTAGGACTGTGGACGTCCCTCGGACGTGTTTTGCCAAATGCCCAGCGTGTAGGTCGCGCGCACTGTGGGGCTGAAGTCATAGGCCACCTTGGCCTTCACATGGTCCTGCACCGTGTGGTACTGCGTGGCTGTGCCCAAAATCAACCAAGGCGCATTGGCGCTGCTCAGGCCGGGCACCGCACCGCTCACAGCCGTGCCTGCTGACCCCGCCGTGCCCGTGCTCACCGTGCGGGTGGCAAATGTCAAAGGCTGGCCCTGGCTGTCGGTGTGGTTGAAATTGAGAAACCAAGACCAATCACCTGAACGGCTGCCCAACGATGCACTGGACTGCCAGCCGCCGTAAGTGGCGTGCGTGTTGTACAGGTCAAAGGGCTGGTGGGTGTAACCCATCTTCACCGTGCCTTCGAGTTTTTCGGGCATCTTGGTCGTGTACTCGACCACGGCGCCCACCGAGTTGCCCGGATAAGCCGCAGAAAATGGGCCGTACATCACGTCCACACGCTCGATCTCTTCGGGCGTGACCATGCCCCAGCGCGGCGGAAAGCTCAGGCCACTGACGCCGTTGCCCAGGTAGTTGCTCAGCAAGATGCCGTCGGCATAGACCGCCGAACGGGCGCTGTTGCCCGTGCCCGAGGCACGGCTGGACAAGATGGCGTGGTTGTAGTCGCCTTCGTAGCGTTTGCGCACCAGCAGGCTGGGCAAGTACTTGAGCGCGTCTTCGCTGTCGGTGGCGTTGATGTTTTGCTCAATTTGAGCCGCCGTAATGCCCTCCATGGTGGCCGGGATGTGCGTGGGCAGCGAGGTGGGCTGTTGGCTGACGATGGTGACCACGCCAGCGTCTTTGCTGGGGGCGTTGTCGGCTTGCTGAGCGGAGATAACAAAGGGGTAAGCCATGGCCACAGCCAGGGCAATGCGATTCTTGCGCATGAAAATTTCCTGAAAACGAAACAAGGATGACGCCCATGCGCAGGCATCTGCGCAGCGTCAACGAAAGCAGTTCAGGAAAAAGCGGGCGGGCCGCGTGGCGGCAGGGGTGAGCCGGTCAGCCAGGCAATGTGGGCTGCCGGAATGGGGCGCAGGGCATAGGCCAAGGCACTGGAAACATCGAACTGGGGCGAGACCGGCAAGGGCGGCGTCACCACGCTGGCGCACAGCGGGCAGTCCATGCCACTGGACGCAGGCGACTTGTCGGCCGAGCCGTCCTCGGCAGTCACCATTTTCATGCCCATGGTCGAACAAATCATTTGCCCCCCCTGGGGATGGACCAGCGGCGAAGCCACCGCCACCCCGATGAACAACGCGAACCACACCAGCACGAGGCGGGTGAGCACATGGGCGTTGCGCAGGGTTTGCAGGGTGGACATGTGGGGATTATCGCTGCTTTACGCTTGGGTTTGACTGACAGGACATTTGACCCCTATCAGCGGATCAGGCTCACCGCCTTGATTTGCGCCCACACGGCCAGCCCTGGCTGCAGCTGCAGGCGGTGCACCGCGCGGGCGGTCACGCGGGCCAAAACAGTGGTGCCCTGGGCATCGAGCCGCAGCAGCACCTGCTGGCCCGAAGCCTCAGGTGCCATGCTGTGGATCAAGCAGGCCAGATGGTTCTGAATGCTGGTGCCCTGAGCACGCGCCAAGGTGATGCTGACGTCTCGCGCCAAAATGCGCAATCGCACCCTGGCCCCCAGGTCCGCGCCCGAATCGGCCACCCACAGATCACCACCGGGCAGGTTCAAGCGGCACAGGCCCCAGTCCGCATCACGTTCGGCCATCTGCGCATGCACCAAAGCGCCCACGTCATCGCCCAGGCTGATGGGGGTCTGCACCGAGGCCAACACCTCCTGCACGGGGCCCGAAGCCTGAATCTGCCCTTGATCGAGCACCACCAAGGTGTCGGCCAAGCGGGCCACTTCTTCGGCCGAATGGGTCACATACAGCATGGGGACCTTCAGGTGCTCGCGCAATTTTTCCAGCCAAGGCAGCACCTCTTGCTTGCGCTGCGCGTCCAGCGCAGCCAGGGGCTCGTCCAGCAAGAGCAAGCGCGGCTGCACCGCCAAGGCACGGGCCAGCGCCACGCGCTGGCGCTCGCCGCCCGACAAGCGGCCAGTGTGCCGCCCGAGAAAATGCCCAATGCCCAAGACCTCGACGGCTTCATCGCGTGCCCGCTGGGCCGAGGCCTGTTGCGCTGCAGGCAGTCGCCGCCAGCCATAGTCCAAATTGCCCTGCACATCCAGGTGCTCGAACAAGCTGGCCTCTTGAAACACATAGCCCAGTCGGCGCTGCCACACGGGGATGAAATGCCCGGTGGCGTCGTTTTGCCAAACCTCATCGCCCTGTTGCACATGGCCCTGAGCGCGCTCCAGCCCAGCCACGCAGCGCAGCAAGCTCGTTTTGCCCGAACCCGATGCGCCCCATATCACGCTGACGCCTTGGGCAGGCAGATCCAAGGCCGCCGACAGGCAAAAGCCCGGCCTGTTCAGTGTCAGTTTCAAAGACAGCGTGGTCATGCACGCCCCCGCTTGTCCGATGTGCGCCGCTGCAAAAGCATCAAGGCCAGCAAGACACCAAAGGCGAACACCACCATGCCAGCCGCCAGCAGGTGGGCCTGTGCGTACTCCATGGCTTCGACATGCCCGTAAATCAAGGTGGACAAGACCTGGGTCTGCCCGGGCATGTTGCCGCCCACCATCAGCACCACGCCAAACTCACCCAAGGTGTGTGCAAAGCTCAAAATGGCCGCGGTCAGCACGCCATGACGGGCCATGGGCAAGGCCACTGAGAAAAAGGCATCCAGCGGCCTCGCGCCCAGGGCCATGGCCACTTCGAGCGAGCGCTCGCCCAAGTCAGCGAAGGCGGCTTTGAGGGGCTGCACGGCAAAGGGCAGCGAATAAACGATGGAGCCCAGCACCAAACCCGTGAAGCTGAACGACAAAATGCCCCAGCCCAACCATTGGGTCAACTGACCCAGCGGCCCATGCGGCCCCATGGCCACCAACAAGTAAAAGCCCAGCACCGATGGCGGCAACACCAAGGGCAAGGTGACCAGGGCACTCACCACCTCACGCCAACGTGAAGTCGATCGCGCCAACCACCAAGCCAGCGGCACGCCCAGCAGCAACAGCAGGGCGGTGCTCACCGCCGCCAACCGGAGGGTCAAGCCAATGGCCGCCCAGGCATCAGGTCCGATCAATGCGTTCTCCATCTCAGTTCAGGTAGCCGTAGGACGCCATCAGCTGCCGCGCACTGTCACTGCGCAGGAATGCCATCAGGGCCCGGGCCGCGGGCTGGTGCTCTGCGGCCTTGAGCACGATGGCATCTTGGCGGATCGGGCTGTAAAGGCTGGCGGGCAGCACCCAGGCAGAGCCACTGCTGAGACGGCCATCGCTCATGACCTGTGAGAGGGCCACAAAGCCCAAAGCGGCGTTGCCGGTTTTGACGAACTGGTAGGTCTGCGCGATGTTTTCTCCGACGATCCAATTCGGCTTGAGCCGATCGCTCAGACCCAGCTTGGCCAAAGCTTCTGTGGCGGCCAAGCCATAAGGGGCCAGCTTGGGATCGGCCAAGGCCAACTTGCCGGGCAATTTGCCTTGCAACACCTGCCCTTGCGCATCCACCACATCGGGTTGTGCACTCCACAGCACCAGTTGCCCCTTGGCGTAGGTGAACTGGGTGCTGGCCAACGCCAAGCCTTCTTGCGCCAGACGGGTCGGGGTTTCATCGTCCGCAGACAAGAGCACGGCAAAGGGTGCGCCGTTGCGGATTTGTGCGTAAAACTTGCCAGTGGAGCCCACCGAGATCACCGCCTTGTGACCGGTCTCACGCTCAAAGGCGAGCGCCAATTTGTGCATGGGCGCACTGAAGTTGGAGGCCACGGCCACCTGGACTTCGTCTGCATGCGCACTGGCAAAGCAAGCCAGCAGCAGCCCCATGAACTTGGCGATGAATTGCACGGTCGAACTCGCTATTCAAAATTAGAATAGCGATTGTATGAGCCTTCACACCCCATGACCACCCCACACCCGCTTTGGCAAGAAGCCCTCGGCCATGAAGCCACCGACAAACGGCTGGACATCCTCAACCGCATCGGTCAGGTGGGCTCGATCTCGCAAGCCGCACGCGGTGCGGGCGTCAGCTACAAAGCCGCTTGGCAGGCCGTTGAGACCCTGAGCAATCTGGCGGGCAGCCCCTTGCTCGAAAAAGCTGTGGGCGGCAAAGGCGGCGGTGGCGCCAAGCTGACACCGGCTGGCCTGCAACTGCTGGTCGCCGCACAAAAACTGCAAAGCGCCCGCGCTGCGGTGGTGGCCGAAATCCAGGAACACAGCGGCACCACCTTGAGCCAGCGGGGTGTGAGCGCTCTGGGGCTGCGCACCAGCATGCGCAACACCTTGCCCTGTACCGTCAACCGACTGCAGCGCGACGGCGGCGCAGTGCGGGTTCATTTGCAGCTGGACAATGGTCAAAGCCTGAGTTCCCGCATCACCCGCGAAAGCGCGCAGCTGCTGGGGCTGCGCCCTGGCCTGCCGGTGTGGGCTTTGTGCAAAGCGACAGCTGTCGATGTCATAGGTGCTGAGCCAACGGACAACCTGACCACCAGCAACGTGCTGCGCGGCACCGTGTCACGCGCACCGGCTGGTCAACGCGCAGGAGAAGTCTCCGTGCAATTGGGGCCTGATTTGCATGTGATGGGTTTTGCTGCAGCCGGGCATGGCCTGCGCAAGGGCGTCAGCGCTTTTGCACGGGTGGAGAGTTCAGCGGTGGTGATTGCTCTGTCGGCTTGAGGCAGCCACACACTGCACACGGCAGCACTGGGCTGGCGCGGTCCGTTCAAGCCCAGAAATTCAAATGGCACAAACTGGTGTGCGCCACTCGGTTTGTGCATCGGTCTGGGCAGAAATGCTCAGCATGGCATCCGACATGCCTTTGTTTTTGACCTGTACCAACTCGGCAATGATGGAGACGGCAATTTCTGCGGGTGTTTTGGCACCCAGCGACAACCCCACCGGACCATGCAAACGGGCCAAGGCTGTTTCGCTCAGGTCAAAGTGTTCAGCCAAGCGCTGCTTGCGCGCTTTTTGATTGCTTCGGGAGCCCAAGGCACCCACATAAAAAGCCTGGGAGTTGAGCGCCTCCAGCAAGGCCATGTCGTCCAGCTTCGGGTCATGCGTCAAGGCCACGATGGCGGTGTGCGCATCGGGCTGCATGGCCAACACTTCATCATCGGGCATGCCCGTCAAATGGATCACACCCGGCAAGCTCCAGCCTGCGGTGTAGGCCTGACGTGGCTCGCACACCAGCACTTCAAAATCGAGGGTCTGTGCCATTTGCGCCACGACTTGGCTGAGTTGACCGGCACCGATCAACAGCAAACGCCAGCGTGGGCCAAAAAACGTGGTCAGGGTGCTGCCATCAAAGGCCAGCTCCTCACCGCGTTGTGCTTGCCGCAAGTGCACCGCGCCATCGCGCAGGTGAACGGTTCGGGCAACGAGTTGGTGGGCGCTCGTGCGCTGCAAAACTTCTTCGATCCAGCCTGTGTCCAGCACAGGCTCTTGCACCAAGCGCAAAGTGCCGCCGCAAGGCAGACCAAAACGGGTGGCTTCTTCCTTGGTCACGCCATAGGCCACCATGGAAGGTGTTTTCAAATTGGCGTATTCGCCTGCCCGTATGCGGGCAATCAAGTCATCCTCAACACAACCGCCCGAGACGGAGCCACTGACGCCCCCGTCATCACGCACGGCCAGCAAGGCACCGGGTGGCCTGGGGGCGCTGCCCCAGGTTTCCACCACGGTGACCAGGGTCACACTGTGGCCCGACTGTTTCCAGGCCAGCACATCGGCCAGCACACGCAGATCCAGACTTTCCACAGCAGACCTCCGGACTTCAAGCCTGACGGATCGCGTCAGCGGTCAATGGCAGACGGCGCACGCGCTTGCCTGTCAGTGCCGCCACAGCGTTGGCAATGGCGGGAGCCGCCACAGCCGTACCGGGCTCGCCAATGCCGCCTGGCTTTTCGGTGCTCTTGACCAACACAATGTCGATCTGTGGCGCTTCGTACATGCGCACAGGTTCGTAGGTGTTGTAGTTGGTCTCTTGCACACGACCATTGTTCATGGTGATCTGGTGCTTGAGCACCGCTCCCATGCCGAAGATGATGCTGGACTGCAACTGGGCTTCCACCGTGTCGGGGTTGACCATGTGGCCCACATCAGCAGCCACAGTGACCTTGTGAACCTTGACGCTGCCATCCTTGTTCAAGCTCACTTCGGCCACTTGTGCCATGTAGCTGTCATAGCCTTCCATCAAGGCGATGCCGCGTGCACGGCCTGCAGCCACGGGCTTGCCCCAGCCGGCTTTTTCTGCCGCCAGTTTGAGCACGTTGGCATAACGTGGCTTGCCTTCCAGCATCTTCATGCGGTAAGCGTAGGGGTCTT
>Ga0228703_1001358_pt1 | contig 15158 bp, 18 predicted proteins | sample McNCre217_Aug_MG_3_FD_178020 | JGI IMG/M metagenome (GOLD analysis project Ga0228703, IMG submission 178020) | Freshwater microbial communities from McNutts Creek, Athens, Georgia, United States - 29-17_Aug_MG | ecosystem: Environmental > Aquatic > Freshwater > Creek | place: USA: Georgia... | reverse complement strand
AAAGATCTTGTTCCATTTTTTAAGAACAGAGACATACGCTCCCTTTGCGAACAAGATGTCAGTGATCTGATTCTTCATTTGCGCGTAGAGCTTGGTAATGATCCAAGAACCGTAGATAACAAAGTCGGATTTCTGCGAGCCGTCATCAACCATTTGATCAAACACGGTCAGTTTGCTGCAGCTAATCCTGCAGCCGCGAAGAATTTGGTCAGCAAGAGAGAGCGCAGACAAAGCGGTACAAAGCCAATTGCGTACAACGATCTGAAAGTAATTTTTGGATCTAAAGATTTTGCAAAGCTCAGACTCACAAATCCGAGCATTTACTTGATCGTTATGACCGGTCTGTGCACCGGCATGCGCGTATCAAGCATTGCTCGACTCAGCCCCACGGATCTCAAAGTGTCTATGAAGGGTGCGACTTACATCGATATCAGCGCAGACAAAACCGTTGCCGGAAATCGGGACATACCGATCCCGCGTCAGCTGTTTGATGCTCTGAAGTCACACCTGAGTGAGCGCAATGGCTTTGGACTGGTCGGAAGAGGGGGGAAGGGCTATTCAGATTCGGTGAACAAACCGATCAAGTCTTTTCTCAAGGAACACCATCTCGACGGACGGCATGAAAAGCTTTCATTCCACGCGTTTCGCAAGTCATTCAACAATCACATGCTGAGCCTGGGTGTTGAGCGTCACATCTGTGGGGCAATTCTGGGACACGTTGACGAAAGCATGACCACGGGAATTTACGCACTGCCGCCGTCGGTAGATATGCTGCAGCAAAGAGTAGGGCAACACCAACAAGACGTATTGGATTACTTGGGTTTCGGATGGTACTGAGTTGTTCGACACGAGTTCTCTAGTTCTTGTGGTGTGAGATGCATCTCCCGATTGCGATGGGGAGACGTCGTGTATGCACCTAAGTCGCTATTTAGAGATGTCATGCTTAGTTGACAGTAAATGCTGGTCGAAATTGAGCGCACTAAGAAGCTTGGTTTGCTTCCCAAGAATCTGATTGGCAACACTCTCTACTGATAAGCCTGTTGTATAGCAAGTGTTGTTCACATGATTGTTCTTGTGTCCGAGCAGTGCGCAGCGGTAGTCGAACTGAACTCCGATTTTGTCGAGATAGGTGTTAAGTGCGGCACGCAAACCATGTGGGTTGAGTCGTTTAAGGTCAAGCCCTGGATTCAGATTTGAGAATTCCTCGTACAACGTCGAGATCGCATCTGAACAACCCTTATCCTTGCCTCGGTCTTTGAAGGGAAAAGGACCATTAACTTTGAGAAAGTTTTTGAGCGCAGTATGCAGCTCTGCGGGGATCGGAATTTGGCGTTTGCCTGCAGCTGTTTTATCAGCCATGAGGTCAATGATCAAAGTTCCTTCAAGGGTCTTGATCAAGTCTGACGATCTCAGTCGACAGATGCTCGTGATCCGCATGCCGGTTACTACAGCTGTCATCACGACTAAATAAAACGCCGGATTCGCCTTTCCAAACTTGGCAAATTCTGGGCCGCCGAAAACAGTGCACACACGCTCCATCGTTGCAATACCAGCAGACGCACGAGTCTTGCGATTGCTTGCACAGACGCTTGGTTTCCAGTGCGCGAGCGGATTGGCGCATCGGATCGTATGTTTACTGAGCAGAGTCTCGTAGATGCGCTTGACTAATCCAATGCGCTCTTCGATAGTGCGAATACCGAGGTGCTTTAGATGATTGTTTTCGTAGTCGCTGAAGTGCTCGCGGGTTAACTCATGCAGAAAAGGGTTATTGAATGCTTTGGTAAGGATGTTGATCCGCGAGACTTCATCTTTACTTGGGCTGCGATCCCTAAAGCTGCAGTAAGTTGCTAATGCATTCGGTAAAGTCAGCGGCAAACCCGCTGTGTACTTCTCTCTTACCTCTCGCTTAAACCCTTCAATGATTTCATTGCGAATGTCTGCGCTCATAAACGCAGGTGGCGTGAGCGCAACCGCTGCTGTGGAAGTTTTTGGTTCGGTTTCTTCCTTTTGTGTTTCGACATTACTTTCGCTTGCCCAAAAAGCTGGCATGTTCAACAACCCGAACTTGATCAAGCGCTCGATGTGTTTCATCAACTGCTCATGTTCTTGCTGTGTCGTTGCAATAAAGACGCCGTGACGTAAATCACAGACGAAGCCTTGGCACTTTTGTTCAGGCTCTTGAGTCAGATCTGCAGACAGTCGCTGCTTCATGCGCTCAATAAGTTTGTGTTGTGCCAAAAGCTCGAGCAGTTGGTTCGCAGCATTGCTTCCAACCTCGCCCATGGTACGGATTACCAAGTGAGGAAGGTTGATTTGATAGATGTGATTCATTTTCAAGAGTTGAAAAGTTGAGGTCGACTTACGCATTGATTTGCGTCATGACCAGAATTTTTCTCTTTGCCTCTAGAAAAGAATGCAGAAATAACGGCTGAATACCTAGGCTATTTATTTCAATAGTCGCATCGAAAGTGTGTAGCCCTATACATCCAGGATGTACATAAAAAGTATTTATCAAGAGCGTGCTTATCATTGAAAAGCTCTTGCATTAGTAGTTCTTGATGACGAGTGTCAGCTTAGTTACTCACCGCATAGACCACTGAAAAGGCCCCTCAGAGGGCCCTTTCTTTTTTGGATGACGAAAGCCTTCAACGACAGCGATGCAGCGGTTGCAGTCATTGGATCACTATTGCTTTAGCAGCGATGGAGCACTTCAGAGTGCTGCCAACAGTTCAACGCACATTTATGTCGCGATTATGAAATTTTGTTTTTTATAGCTGCATTTTTAGCTCTAGAACCAATTGGGAATTGTGAGAAGTTCTGCGTTTTTTTAGCATTTCCAGATGCTAAAAAACGTCACCCATTCAAATCTCTTTCTCTTGTTTTGTCTCGTTGCAAACCTTGCAACTTTGCCTGCGTTAACAGCATCTGCCAGCGCCAGCGAGACGTCGCTCAGCAATGACGATACAGAGTTTGTCTTCGTCGGCCGCTGCCCCAGTGGAGATCAATATCGATTGTTTTCATATCAGATGGATGTAGATGGATTGATGCAATCGTTCTACGACTATGAAGGCCCCGCAGGAAAGGGAACGGCCAGAACGAACACCCCACCCAAAAAAATGCTCACACGCCTGTGTCGCAACTTAGCCGACATCAACGACGGCTCTAAATTCGACTAACAAGTTGCACTAGGAAATATAAAAATGGACTTGAATCTTCTCGAGCAGGCGCTGTCATTGGATACGCAAAGTTTGCTTGCGGTTTTCTGCATATTTGCATTGGCTGGATTTGTCAGTGGTCTCTCAGGCTTTGGTTTCTCTGCAGTTGGCATTGCCGTTTTGTGGTTCATGCAGCCAACCCGTGCAATTCCACTGTTGATGGCACTCTCAACGATTAACCAGTTGCTTTCAATCAATCAGCTCAAACATGACATGCTTCCTGTGTCGCAATGGTGGTCACAGGGACCTGCAACTTATATTTTGGGTGGCGTTTGCGGTATTCCATTTGGCATCTGGGTGATGGCAAATCTTCCTGCCGCAGAGCTAACACTAGCCACGGGCATCGTGTTGCTGTTTTACACCCTCTGGATGATGTTTAAACCTCACACCCTGTCCATCAATAACACGGGCACAACTGAGCACATGTTGGTCGGAATGTTGGGTGGGGTGATTGGTGGGTTTACTGCATTCCCTGGTGCAGCCCTCGTAGTGTGGGCAGGCTTAAAGAACTTATCTAAGACTGAGCAACGAGCAGTTGTTCAGCCATACATCCTTGCCATGCAAGTCATCTCACTATTCAGCATGATTTTTATGCGGTCAGGTGACTTGACCACTAATCCATTTGATGAAACCTTTTGGCTTCTCTTTTTTCTACTGATCCCTGTCGTATTGCCCATGACTAAGTTAGGCGTGATGGCTTTCAGAAAAATGTCGGACATGAACTTCAAGAACATCACGCTTGGTGTTCTCGCCTTTTCAGGTGGTGGACTTATTTACAAAAGTTCATCCGTAGTACTTTTCTTGATTACGGCATTACCCATATCCAAGTGAGTTAGAGCTCAACGGCTTCCTCGATACATGTGCAGTTAAGCTACGATGAGGTCTGTACCTTGAGGCGTTGAAGCTTTCAAGTTTGGCAATGAGAACTTTAAAAGTGTCTTTTTATCGCGATGCTGCGCTTGTCGAAGTTGCACGCACCTAGGTGGCTGTTGTATTACGAGCTCCGACAATACATAAAGGCAGCGTCTTGAAACTTATCGAAGCGCTTGTGTGCATCTCAACTAAGCGACTGCTCTCAGCCTAAAACTGGCGTTACAAGCGTGGTTGACAGGAGTGCAGCGATTGCAGCCGTTCGCACCACTTACTAATTTGACACAGCTATCAAACAAAATCAGATGAGCGACCATTTCGCTAAAACATGCTTTATTGATTGGTTATTTCAGCTCGCCCGATGCTACGTCATCTAAATGACACGTAATCTTGGCATATTGAAGTCTTCTTATTTGGAGATTAGCAATGAAAACTTGGAAAATCGCTTTCTATTGTGTAGCTGCTTTAACTGTTGCCTCGCTCACTCAGGTAGCTATTGCGCAGCTAGCCCCTACGGGCAATCAAGGCATTGCCGTGAAACTGATCGGCGCTCTCAACCTGCAATCCCAACTGTCCGAAATCGGCAATCGCCAATTACGACTGCGCTTGGTCACCATTGCTCCTGGTGGTGTGCTTGCCTTGCATGATCACAAAGACCGTCCTTCAGTCGAAATGCTTGTCAAAGGCAACGCAATGGAATACCGTAACAACACCCCGAAAGAATACAAAGAAGGCGATGCGATGATCGCTGATGTAGATACCGTCCACTGGTGGAGGAATGACGGTGCAGAGCCTGCAGTACTGGTCGCAGCTGACATCTTCAACGCGCCAAAGAATTAAGCACTGATAGAAATTGGTCGCTCAGTACCAACTGAGCGACTGCTCACAGCCTAAAGCTGACGATGTAAATTACACGACGGCCCCATGCTAGAAAGAAGAATGTTGAACTCTTCTGTAAATATCTTATGAAGCGTCAAGTTGCGTCTTCTTTTGAGCCATTGCGGGTGTTTCTCGCTTGTACGTTTCATAGTATTTACGTAATTTTTCGATCGCGATTGCATCTTGACTCTCAGTAATGATCAGTCTGTTTTTCCCACCGCCGTCGCAATAGATCGAAATCTGTGAAATGTGATCCACTTCGAGATACCAACCTTTTGTTCTTCGTTGCAGAACTACCCGAGTTGCTACGCGCGAGTATTTGTATCGATTTGCAACTCGTTTTCCAGAGCAAGCAACGTATAAAGCATGCGCGCGCTTAGAAATAGGAATTTCCATTCGATCAAGCTGCTCTTCTGCAAGTGATGCAAGCTCGTCAATTTGTGAAAAGCACTTGAAAACGTGTTCACTAGCTCGACCGTTAACTTTAGAAAGCGCTTCATAGATAGCAGTCTCGTTTGATGCGTCGATAAAAATAGACTTTGACATAAGAGAGTTCCTTAATGGTTGATTGACGCAGTGATTTGCGCCATGACCAGAATTTTTCTCTTTGCCCGTAGAAATATGCGTAGGAATAACGGCTGAAAACCTGGGTTATTCCTTTCATTAGGCGGATCGAAAGTGAGTAGTTCCATCCACTTGGAAAGCTACTTAAAAAGTCTAAAGCAAGAGCCTGTTCGCACTGACAAGCTCTTGCCTCAGTAGTTCTTGATGACGAATGTCAGAACATACCCGCGAGCGCTCGAGTCAACCCATTCTTTAGCACAGGAGCTGCTTCGTCAAACTCAAGGTTCATTTTGTTTGCAGAAGAAATAACTCGGGTTTGGTAGGTCTTCATGTCGACCTGATCTGTGAAAGTCACGGACTCAGAACCGCTTGTGCCTTGAGCCATCGAATGTCTCGAATTCACCTGCGCTTGCTTGCCGTTAGCCAAACGTTCTTTGATCTGAACGTCCGTAACTATTGAGTAGTAAACGTCTTTAACAAGTGATCCAGCAACAACTTCTGCAACACCACCCACCAACGCAGCTGTAGCTGCTTGTTTGTTGTCCATTCCATTTCTTCCACCGGCTACCGTACCAACGGCCATACCCAACGCAGCACCTTGAATCGCGGCACCGAATCCTCCACCTGCCTGTTGTTGAATCGCTGTCGGACTTGTCTTGCCAACAAAAAGAATGTTCGCTTGTAAGAAAAACTTTGCTTGCTTTGGGTCTCGGACAATACGATAGCCTTTGCTGATTACCGCGTTTGTGACTTCCTGCGCAACGTCCATCTCCTGGCGATCAGATGTGTTTCTGATTTGCACAAAAACAGTCATTTGTTCGGGTGGCACTGGATCTAGAAAAACCGTCGCAGACATCTTCGTTTGCACATCTAGGTCACGTTTTCCCAGTGCAACTTGCGTCGCAGCACAACCTTGCAGCATCAGAACCGCAGCGGTGACTGTGTAGATAGTGATTTTTCTAAAAGCCATTTTGCTAATTTCAGTTTTCAAACTTCTCTCCCACGTTTTAGAGATTTTTTAGATTGCTTCAACAGAGCGTGCGCTCTGTCATGAAAGGAAATACTTGAACTTCTAAGTCATCAAAATCAAACCCAACAAAGCTCAATGAATAGATATGTATATGCATCATTTCAGGTCGATAAAAGCCACTCCTTTTCAACTTGTAGATCGCACGTGATCACGCCGACCAAAGCTCAAATCCACACTTCGAGCAGTCGGCAAGGGCTGTAGTAGTTTTGTAAGGTGTGTGTCGATAGATGCCGTGAGCTCCACAGCTGATGCAACGATGTTTTCCGGTCTTATCTTTTGAGTGTGGAATGGTGTAGTAGGTCGACTCACTCATTCGTTTTTTCGTTGATACCGAAAGGCTGAATAGCCAAATAACTCCACCCAGCAAGGAAATACCAATCGGCAATTTCGGAAGCAATCCAATGACAATCAATGCAATTCCAAAATAGCTCATGCTTTTGGCGAATTCTTTTTGACTCTCTGCGTATGTGGTTTCGATTAGTTTGAGCCGCGCTAGTCCTTCTGGGGTTTGCAGTGCCGGAACGAATCTCTTGGAAGAGTCATGCTCTTTAGACTGAGCAAAATCTGCAACAGTGACTTGAAGTTCAACTTTTTCGGCACGCTGACCGCGCGATGTGCTCACTGCTCGAAATTTGACTGGCGCCCACTTGGGTAAATGCACTTCACCCGCAACGTTGTGAGCAGCTACGAAGTATTCCAAGCCATCACTGCCTCGAATTCGTCCTTTGCCAGACTGAGAGTTAAACCAGAGAACTTTTCCGGACATCTCAACAGCAGTTACTTTGGACGTTATTTGTTCTTCTTTTTCATTCATTTTTGTCTCTTTTTATTGATTGCAACCGTCACTCTCGGATCAAGATTTCTTGAGCCTTGATTCACACAATCGATCCTCCATCGCGAAAAATTATTCGAAATGAGTAGCAAACTCTGTAGATGCAAATGCAACATTTCAGGATGCTCTGCACATGCCAGCTCAACTCTCTGCTTCTACCAAAAAACCGGACTCAAACGACCTTCGGGCTATCCTGGCTTGGAACGTGCGACGTTTGCGGGTTCAACGCAAGATGAGTCAAGAGCAACTTGCTTTCGAATCCGAGCTTGACCGCACGTACATAAGCGCTATTGAGAGAAAAGTTTGGAATGCTTCTTTGTCGAGCATCGAAAAAATTGCATTAGCACTTCAAGTCCCAGCCTGGAAGCTTCTGCACACGCCATCATCTGACTGATGAGTACGCGCTGAGCGTCACCAAGATCTAGACAACTTCATCTCTTTGATTCGCGCATGCAGTTGACTTGCATGAACGAATCTGTAGAATCTGAAATGTAGTGTTTGCATCTCATTTCGGTTTGCGGATATTACTACACAAACCCAAAAATTTGAACATCATATTGATGTGCGTTGGAGAACTCAAAACAGAACTCTTCAACAGCATCGCAGTGTCGTTCAATCCAAAGATCATCAAGATAGAACATACATATGGAGTTTTTCTCAACGCCTTTGCTTCTTGCATATGCGCCCCTATACGTGTGCACTGCGGCACTTGCACTTTCGAGTTTTGCTATTTGCACAAGACTCATCGTGTTCGCTCAAAGCTATGGCAATCACAATCATGAAAAGGATTTCGAGCGGTTTCAGATTCTTGCTACGGGCGGGGCAATGATGTGCTTGACGCTTGTTGCTTGTATTGGAATTTCAACAGGGTGGTTTTATGCCATCCAGCACTACAACCATTTTTGAACTGGCGTCTTGGGCATGACAAATCACTCGGAGAACCAAACGCCAATTAATTTTTCTGACTACGCATTGGTGTATGGATCACAAGTCTGCGGATTGCTTGCAGGCGTTTTGACGTGGGAAGAGGGGCTATTGAAGGCATTCATAGCAGCCTGCAATGGTCTGCTGATGGGTACCTTTCTGTTGTTGATTGGATTGCTCATCATCCGTCAACCTCCGGCACTCCTAAATCGCGTACTACAGGGTGAGCCGATAGATGATGTCAAGCGAGACCGTGATGATTCCTGAGATAGCAGAAAACCCCTCCATCTATGAAAGAAAAAAGCCCCATTAACGGGGCTTTTTCGTATCTGAAACTGTGAGAGCATGCAAGACGATCTGTACTCGCGAACGTGATTTGTAAATTTACAAATTTACGTTTACTCAAAGATTTACAGACGTATTTACATGAACGACGATAAACATACACCGAGCATGGGCCCATTGACACTTGAAGATGTGCGCGTTGCAGTGCAAGAAATTGCAGATAGTGACAGTTCAAAAACGAACGCTTCAGCTATCCGTAAGCACCTAAAGCGTGGGTCCAATAGCACGATACAGAAACTTCTTGATGGACTACGCACTGCTAGGCAGAGCGAAATCACAAAAGAGCTTCATACAGATTTACCAGAGATGCCGCTTGCGGAGATGCAAGCTCTATGGATAACTGCAGCTCTTGCTGCAAAGCAAAATAGTTACGCAAGACTCGTTGTTTTGCAACAAGAGAGAGATGCTGCACACATAAAAGTGAGCGCACTTGAAACTGACCTCCAAAATGCAAATGAAGAAATTGATTTACTTGTCGGGCAGGTCGGCAAACTTACAAATGAAGTCACTCAGAGTGCAACTCAGTGCATTGAAAAAGAGAATCAAGCTCAACTCGAACTCCAAAAGCAAAACGACAAGAATGCTGAGTTACTAAGCGCTTTTGAAAGTCAAGTGACGGTTTTAGAAAAAACGATTGTTGATATTCGTCATGCTGGAGAAATTGAGCAATTGAAATTCACTGCTGAGAAATCAGCTCTTGAAAGAGTGATTAATCAACAATCAGAACACCAAGCGCGGTTACAAAAACTCCTCGATCAATTGCAACCTGTGAAAAGCAATTGATCATCACAGGAAAATCCGTAACTAATAAGCGCAGAGCTGCAAGCAAATGGCAGCAGGGTGCCGCAACGCGGGGCAAGTGCGTCCAGCACGCAGCCTCTGTTCGCTCCGGCGAACAGACAGGGGGGAGCCGCCGACAAAAACACTGCCTACGCCCCGTGAGGGCGAACGCGTCCAGCGTTCGTCGCGGAACGCGAGCGGGCTGTGTTTAGTGCCACCCCAGTGGCGCGGTTGTTGGCGGGGGGCGAAGCCCACGCCTCCCCTGAATGCGCAGCATTCAAGCGAAAGCGGGGGGCACCCTGTTACAAGTGTGCGCGTTCAGCGCAGTCCGAAGGACCGACAAGCGCAGCGCCGGAGCACGCCGGAACGGGGTGCCCCCCGCTTGCGGGGAAGGCGCGCAAGCTTACGGAGTAAGCGCTGCAGCTGCGAAGCAGCGAAAGGCAAATGTTCCACGACATGTGAGCCGTCCAGGCTCACAAAGAAACACGGCGCCTCAAGGCGTGGCGCAACGCGCCAAGTGTTTCTGGTGACGTGAAACATGCGCAGTGACGAAGTCACGAAGTGCATTTAGAACAGCCCGGTAGGACTGTTTTAAATGCATCAGTTTCGTTGTGTGCTTCGTAGCATTAAAGCTTCGAAACACATAACGAAACACGGTATGAAAAAAGAAAGAACGCCTGCACAGCGGGAGGCTTTTGTCAAAGCACAAATCATGCTTGCGATGCACCCGGAAAGCCCACGCGTGCGCAATGAAAAAAAGATCTATATAGCTTTGCATCACATACACGGATGGGGCTTTAGTACTGCATTAATCACTGCAAGATCATCACAAACTAAGAGCACCAGTTTTGTAACGGGTATGTATAAAACTGGATTGATTCGCTATGAAACTGTTCTCGGAAAAAAATACGTCCTTCTGACACGAAAAGGACTGGAGCTGCTCCGAAACATGAGCGACCCGGACGATGAAATTTCTTGGGAACGAACTCAGCTCACATTGATTCACAGCGTCAATCTATTTGCATTTCAGCATAACAACTATGTTCAACAACTAATTGCAGATCGCCAAGCAACTATTTGGGAAACTCATCAGTGGATTTCAGAGAGACAACTCAGAACTCGATTGAGTAACTCGACACAAGACGGTGCTAAAGTGCCAGATGCTTGTTTCATCACTGTCAAGGAAACTATTTACTTTGAGGTTGAGCGATCAAAGAAAAGCAGAAAAGAAATTGAAATCATGTACTTCAACTTGATTAGATTGATTGAAGACGATGTAACTCACAGAGTAGAAATCCATTTTCTAAAGAATTTCTCAAAAAGTTATTTGAGTGTTTTTGATTCGTGGTTGAGAGATGGCGTATGCCCGCTTTATGGTGATCGCGGTAATGGTGAAATTTCTCTACTCATGAAGATAGAACTCTCAGCAACGATGCGAGCAGCCATGTCTCGCATCGAGTTCGTTGAGGCATTTTGAAAAGCTGGTTCTGCATCACACATTGATCTGCTCAAGAACTTCATTTCAACAAGTTCGCTACACAACTTTCAAAAAAATTACACATCGCTGTTGTTCATTTCTGATGCACCAAGAAGCTTCCACCGAAGCAACAGGCGTCTTCTCTGAAGACGTTTATCTGGTGAACGTCATGTCATTTGACATGAATTTCAAACTCAATAGAAATGAAAACCAACTATGAAAAATGGAAAATTAACACCTGAATGCAATGCACGGCTTGACTTGTTACTTGCGGTTACCAACAGTGAGAGACGACATTGTCAGATCACACTGAAATTGGAAGGCGGTTACCTGAGCTGTCGAGTGGACTTCGGAGTGTCTATCACCCTAGGGTGTCACATTGAAAAAGGTCACTGGGCAGTGTTAACTCATGATGAGAATCAACGCTTCATTACACAAGTTGTAGATTTAGAAACCGTCGGTACACGAGCTGCTTTTGTTGAGGCATTTGGTGAAACACCGTTTGTCACGAATCCTGCCTTGGTTGAAAAAATCTTGAGCATCATTTGCGACTTTTCTAAGCGGGTGAATTTGTTTTATGAACCGCAAGTGGCACTTTGGTGATCATCAAGAACTAGAACCATCTTTGTGGACTTAACTGCTTTTGAATTTCAAAAGTTTAGAAGTAGTTGATTTTTTACGCCCCACCGTATGGTGGGGCTTTTTTTTTCGCTTTTGGTGATGGAACGCTGACATCGTCTTCACCACGCAATCGCACCCCAGAAATTACACATTGTTGTTTTTCATTTCTAGCGCACCGGTTGCTACTGAGCAATTTCATACCTTCTTTCTGGAGGCATGAGCGGTGAGTTTCTTGCGCTAAGCAAGATTTAAAAATCAAAAATAGGAGTGTGAAATGCACAAAAAAAATTTAGGCTCGAATGAGCTACTCGCTGTCTACAGCGAAGAACAGACGTACATCTTGAAACTAAAGGAAGGTTGGCTCAGGGCGTTTGATCGTGGTGAGGTTTACAACCTCAGTGATGTTTACAAGGATCAATACGACTTCAATAGCTCTGAAAGTCTCGCCTCTTGGCAAGCGAACACTCAGCGTATTTTGGAGCGCAAGCCTGAACATATATCGGCTATCAAGTACTTGAAGTTGTGCGGAGACTCAACAGAGTTCAACTTCGTCATGTTTAGCCATCCCACAGTAGTTGAAGGTCACTATGCAATCAGGCGCACAAATGACATTTCTAAAGTTGCACTAAGGAGCACGCTTGAAGAGTTCATGGTGCAAATTCAGCTTGAAGATCTGATTCACACGGTTGTTCTTTTTCTTGAAGATGGACGAGTCTTGGCGAATACGGAATCACAGCCTTCAATTGAAATTCAGTACGAACTCAAATCAGCGAATCTTGCCCTTGCAATCTCAGATGGGTTCACAGCGCTGCAAATCGATAAAGACATTCAGGCAGAGCTTATCAACATCGTTTTGGATTTCACTGAAAGCAGACGGCTTACGTCAGAAACTTTTAAGCCGATTCACACCAAGCGAGGTGTCGTTCAGTGATGCGGTTTGATAAACCTCTGTATCCCCAATCAGCATCTGCGCACCTGATCTTGTTCTTGGGCGATCACGATGAGCAGAGGCATGAGCTCTTTCTAAGTCTTAATGGCAGTTATCTCAGCTGCAAGATTGATGACTTGGTGACCGTAGGGTGTGACATTGAAGAAGAACATTTCTTGGTGTCGTTTCATGACGAGCAAGGTCGATTTCTGTCACAAAGAATTGTTCTTGCAGAGGTTGGTACTCGATGTGTTTTTGAACGAGCGCTTAAGGAAACATCATTTGCTTCCAATCGTGATCTTTGTGCAGAAGTGCTCGACGTGATTTGTGGTTTTTCGAAGTTCCTGAACTTGTACTTTGAGTGACCAATGAAATTGGTGACTCATTCATACATCAAGTTAGCTTGCTGTCGCGATTTATCTCGCTTCAGTGTTTTCAAGTCCCGCATATGCGGGACTTTTTTTGTTCAAAATTTACTCTGCACAAGAGCCATGGTGTGGCTTGGCTTGAGGCGTTAGAAATTGCAACATAAACTCTGACGTCAGATTTTGTTCATCAAATCAGGCAAAATCGCGCCTTCGTTAAACAAGGAGACTATCCGTGAACAAGACAGAACTCGTCGAAGCATTGGCAAAAGAAACTGACGTGAGCAAGGCAGCTGCTGCTCGTGCAATTGATGGATTGATTGGCATCATCACCAAGACAGTTGCCAAAAAACAAGACGTTCAGTTGATCGGCTTCGGCACTTTCAAAGCTAGCAAACGCGCTGCACGTACTGGCAAGAATCCACGCACTGGTGAAGCATTGAAGATCGCTGCATCAACAGTTCCAACTTTCAAGGCTGGTGCCGCTTTCAAAGCTGCCGTGAACAAAAAGAAGTGATTGAGTTCACTTAATGCAAAGGGGCCTTTGTGGCCCCTTTGCTGTTTGGTGAAGTGCTTTTGAGCTAAATTAAAACGTCAATAAAGATTGAAATAAATTGTTACTTTCATGAGATTCGTGTGACATTGCAAACGTCGATGATTCGTTCCATTGAAGGCCGGTTGGCATTAATTAAACGGAGCGAATTGTGAAGAACGTCAAGTTGCAAGTTGTGGGATATGGGTTGGCTTTGCTGGGATTTTTTATTGGCTTTGTCGTTGTCGGCCAATCTGAGCAAACATTTGGCATCGATACAACTGCACGGGAGAAAACCAATCAAGAATTGCAAGTGGCAATTAGCCAGCTGGAACAAAACTGCAGCAGTAAAAAATACGCTACAACCGACGAGGAGTTTGTTTTTGGTCGAGTTTGTCGTAATAGCCAATCATTGCGGATTGAGCTAGACCATCTGCGTAAGAAGAATGAAGAAGCGGAAAACGAGGTTGAAGCTCAATTCTGGTTGAGTGTGATGATCATCGGAAGTGTCTTCGCATTTTTGCTTTTGTCCATAGTAAAGTCGATCGATTGGTTCATTCAATCGCGATCCTACAAGCCCGTCGTCATCAAGGTTCCACGCGTAATTACGCAGTTCGCATAATCAAATCATGAACAATTTTTTGTGGTTATCTGTTGTCACTGCCGCTACGGCAATGTCACTGATGATCCTGCTTCACTCAGAGAGTGTGAAAAGCCGAAGGGTAGTTCTATTTGGACTTTCTTTGTTGCTGGTTGGCTATTTGGGCTGGCGTATAAGCGTCACTGTTGCATGGGGGCAAACAACCTTTTCTGGGATTTATACAAAGTTAATTTTTCTAATTGAACTTTGCTGGATCTTGGATGTGGTTCACAGTTTGCATTTTTACGCATACAAAACAAAGACTCTGTGTAGTGAAGTCACTGTGCAGATGCGCCAAAGTTCAATAGATGTTGTTATCCCGAGCTACAACGAACCACGAGAAATTCTGAACCGAACCTTAATGGCTGCCAAAAACATAGTTTGGCCGGGCGAGGTTCGAATTTATCTGTTAGATGATGGCAAAAGAGACTGGTTGCCAGCGCTGTGTAAAAAATGGGGAGCTACCTACATCAGCCGACCTGATAACGAGTCAGCAAAGGCTGGAAACATCAATCATGCATTGACTTATTTGCATGGTGACTTTACGTTGGTACTGGATGCTGACTTTTTGGTGTCACCAGATGCGGTCGAAAAACTGATTGCTCCGATGGGCAATCCACAAGTTGCAGTAGTTCAAGCTCCTCAGGAGTTTTACAACCCTGATCCGATTCAGCGGAGTTTAGAAATCGCTGAACTTAGCCCAAATGATCAGCGGCATTTTTTCAATGGAATATTGCATGTCAGGAGCAACGGTGAGGCTGCCTTCTTTTGTGGCAGTGGTGGATTGATCCGAAACTCCGCGTTGAAGATGCTTGGAGGTTTTCCAACTGAGTCAATTACGGAAGATATTTTCCTGTCAATCAAACTGAAACAGTTGGGATTTGAGTCAGTGTCTATCAAGGATCCAGTGGCAGTTGGTCTTTCGCCAGAAACCATCAACGACATGATTAAGCAAAGAAGTCGCTGGGGGGAGGGGGCCTTGCAGATGAATGCCAAGCTCTGGGAGCTGAATGTGTCTAAGCAATCACTCAAATTGATTGATAGATTGAGATTCCTTCCGATGTATTGGACGGTTTCGTTTCCAGTTCGATTTGTTAGCTTGATTGTTCCTCAGCTGTATTTTTTATTCGGATGGAGTGCAGTTGCTGATGCATCA
>Ga0228703_1001352_pt1 | contig 15183 bp, 12 predicted proteins | sample McNCre217_Aug_MG_3_FD_178020 | JGI IMG/M metagenome (GOLD analysis project Ga0228703, IMG submission 178020) | Freshwater microbial communities from McNutts Creek, Athens, Georgia, United States - 29-17_Aug_MG | ecosystem: Environmental > Aquatic > Freshwater > Creek | place: USA: Georgia... | reverse complement strand
CAGTCGAAGTGTGGTGGCAGGCGATTTGTTTGTGGCTTTGAAGGGCGAGAACTTTGATGGCGCGGCCTTTTTGTTGCAAGCGCAAGCGCAAGGTGCTGTCGCAGTGATGTTTGAAACGCCCGATGTGCAAAGTCCTGAGACCCAAAGGCACTTGGAAGGTGTTCATGTGCCTGCTTTCTGTGTGCCCGATGCACGCGTGGCATTGGGTGAATTGTCTGCAAATTGGCGTCGACAGTTTGACCTGTCGCTCATTGGTGTCACTGGCAGCAATGGCAAAACCACTGTGACCCAAATGATTGCAGCGGTGTTACGCGCCGACACCACGCAGCCCTCGATGTCGACACAAGGCAATTTGAACAACGAAATTGGCGTGCCATTGACCCTGTTCAACTTGCGTGCATCACATCGCCGTGCCGTGATTGAACTGGGCATGAACCATCCGGGTGAAATTGAAGTGCTGGCACGTTATGCCCAGCCTACCGTTGGCTTGGTCAACAATGCACAGCGTGAGCATCAAGAATTCATGGCCACTGTTGAGGCGGTTGCGCGAGAAAATGCGGAAGTGATTCGCGCTTTGCCAGCGCATGGCGTGGCCGTATTCCCTGCTGTTGACACTTACACGCCTTTGTGGCGCGAGTTGGCTGGCAAGCGTCCAACCCTCACATTTGGTTTTGACGTGGGTGATGTTCAGGCTCACGACATTGCCTGGGTCCATGGCGCGTGGCAATTCACATTGGTGGCTGCGGCGCAGGCCTTGCCGTGTCGTTTGAACATTGCAGGACGCCATAACGTGTTGAACGCGCTGGCCGCCACGGCGTGCGCCTTGGCAGCGGGCATGCATTTGGTCGACATTGTGAAAGGGCTGGCGTCATTCGAGCCTGTGAAAGGACGCTCCAAATCTTGTCAATGGCAAATTGCGGGGCATGCCTATACCTTGGTGGATGACACCTACAACGCCAACCCTGACTCGGTGCGTGCTGCCATTGACGTGTTGGCTGAATTGCCTGCACCGCGTTTGATGGTGCTGGGCGACATGGGTGAGGTAGGTCAACAAGGCCCTGAGTTTCATGCTGAAGTCGGCGCCTATGCCCAATCCCGCGGGATTGACGCACTGTTCACTTTGGGTCATTTGTGCGTGCACAGCAGCCGTGCCTTTGTAGGTGCACGGCATTTTGAAACGATGGAGGCCTTGCAAGCGGCCGTTGTGTTGCACATGCCAAGTTGCAACAGTGTGGTGGTCAAAGGATCTCGATTTATGAAAATGGAGCGCGTGGTGGAAAGCTTGCGCGTGCTGGCCGAGTCAGCTCAAGCAACCGAAAGAGAGTCCTTGCATGCTGCTTAATTTGGCTCAGTGGTTGCAAACTTTGTCACCTGAATGGGGCTTTTTGCGCGTGTTCCAGTACATCACGTTTCGTGCGGTGATGGCCGCCTTGACCTCCCTCTTGATTGGCTTGATTGCGGGGCCTGCAGTGATTCGCCATTTGACGTCTTTGAAAATTGGTCAGCCTGTGCGCGGCTATGGCATGGAAAGTCATTTGGCCAAAAGTGGCACACCCACCATGGGAGGTGTCTTGATTTTGTTGTCGATTGCCATCAGCACCTTGTTGTGGTTTGACTGGACCAATCGTTTCGTCTGGATTGTGCTGATCGTGACCTTGGGCTTTGGCGCCATTGGATGGGTCGACGATTGGCGCAAGGTGGTCAACAAAGACCCAGAAGGCATGCGCTCACGTGAAAAATACTTTTGGCAATCCATGATTGGTTTGTTGGCAGCGTTTTATTTGGTTTTCAGTATTTCTGAAAGCTCCAACTTGCGCGTGCTGGACTTGTTTGTGAAGTGGGTCATTTCGGGTTTTGATGTGGACCTGCCACCCAAAGCGGGACTCATGGTGCCCTTCTTTAAAGAGGTGAGCTATCCCTTGGGCGTGTTTGGTTTCATGGTCATGACCTATTTGGTCATTGTGGGCTCTAGCAACGCCGTGAACTTGACAGATGGTTTGGACGGTCTGGCCATCATGCCGGTGGTGATGGTGGGCTCAACCTTGGGGGTCTTTGCCTATGTGACAGGCAGCTCGGTGTATGCCAAATACTTGTTCTTGCCCTACATCCCTGGTACGGGCGAGTTGATGATTTTTTGTGCAGCCATGGCAGGCGCTGGTTTGGCTTTCCTGTGGTTCAACACCCACCCTGCGCAGGTCTTCATGGGCGATGTCGGTGCGTTGGCCTTGGGTGGTGCATTGGGCACCATTGCCGTCATCGTGCGCCAAGAAATTGTGTTGGCCATCATGGGCGGTATTTTTGTGGTGGAAGCTTTGTCGGTGATGTTGCAGGTGTCTTACTTCAAGTACACCAAAAAGAAATATGGCGAAGGACGTCGCATTTTGAAGATGGCGCCCTTGCACCACCATTTTGAAAAAAGCGGTTGGAAAGAAACCCAAGTGGTTGTGCGTTTTTGGATCATCACCATGCTGTTGTGCTTGGTGGGTCTGTCGACTTTGAAGCTGAGATAAGCATGAACGATCTTCAAGGCCAACACATTTTGATTTTGGGGCTGGGCGCTTCCGGCTTGGCCATGGCGCGCTGGTGTGCGTTTGCAGGCGCAGCAGTGACGGTGGCTGATACGCGGGAGGCACCCGCCAATTTGGCCATCTTGCAAAGTGAGTTGCCGCAAGTGCCATTTGTATCGGGTCCCTTCAGTGCCAGTTTGGTCGAAGGCAGCGCCATTCGCGCGGTGTTTGCAAGCCCAGGTTTGGCACCTGCCGATACAGCCCCTGTGTTGGATGCTGCCAAGTCCATGGGGCTGTGGACGGGTGGCGAACTGACCTTGTTTGTGCAAGCCCTCGAGAAACTCAAGGCCACACGCGACTACACCCCCAAAGTCTTGGCCATCACGGGCACCAACGGCAAAACTACGGTGACCGCATTGACCGGCCAATTGATTGAGCGCGCCGGCAAAACAGTCAAGGTGGCCGGCAACATTGGCCCGACCTTGTTGGACACTTTGCGTGAATGTGCAGACGACGCCTTGCCTGACGTGTGGGTGCTTGAATTGTCCAGTTTCCAACTGGACAATGCTGGACCTTTCGAGCCAACAGCAGCCACAGTGTTGAATGTCACGCAGGATCACTTGGATTGGCATGGCAGCATGGACGCTTACGCTGCTGCCAAGCAAAAGATTTTTGGTGAACATTCATTGATGCTGTTGAACCGCGACGATGCGCGTGTCATGGCCATGCTGCCAGACCCCATTCGCGCCAAGCTGCAAAAACCCATTGTTCGAGAACACATCACCTACGGCGCCGGTATGCCCGAGCGACCAGGCGATTTTGGCTTGGAAACTGTCAACGGCATGACCTGGTTGGTGCGGGCTTTGGAGTCCGATGAAACACGTCGTTTGCGCAAAGGGGAAGTGGAAGAGATTCACATTCAACGCCTGATGCCAGCCGATGCCTTGCGCATTCGAGGCCGTCACAATGCTGTCAACGCATTGGCTGCATTGGCTTTGGCCAGCAGCACCGGCAGCAGCTTGGCTTCGATGTTGTTTGGCTTGCGTGAATACAAAGGCGAGCCGCACCGTGTTGAGCCGGTGGCCATCGTCAATGACATTGAATACTTTGACGACAGCAAAGGCACCAATGTGGGCGCCACTGTGGCTGCGCTGGCGGGCTTGGGTTCTGAGCGACGCGTGGTGGTGATTTTGGGTGGCGATGGCAAAGGCCAAGATTTCTCGCCACTGGCGGAACCCGTGTCGCGTTACACGCGTGCCGTGATCTTGATAGGCCGCGATGCACCCCTCATCCGTGACGCCTTGTCACTGTGTGGTGTGCCCTTGATCGATGCCGCCACCTTGCCCGAGGCTGTGAACGCAGCCAAAGAAGTGGCCCAAGCAGGCGACGCCGTGTTGCTGTCGCCCGCATGCGCCAGTTTTGACATGTTCCGTGACTACCCCCACCGCGCACAAGTTTTCTGCCAAGCGGTGGCAGAGATTGCAGAGGCAGCCGGCCAACTTGTGGAGACTTCCCAATGAGTGAGTGGATGGCACGTTTCACTGCTTGGAGCGCTGGCTTGTTCAGCCGCGCCGGCGGTGGCGCGGCCGTGCAAGGTGCAGGTGATGGCAGCTTGCCAGTGAATTTGGGCAGCTATGACTATGCCAAAAATGGTGCTGCGCAAGGCAAGATTCAAAACATTGATCAAGCCCTGGTGTGGGTGGTGGTGGCCTTGCTGATGTGGGGCATGATCATGGTGTACTCGGCCAGCATTGCCATGCCGGACAACCCCAAGTTTGCGCGCTATGCGCAAACGCATTTCTTGGTTCGTCACGTCATCTCGATCGTGATTGGATTTGGTGTGGCCTTGTTGGCTTTTCAAGTGCCCTTGGAAACTTGGGAAAAAAATGCACGACCTTTGTTCATTTTGTCCTTGATCTTGTTGGCAGCGGTGTTGCTGCCCTTCATTGGCAAAGGGGTGAACGGTGCACGGCGCTGGATTTCCTTGGGTGTGATGAATTTCCAGCCCTCTGAATTTGCCAAGCTGGCCGTCATCATTTACGCATCCGATTACATGGTGCGCAAGATGGAAGTGAAAGAGCGCTTCTTCCGCGCGGTGCTGCCCATGGGGGCAGCAGTCGGATTGGCCGGTATTTTCTTGTTGGCCGAACCGGACATGGGCGCCTTCTTGGTGATCGCCATCATTGCCATGGGCATCTTGTTCTTGGGCGGTGTGAATGCCCGCATGTTCTTCTTGATCTTGGCGATCTTGGTGTTTGCATTTGCCATGATCATTGCCGCTTCACCCTGGCGACGTGAGCGCATTTTTGCGTACCTCGATCCTTGGGACCCCACGCATGCGTTGGGCAAAGGCTATCAGTTGTCACATTCACTGATTGCCATTGGTCGCGGCGAAATCTTTGGCGTGGGTTTGGGTGGCAGCGTTGAAAAACTGCATTGGTTGCCTGAAGCGCATACCGACTTCTTGTTGGCGGTGATTGGTGAAGAGTTTGGATTGGTGGGCGTGATTGCCGTGATTGGCATGTTCTTGTGGCTCAGCCGCCGCATCATGGTGATTGGCCGTCAGGCGCTGGCTTTGGACCGCACATTCCCAGGCCTGGTCGCGCAGGGTGTGGGCATCTGGATTGGCTTTCAGTCCTTCATCAACATGGGCGTGAACTTGGGCGCGCTACCCACCAAAGGCTTGACCTTGCCCTTGATGAGTTATGGGGGGTCGGCCATTTTGCTCAACATGGTGGCCATTGCCATCGTGCTTCGCATCGACGCCGAAAACAAACAGATGATGCGTGGAGGGCGTTCATGACACGCTGCGCACTCATCATGGCGGGTGGGACCGGTGGGCACATTTTCCCAGGCTTGGCCGTGGCCGAGTCTTTGCGCGATGCCGGTTGGCGTGTGCATTGGCTGGGCGTACCCGGCAACATGGAAAGTCTCTATGTCCCGCAACGTGGCTTTGCATTTGAGCCTGTTGAGTTTGGTGGCGTGCGCGGCAAAGGTTTGCTCAGCTTGGCATGGTTGCCACTGCGTTTGCTCAAGGCATTCTGGCAAAGTCTGCAAGTGGTTCGCCGTGTGCAGCCCCACGTGGTGGTGGGCTTGGGAGGCTACATCACATTCCCAGGCGGCATGATGTCTGTTCTGATGGGCAAGCCCTTGGTCTTGCATGAGCAAAACTCGGTTGCAGGCTTGGCCAACAAAGTCTTGGCCGGTGTGGCCGATCGCATCTACAGCGCTTTTCCAGATGTGCTGAAAAAAGGTGTGTGGGTGGGCAATCCTTTGCGACAGAACTTTTTGAACCAACCGGCCCCAGCGGATCGATTTGCAGGCCGCACGGGTCCTTTGAAAATTTGCGTGGTGGGTGGCAGTTTGGGCGCGCAGGCCTTGAATGAGATCGTGCCCAAAGCGCTGGCCTTGATCCCCGCAGAACAGAGGCCTGTGGTGGTGCATCAAAGTGGGGCCAAACAAATTGAGGCCTTGCGCAGCAACTACCAGCAAGCTGGCGTGCAAGCCGAATTGACCCCTTTCATTGATGACACTGCGCAAGCCTTTGCCGATGCTGATCTGATCATTTGCCGATCTGGGGCCAGCACCGTGACTGAAATTGCAGCGGTGGGTGCGGCTGCCATTTATGTGCCATTCCCATTTGCAGTGGATGATCACCAAACGACCAATGCGAATTTCTTGGTTCAACAAAGTGCAGGTTGGCTGATGCCGCAGGCTCAGCTCACACCGGAAGCTTTGGCAGCCCGTTTGGCCAGCCTGACACGTGAAGAATTGTTGGCCTGTGCCGAAAAAGCATGGGCCTTGAAGAAGACACAAGCCACTCAAGAAGTGGTGGCAGCTTGCGAGGCATTGGCCGCATGAAACACGCCATTCGTCACATCCACTTCATCGGCGTCGGCGGCGCCGGCATGAGCGGCATTGCAGAAGTTTTGCTGAATTTGGGTTACACCATTTCAGGCTCCGACTTGTCTGACAGCAGCACCTTGCGCCGTTTGGCCGCGTTGGGCATCCAAACGCATGTGGGCCACAGCGCAGACAATGTTCAGGGCGCTGACGCCGTGGTCACCTCAACTGCAGTCAAAGCCGACAACCCCGAAGTGCTGGTGGCCAAGGCGCGTCACATTCCCGTGGTGCCACGCGCCGTCATGCTGGCTGAGTTGATGCGCATGAAGCAGGGTGTGGCCATTGCTGGCACCCACGGCAAAACCACCACCACCAGCTTGGTGGCCAGCGTATTGGCCGAAGGCGGACTCGATCCCACGTTTGTGATTGGCGGTCGCTTGAACAGCGCAGGCACCAATGCCAAGCTCGGAACAGGTGACTACATCGTGGTGGAAGCCGATGAATCAGACGCCTCGTTCTTGAATTTATTGCCAGTGATGGCGGTGGTGACCAACATCGACGCCGATCACATGGAGACCTACGGCCATGACTTTGAAAAATTGAAGTCGGCTTTTGTTGAGTTTTTACACCGCATGCCCTTTTATGGCACGGCGATTTTGTGCAGCGATGACCCCGGCGTGCGCAGCATCCAAGACAAGTTGGCCAGGCCCGTGACCACCTATGGCTTGAAAGAGGGTGCACAAGTCCGCGCCATCCATGTTCGGGCTGAAAACGGTCAAATGCACTTCACCGTCCAGCGTCGCAATGGTGTGGTCTTGCCCGATTTGCCCGTCGTTCTGAACTTGCCCGGTGATCACAATGTGCTGAATGCCTTGGCCGCCATTTCGGTGGCCGTTGAATTGGGTGTGGACGACGCGGCGGTGCAACGCGCCTTGGCCAACTTCAAAGGTGTCGGTCGCCGCTTCCAACGCTATGGCCAAGTGAAGCTGATGAACACAGCCGGTAGCTTCACGTTGATCGACGATTACGGTCACCATCCCGTTGAGATGGCTGCCACTTTGGCCGCAGCCCGCGGTGCTTTTCCTGGACGTCGTTTGGTGCTGGCATTTCAGCCGCATCGTTACAGCCGAACACGCGATTGCTTTGAAGATTTTGTGAGTGTGATCAGCCACGGTGCCGACCACGTTTTGTTGTCTGAAGTTTATGCAGCTGGTGAGGCACCCATCGTTGCCGCAGATGGTCGATCTTTATCTCGTGCTTTGCGCATCGCAGGCAAAATTGAACCTGTTTTTATCGATAAAATTGAGGGCATGGCGCAGGCTATTTTTGACAATGCAAAAGACGGTGACATCGTCATTTGCATGGGTGCCGGCTCCATTGGCGCAGTGCCTGCCCAAGTTCAAAAAATGGGAGGTGCTGCATGAGCAACTCACCAGCCCATTTCGGTAAGGTGGCCGTCTTGATGGGTGGCAAATCCGCCGAGCGCGACATCTCTTTCATGTCTGGCAATGGCGTGCTCAATGCGCTGCGCAGTCGCGGTGTCGATGCCCATGCTTTCGATCCTGCAGAACGTGATTTGGCCGATCTCAAAAAAGAAGGTTTCCAGCGTTGTTTCATTGCGCTGCATGGCCGATTCGGTGAAGACGGTACCGTGCAAGGTGCGCTCGAATTGCTGGGCATTCCCTACACCGGTTCTGGCGTCATGGCTTCTAGCATCGCCATTGACAAAACCATGACCAAGCGCGTGTGGTTGTCCGAGAACGTGCCAACCCCCCGATATGTTTTGCTCACGCAAGGTCATTTGGATGAGCAGGCGCAGGCCCATGTGCTGCAAACTTTGGGTTTGCCCCTGATCGTGAAGCCAGCGCGCGAAGGCTCGTCGATTGGTGTGGCCAAAGTCACCCAGGCCAGTGAATTGCCTCAAGCGTTGCAGGCTGCTGCAGCATGCGATACCGATGTGCTTTGCGAGCAGTTCATTGCGGGCGAAGAAGTCACGTGCCCTGTGTTGGGTGAAGGCGAATCAGCCCAGGCCCTGCCCGTGATTCGGATTGTGGCGCCCGCTGGCAATTACGATTACCAAAACAAATATTTCACCGACGACACACAGTACTTGGTGCCGTCGGGGTTGCCTGAAGCTGAAGAAAAAGCCATTCAAGCACTTGTGGTAAAGGCCTACCAAGTGTTGGGCTGCAAAGGATGGGGCCGTGTCGATGTGATGATCGATGCGCAAAGCCGCAAGCCTTATTTGTTAGAAATTAACACGTCACCTGGCATGACAGGTCACTCCTTGGTGCCCATGTCAGCCAAAGCTGCGGGCATGGATTACGAAAGTCTGTGCATGCACTTGTTGGCCCATGCGGGTCTTGAGCACTCGCCATCAGCAGGAGGCTTGGCATGAAAAAGCCGCTGGTCTTGCCGATGGATGTGCGCTTGATGCAATGGACGTCAGGACTGATGTTTGCCTTGGCCCTCATCATGTGCGTGGCCAGTGGCATTGGCTGGTTGCTGCGCCATCCTGCTTTCGCCATTCAGGGGATTACGGTGCGCGGCAATGTCACGCACAGCAATGCGGTGACATTGCGTGCCAATGTGTTGCCTCAATTGACAGGCAATTTCTTCACTCTGAATTTGCTGCAGGCCCGTCACGCCTTTGAGCAAATTCCTTGGATTCGTTCAGCCTTGGTGCGTCGAGAGTTTCCCAACCGTTTGTCAGTCACTTTGGATGAATTTCAACCCGTCGCGCAATGGGGCACAGAAGGGGATGGCAAGTTTTTGAGTGCAGAAGGCACCGTGTTTGAAGTCAATGCCGACGATGTCGACAGCGACGCCTTGCCAACCCTGAAAGGGCCTGAGTCGCAGGCTAAAACGGTGTTGGAAATGTTCCAGTACCTCAAGCCTTTGATGGTCAAGATGGACATGCCACTGGACAAGTTGGAACTCAGCCAGCGTGGCAGTTGGTCTGCGCAATTGGAGTCGGGTGCAAGCTTGGAATTGGGGCAAGGCACGCAGCAAGAGTTGGCTGACAGATTGAAGCTGTTTTCGAAAACATTGACCCAGGTGGCGTCACGCTACGGCCGCACCACCACGTCATTGTTGTCGGCAGATTTGCGTTATGAAAGTGGTTACGCCTTGAGGTTACGGGGCGTCAGCACTTTGGCGGTAGATGGTTTGAAAAAACCTTGATCGATTGAAGACATAGACAAGAACGGTTGGACATATGGCAAAAGAATACAAAGATTTGGTGGTCGGTCTCGACATTGGCACGTCCAAGGTCATGGTCGTCGTGGCCGAGGTCATGCCAGGTGGTGAATTGAAACTGGCTGGCATGGGTGTGGCCCCAGGCAATGGTTTGAAGCGCGGCGTGGTGGTCAACATCGATGCCACCGTGCAAAGTATTCAGCAAGCTTTGAAAGAAGCCGAGTTGATGGCGGATTGCAAAATCACACGCGTCAACACGGGCATCACTGGCAGCCACATTCGCGGTTTGAACTCCAGTGGCATGGTCGCTGTCAAAGACAAAGAGGTCACGCCAGCCGATGTGGCGCGCGTGGTGGAAACAGCCCGTGCCATCAACATCTCCACCGACCAGCGTTTGTTGTTGGTGGCACCGCAAGAATTTGTGATCGATGGTCAAGATGTGAAAGAGCCCATCGGCATGAGCGGCATGCGACTTGAAGCCAAGGTTCACATCGTGACGGGTGCTCAAAGCGCTGCAGAAAACATCATCAAGTGTGTGCGTCGATGCGGCTTGGAAGTGGACCAGTTGCTGCTCAATCCGCTGTCTTCCAGCTTGGCTGTGCTGACTGAAGATGAGCGAGAGTTGGGTGTGGCCTGTGTGGACATTGGCGCGGGCACCACCGACGTGGCCATTTTCACCAACGGTGCCATTCGCCACACGGCCGTGATCCCCATTGCAGGCGACTTGATCACCAGCGACATCGCCATGGCATTGCGAACCCCTACCAAAGACGCAGAAGACATCAAGGTTGAAAGTGGTTGTGCCAAACAATTGTTGGCCGATCCCGAAGCCCAAGTCGAAGTGCCTGGCTTGGGCGATCGCGCACCCCGCATGTTGTCCAAGCAAGCCTTGGCTGGCGTGATTGAGCCGCGTGTTGAAGAAATCTTTTCATTGGTTCAGCAAGTGATTCGTGAATCAGGATACGAAGAAGTCTTGTCTTCGGGCATTGTGCTCACTGGCGGCAGTGCCGTCATGCCAGGCATGGTTGAGTTGGGCGAAGACATTTTCTTGAAACCTGTTCGGCGCGGCGTTCCCAAATACAACGGCGCGCTGTCGGACATGGTCAGCCAGCCACGCGTGGCCACTGTGATGGGCCTGATGGAAGAAGCCCGTTTGGCGCGCTTGCGTGGTTTCAAAGTTTCGCAGAAGAAGGGTTCGATGAACAACGCCTTCACTCGCTTCAAAGATTTCATCGTGGGTAACTTCTGATGGATTGGCGCAAACTTTACTTGGCAAGGGGGAGTCCACATCAGCGATGTTGAAACCCTTTTCATCCCACAAAAATAAAATTTTCAAAAATCAATATTTAGGCAACTGCAACAGTTTTAGGAGAGCACCATGAGCATTGAAATGATCCAAGTCGAAGAGTTCAATCAAGGAACGCAAATCAAAGTGATCGGCGTGGGCGGTGGCGGCGGCAACGCGGTCGAGCACATGATTGAGCGCAACGTCCAAGGCGTTGAATTCATTTGCGCCAACACCGATGCGCAAGCTTTGGCTCGCAGTGCAGCACACCGCTTCATTCAATTGGGCCACACCGGTTTGGGCGCTGGTAGCAAACCCGAAAAAGGCCGTGATGCCGCTGAAGAAGCGATCGAAGACATCCGCGCTGCCATCGAAGGCGCGCACATGCTGTTCATCACTGCCGGTATGGGTGGTGGTACAGGGACAGGTGCGGCACCCGTGATCGCCCGCGTGGCCAAAGAAATGGGCATTCTGACCGTTGGTGTTGTGACCAAGCCTTTCGACTTTGAAGGCGGTCGTCGCATGCAAAGCGCTGAAGCAGGTTTGGCCGAACTTGAAGCCAACGTTGATTCATTGATCGTGGTGCTCAATGAAAAGCTGATGGAGTTGCCAGGCGGCGAAGACATGACCCAAGACGAAGCTTTTGCGCACGCCAATGACGTGCTCAAAAACGCGGTGGGCGGTATTGCAGAAATCATCAATGTACCTGGCCATGTGAACGTCGACTTTGAAGACGTGCGCACTGTCATGGGTGAACCCGGTAAAGCGATGATGGGTACGGCTTCTGCCAGTGGCCCAGACCGTGCACGCATTGCTTCTGAGCAAGCGGTCGCTTGCCCCTTGCTTGAAGGCATTGATTTGTCGGGTGCCAAGGGTGTTTTGGTGTTGATCAGCGCTGCCAAAGGCTCCCTCAAATTGAGCGAGTCCAAGCAAGCCATGAACACCATCCGTGCATACGCCTCCGAAAGCGCGCACGTCATTTACGGTACGGCTTATGACGAAAGCCTAGGCGACGAAATTCGTGTCACCGTGGTGGCCACAGGCTTGTCAAGCCAAGGTGCGCGCCGTACAGCGCCGCCACTGCAAGTTTTGCGCACTGGCACCGACAACGCGCCTTTCACTGTGGACACTGGCGACGCCGTGTCACCCACACTGGGTGGTCCCAATTCCACCTTGGGTGGTGACTATGGTCGTTTGAACACGCCCAGCGTGTGGCGCACCAACCGCACACAGGCTGCTGCCAAAGTCGACGGCATGGCTTCTGCTGGCATGGACGACATTGAAATTCCAGCCTTCTTGCGCAAGCAAGCCGACTGATCTTCAATGGACATTGCTTGAGAACGGGTCTGCAAAACCCTCTTTGTGCAAGCTTGGACTTGAGAATTTAAAATCAGCCCATGCTCGCGCAAAGAACCCTCAAAACCCTCACCCAAGCCGTGGGCGTGGGTTTGCACAGCGGTCAACGGGTCGAGCTGACCCTGAGACCAGCACCCGTCGATACGGGCATTGTGTTTCGGCGTGTCGATTTGGCCGAACCGGTTGACATCCCCATCAACGCCCTCAGTGTCACCGACACGCGTTTGGCTTCGACCATTTCAAGTGGCCAAGCCAAGGTCCACACGGTGGAGCATTTGATGTCAGCGTGTGCAGGCTTGGGCATTGACAATCTGATCATCGACATCACGGCCGAAGAAGTCCCCATCTTGGATGGCTCGGCTTCTTCCTTTGTGTTTCTGTTGCAAAGCGCGGGCATCGAGCTGCAAAAATCACCCAAGAAATTCATCCGCGTGCTCAAAACCGTTGAAGTGCGCGAAGGTCAAGGCGAGAACGTGAAATGGGCCAAGCTAGAACCTTATAACGGTTATCGCCTGAGCTTTGAAATTGAATTCAAGCATCCCGCAGTCGACTCCACGGGGCAGCAGGTGGTGTTTGACATGGGACGCGATGTCTATGCCCGCGACATTGCGCGGGCCCGCACGTTTGGCTTCACCAAAGACGTTGAAATGCTGCGCTCCAACGGCTTGGCCTTGGGCGGTGGTTTGGACAATGCCATTGTGATGGACGACTACAAGGTCTTGAACAGCGATGGCTTGCGTTACGACGACGAGTTCGTGAAGCACAAAATTCTGGACGCCATGGGCGACCTTTACATCATTGGCAAACCCTTCATTGCCAGTTACACCGCGTTTCGTTCGGGCCATGCCATGAACAACCAATTGCTTCGAGCTTTGCTGGATCAACCCGATGCCTATGACATCGTCAGCTTTGACGATGTCAAAAAAGCACCCGAAGGTTTTGCTTTGCCGGTTCGTGCTTGGTAACCGCAAGGCATGAACACGGCCGTCCAGTCTTCTTTGCGGGATTTGCTGTCGCACCAACCCTTCTTGCGTTTTTGGTTGGCGCGCTTGGCCGGTATCTTGGCCACACAAATGTTGATGGTGGCCTTGGCTTGGCACATGTACGAAATCACTGGCAGTGCATGGGACCTGGGTTTGGTGGGCTTGTTTCAATTTGTGCCTGCGTTGATCTTGACATTGCCGGCGGGACACATTGTGGACCGTGTTCACAAGGTGCACATTTACGCCACGTGCATGTTGGTCCAAACGGCCGTGGCCGGTTTGTTGGTTTGGGGCACCGCCACGGATCAGGTGACGCGCGAGTTGGTGCTCTTCATCTCAGCCGTGCTGGGCATGGTGCGCTCGTTTCAAATGCCAACGCAACAAGCACTCACGCCCCACTTGGTCCCCAGCCATCTCTTGCAACGCGCTGTGGCCTTGAGTTCCACAGGTGTGCAAACGGCCGTCATTGGCGGGCCTGCGCTGGGCGGTATTTTGTACGCCATGCATGTGAATGCGGTGTATGTCACGTGTGCAGCCTGCTTGTTCATCGCCTTTTTATTGGCCTTGACCGTTCGCTACGACCACAAGCCCTCCCAGGCCGCCGCTGATTGGCAAAGCGTGTTGGCAGGTGCTCACTTTGTGTGGCATCACAAGGTGCTGTTGGGTGCGATTGCCTTGGATTTGTTTGCCGTGCTGCTGGGCGGCGTCACAGCCCTCTTGCCCATCTATGCCAAAGACATTTTGCACACAGGGCCCGAGGGCTTGGGACTCTTGCGTTCCTCACCAGCTGTTGGCGCTTTGCTGATGGCGCTTGTTTTGACGCAGTGGCCCATCGAGCGCCGCGTGGGCCATTGGATGTTGATGGCCGTGGGCATGTTTGGTTTGGCCAACTTTGTATTCGGCATCTCCACGCACTTTGTGTTGTCGATGGCCGCTTTGATGGTGGCAGGCGCAGCCGATAACGTGAGCGTGGTCACGCGCCTGACCTTGCTGCAACTGGAAACGCCCGATGACATGCGAGGCCGTGTCGCTGCCGTCAACTCAATCTTCATTGGTGCTTCGAATCAGTTGGGTGAATTTGAGTCAGGTGCGACGGCTGCCTTGTGGGGACCTGTTGGCTCAGCGATTTTTGGGGGATTGGCCACCGTGGGTGTCGCTGTGGCTGCACTGAAGTTCTTTCCTGATTTGGCACAGCGTGATCGCATGGTCATGCCCAAGTAAGAACAGCCATTGTTCAAGGTCGGCGCGTGTGAAGGGTGCCGTGTTGCGGCTTCTGAAGGGTCCTTTGCTCAATGGCTTCGCCCATCACGGTACATGCCGTGGGTCTTGCGGTTGAGCACATCCAAGGCAGCCAGTTTGTTCATGGACGGACTGGCATGCGCATGCGTGATGGCCAAACCCAGCGCATCGGCCGCATCGGGACCCGGCACCGAAGGCAATTTCAGCATGCGTTTCACCATCTCTTGAATTTGTGATTTGGCAGCACGGCCATGTCCTGTGATGGCCTTTTTCATTTGCAAAGCGGTGTACTCGGCCACAGGCAAATTGCAAGTCACCAAAGCGGTGATGCAACAACCCCGCGCTTGGCCCAGCAGCAAGGTGGCTTGCGGATTGACGTTCACGAACACAATTTCAACCGAAGCCGCGTTGGGTTGGTAGCGCTGGTGGATTTCGACAATGCCGTCGTAAATCACTTTCAAGCGATCGGGTAAGTTGCCTTGCTGAACTTTGTCCGTTCGAATGACGCCACTGGCCACATAGGTCAGTTTGGAGCCGTCCACATCAATCACACCAAAACCAGTGGTTTGAAGTCCGGGGTCAATGCCAAGAATTCTCATGGCTGAATTGTGAGGGGTGACTCAGGGTACTGCAACATCGTTCATGCGAGCCATGATGGTTTGTGCGCGGTCACTCAGGTAGACCGATTGGGGCAGCTTTTCAAAGTAGCGCGGTCGCGGCAACATCACCGCCAAGCGGGCAGCCTCCCATTCTGAGAGTTGACTGGCCGACT
>Ga0228703_1001351_pt1 | contig 15194 bp, 14 predicted proteins | sample McNCre217_Aug_MG_3_FD_178020 | JGI IMG/M metagenome (GOLD analysis project Ga0228703, IMG submission 178020) | Freshwater microbial communities from McNutts Creek, Athens, Georgia, United States - 29-17_Aug_MG | ecosystem: Environmental > Aquatic > Freshwater > Creek | place: USA: Georgia... | reverse complement strand
GGGGCCACAAGATCCAAAGCGACCTGCCCCCTGTGGACTATTTCGGTGGCGCGATTGAAGTCAGCAAAGCCCACATCCTTCAAAACAGGCGCAACCAAAATATCCTGGGAACGCAACAAAGCCAGATTGCGCTTTTCATTTTGTCGAATCAGGATGTCCACAATCCGATTGGCCACAGCAAGCGCATGGGTGACAGGCTCCGAAACGGTGGTGTCATTTCCTCCAGACAAGAACGAAGCCACAACCACGTCGGCCCCTTCGGCCAGTGCCACATCCACAGGCAAATTGGACACCAGCCCTCCATCCACATAGGTTTCACCATCCAGTTCCACGGGTGCAAAAACTGCAGGTGCAGCCATACTCGCGCGGATGGCCATGTGCAATGAGCCTTGATCAAAGACTTTCATCTCACCATCTCTGTAGCGGGTCGCCACCGCGCGAAACGGGATCTTCAAATCATTGAAGTTGACTTGCGGCGGCACATGTGATGTCAAGTTCTGAAGCAAAGCCAAAAATCGTTGTCCATCACTGACACCTCGCGCAAAACTCGGGTGACCATTCTGGATACCGAACTCCAACTCGATGGGGTATTTCTGCTGATAAGCACGAGTACGTGAAGGCAACTCCAAACGGTTGAGTTGATCCAGCGCCACTTTGGAGGGGTCCAAGCCACCCACCACCCGTTCAATCTCATCTGTGGACAAGCCACTGGCATACAAGCCCCCAATGACGGCCCCCATGCTGGTGCCCACGATACGGGCAATAGGGATGCTGTCCTGCTCCAGTTTGCGCAACAGCGCCAAATGGGCAAAACCTTTGGCACCACCACCCGCCAACACCACCACCACCGATGGCGGCATACCAGGCGAAGGCGTCACGGATTGGGCTTGCACGGCCAGCACACAAAAACTCAGAAAGACCAGCAGGCATCGAAAAAGTGGCATTCACATTCCAAAAAAATAAAACTATCTATTTACGATTCATTTTATTGATTTACGCGATTTCACTGACACTGAGGCGGATGAATCGGTAACAAATTCACAAGCATCGCTCTCAAACCTGCGAAATCGGGTCAGCAATGGGCCGAGTTAACGCTATAATCCAAGGCTTTGCTGGCAAACCCCCGTCTGCCAAATACTAGTTCGTGACGGGGAACCGCTGGTATCGGCTTGCAAGGCACGATCTTCCTTGCAAAAGCGACCGGCACACATTTTGGAAATTTGATTCAATGACCACCATCCGCGTGAAAGAAAACGAGCCGTTTGACGTTGCACTGCGTCGCTTCAAGCGCACCATCGAAAAACTCGGCCTGCTGACAGACCTGCGTGCCCGCGAGTTCTACGAAAAGCCAACGACTGAGCGCAAGCGCAAGAAGTCTGCTGCCGTCAAGCGCCATTACAAGCGCGTTCGCAGCATGCAATTGCCCAAGAAGCTGTACTAAGCTCTTCTTTTGTTGACCCGAAAGGGTCTGCAAACAAGCCCGCAAGAGGACGCTCAGGCGGGCTTTGTTGTTTCTACTCCCCTATTTTTGTCACACACCAGGAGCCTCTCATGAGCTTGAAAGACCAGATCACCGAAGACATGAAAACCGCGATGCGCGCCAAAGACAGCGAGCGTCTGGGCACCATCCGACTGCTGTTGTCGGCCATGAAGCAAAAGGAAGTCGACGAGCGCGTGGTGCTGGACGATGTGGCCGTGGTCGCCATCGTGGACAAGCTGATCAAGCAGCGCAAGGATTCGATCGCCGCATTTGAACAAGCCGCCCGCCAGGACTTGGCCGACAAAGAAAAGGCCGAAATGGCCGTGCTGCTGGCTTATCTGCCTGCGCGCATGTCTGCTGAAGAAGTGGCCACCGAAGTCAAAGCCATCGTGGCCGAGTTGGGCGCCAAGGGCCCCGGCGACATGGGCAAAGTCATGGGCGCGGTCAAAACGCGCTTGGCTGGTAAGGCCGACATGGGTGAAGTGTCGGCTGCGGTGAAGGCTGCGCTGGCTGGCTGAATCTGCCAAGGGCTGAACTCAGCCCGCTCACACAAAAACGGGAAGCACAGGCTTCCCGTTTTTATTGGGGCTGACCCCAGATCAGCTGCCCGCCACCTTCATCCGGTTAACCAAGATGGAGCCCGTGGTTTTAGCGCCCATGTTGTAGGTGTCGGAGCCAATCGCTTCGATGCCCATGAACATGTCTTTCAAGTTGCCCGCGATGGTGATCTCGTGCACCGGGTAGGCGATCTGGCCGTTTTCAACCCAAAAGCCGCTCGCGCCGCGCGAATAGTCACCGGTGACGTAGTTCACGCCCTGCCCCATCAGCTCGATCACAAACAGGCCAGTGCCCAGCTTTTGCAGCATGGCGTCCAAGTCATCGCCTGCCTGGGTCAGGCGAGAAGTCATCGTCAGGTTGTGCGAACCACCCGCATTGCCGGTGGTCTTCATGCCCAGTTTGCGAGCCGAATAGCTCGACAGGAAATACCCCTCCACCCGGCCCCCTTTGACCACATGGCGCGCTGCAGAACGAACGCCCTCGTCATCAAAAGGCGAGCTGCCTTTGCCACGCAGCACAAACGGGTCTTCGTGGATGTCGATGTGTTTGGGGAAGACTTTTTTACCGAGCGAGTCCAGCAAAAAGCTGCTCTTGCGGTAGAGCGCCCCGCCGCTCACGGCCTGCACAAAGCCCCCCAGCAAACCCGCTGCGGCGGGTGATTCAAACAGCACCGGGCATTCGGTCGTGGCGATCTTGCGAGCGCCCAGGCGCGACAAGGCCCGCTCTGCGGCGTAACGGCCCACCGCCTCGGGTGAGGCCAATTCATCGGCCGAACGCATGGAGCTGTACCAGGCGTCTCGCTGCATTTCGGCGTTGCGGCCGGGCAGCTTGGCAATGGGCGCGACCGAAATGCTGTGGCGCGAACTGGCATAGCCACCGCGAAAGCCATGGGTGTGGGCGCTGAAGAAATGGCTCTGCTGCGCTGACACGGCAGCGCCGTCGCTGTTGGTGATGCGGCGGCTGGTTTTGAGCGCGGCCGCTTCGCATTGCAGGGCCAGCTTGGCCGCTTCTTCGCTGTTGATGGACCATGGGTGAAACAGGTCCAGTTCGCGGTATTGGGTCTCAATGTCTGCTTCGTCGGGCAAGCCGGCGGTGGGGTCTTCGGCAGTGAAGCGGGCAATGTCAAACGCGGCTTGCACCGTGCGCTCGATGGCGGCTGTGGAAAAGTCCGAGGTGCTGGCATTGCCACGGCGATGCCCCACATAGACCGTCACGCCGAGCGACTTGTCGCGGTTGCGCTCCACGTTTTCCAGCTCGCCCTTGCGCACGCTGACCGACAGACCGCAGCCTTCGGAGGCTTCAGCACCAGCATTGGTAGCGCCCAGTTTCTTGGCATGGTGCAAGGCGGTGTCGACCAAGGACTCGAAGTGGTCACGCGAGTAGCTGAAGCCATCGTGCGGCTCAGAATTGGAAGCTTTGGCGGGTGCGTTTGGGTTCACGGAATTAGTCTCAAAACAGAGGGTGGACGCGAAGCCCACAGTGGCCGCTATGATACTTGCCACCCAGCCTGTGCGCTGTCCTTGAGAACGAGTTCCCCCAGTCATGTCCCGTAAACCCAAAAAAGGCTATTTCGTCCGTGGTCAATTTGTTGCCGAAGGCAGCGAACTGGACCTGGAGTTCAAACGCGAACTCAAGTTCGGACTGGAAGGCCCCAGCCGCACCGAACTCAAGCGCGAAAGCACCGAGTTGCAGGAATTGGGCACGCAATTGCTGACGCTGCGCGCCGACCTGATGGCCGACCTGCCGCTGACCGACAAACTCAAGGACGCGCTGGCCGAAGCCAAGCGCATCACCAACTTTGAAGGCAAGCGCCGCCAGATGCAGTTCATCGGCAAACAAATGCGCTTGCAAGAGCCCGAAGTGCTGCAGGCCGTGCGCGATGCGCTCGAAATCCAGCGTCTGGGCAGCGCCAAAGACACCCAAGCCCTGCACCTGGCCGAAGCCTGGCGCGACCGACTGATCGCCGACGACACCGCCGTGGGCGAGTGGATCGCGCAATACCCGCAAACCGACACGCAGCAGCTGCGCGCCTTGGTGCGCCAAGCCCGCAAAGATGCGGTGCCGGTGAGCAATGCCGCGGTTTCCCAAGGCTTGGCACCCCGTCAAAGCCGGGCCTACCGCGAATTGTTCAAGCTGGTCCGCAGCATTCTGAGTGGCGGCCAAAGCGACGAGAGCCCCGAGGAGACCGAAGATGAGTGACGCCCTTCATGACCCGATCAAGATCGGCATCGTGTCGATCAGCGACCGCGCCAGCACCGGTGTTTACGAAGACAAAGGTCTGCCCGCTTTGCAAGCGTGGCTCAGCCGCGCCTTGCTCAACCCGATCACCTTTGAGCCACGTCTGATTCCGGATGAAAAAGACCGCATCAGCGCCACCTTGATCGAACTGGTCGATGCCGGCTGCAGCCTGGTGCTGACCACCGGCGGCACAGGGCCAGCGCTGCGCGATGTGACGCCCGAAGCCACCTTGGCTGTGGCCGACAAGGAGATGCCCGGCTTTGGCGAGCAGATGCGCCAGATCAGCTTGAAGTTCGTCCCCACCGCCATCCTGTCGCGCCAAGTGGCCGTCATTCGTGGCCAAAGCCTGATCATCAACCTGCCCGGTCAGCCCAAGTCCATCGCTGAAACCCTCGAAGGCCTCAAGGACGCAGAAGGCCAATCCGTGGTGCATGGCATTTTTGCGGCCGTGCCTTATTGCGTGGACCTGATTGGCGGTCCCTACATGGAAACGAACGACGAAGTCTGCAAGGCCTTCCGCCCCAAGACCGCCATTCGACCTTCGCGCTGAAATCGGGCTTTCATGTAGGGGCTGAAGCCACCGACTACAGTCACCCCCTCAGCCGGGGCTGCCTATCTGTCTTTGGGTATAATCCACTTTTCTCGGCAAGAGCGACAGCAGCACCTCCGGCTAGACCACCGCCATCAGCGCGAAGCCCCCTATGGGTCGGTCACCGTTCCGCAAGGACTGCACTCCAAATGTTCGCCCCTCCATCTTGCCATTGCAGTTTTGACGCCCATATAGGACGTTGACCCTGTGTCTTAACAAGCCCGCGCCGGGATGTATTTGGCGCTGACTGTGTCTGTTTCCTTGTCTGTTTTGAAGTCTTGAGGTTGTTCATGCCCGCTCAAAAGCCGAAGAAGCCTGCCCAGGCCCCCGCCAAATCCAAAACCGTGGCCAAACCCGCCCCTGCCCCCAAAGCCTCAGCGCCCGTCGCCAAGGCCAAGACCAGTGACAAAGTGACTGCCAAAGCACCGGCCAAGCCGGCCGCCAAAGCAGTCACTCCTGCGGCAAAGCCCACCCAAGCCCCGGCAACTCCTGCCAAGAAAGCCGCCGCTGTGCCTGCCAAGAAATCTGAAGTGACCGACAAGAAAACCACCGCCAAAGCCAAAGCTGCTGAAGCCGAAGTCGTGGTGAAAAAAACCAAAGCGGCCAAAGCCGCTGACGTGGCAGAAGCGCCTGCCAAAAAACCTGCAGCCAAGAAGGCCGTGACCGGTGCCAAACGCGGCCCCAAGAAAAAAGGCAGCATTGCCGAACCTTCATTCGATGACGAAATCATCGATATCGAAGAAGAAATCGAAGCCGAACCCGTCTCGGACACCGCCGAGAAGGTCAAACCCCTGCGCATGAAGATCAGCAAGGCCAAAGAGCGCGCCTTGATGAAGGAATTTGGCCTGGACGAAACCGTCCTGACCGAAGCCGAGATGAAACAGCGCCGTGACCGTCTGAAAGCCCTGATCAAGCTGGGCAAGACACGCGGCTACCTGACCAACGGCGAAATCAGCGACCACCTGCCCGACAAGCTGGTCGATGCCGAAACGCTGGAAGTGGTGATCGCCACCCTGAACGACCTGGGTGTGGCGGTGTACGAGCAAACGCCCGACGCCGAGAGCCTGATCATCACCGACAACGCGCCCACGGGCTCGACCGAAGAAGAAGCGGAAGAAGCTGCTGAAGCCGCGCTGTCCACGGTGGACAGCGAATTTGGCCGCACCACCGACCCCGTGCGCATGTACATGCGCGAGATGGGCACCGTGGAACTGCTGACCCGCGAAGGCGAGATCGAGATTGCCAAGCGCATCGAAGGCGGCTTGATGGACATGATGGCTGCGATCAGCGCATCGCCTGCGACCATCGCCGAAATCCTGACCATGGCCAACGACATCCGCGAAGGCAAGGTCGTGATCTCCACCATCGTGGACGGTTTCGCCAACCTGAACGAAGCCGACGACTATGTGGCCGAAGAAGACTTCGACGAATTCGACGAAGCCGACGATGACGATGGCAAAGGCGGCTCCAAGGCCCTGACCAAGAAGCTCGAAGAGCTGAAGAACCAGGCGCTGGAGCGCTTTGACCGCATCACCGAATACTTCGAAAAAGTGCACAAGGCCTACGACAAAGAAGGCTGGGGCACGCCCGCCTATGTGAAGGCTCAGACCGCCTTGTCCGAAGAGCTGATGACCATCCGCTTCACTGCCAAGACGATTGAAAAGTTGTGCGACATGGTGCGCGGCCAGGTGGACGATGTACGCAAGAAAGAGCGCGAACTGCGCCGCATCATCGTGGACAAGTGCGGCTACCCGCAAGAGCAATTCATCGCCGATTTCAGTGGCCGCGACAAGAACGGCAAGCGCATCGAATCACACCTGCTGAACCTCAAGTGGATCGAAAAGCAAGCCGCTGCAGGCAAGAGCTGGAGCGCCGTCATGGGTCGCAACATCCCGCCTGTGCAAGACATCCAGCAAAAGCTGATGGACCTGCAGAACAAAGTGGTCGTGCCGCTGGATGAGCTCAAGGACATCAACAAGCGCATGAACGCCGGCGAACGCGCCAGCCGCGACGCCAAGAAAGAGATGATCGAAGCGAACTTGCGCCTCGTGATCTCGATCGCCAAGAAGTACACCAACCGCGGTCTGCAATTCCTCGATTTGATCCAGGAAGGCAACATCGGTTTGATGAAGGCCGTGGACAAGTTCGAATACCGCCGTGGCTACAAGTTCTCGACCTACGCCACCTGGTGGATCCGTCAGGCCATCACCCGCTCGATTGCGGACCAGGCCCGCACCATCCGCATCCCGGTGCACATGATCGAGACCATCAACAAGATGAACCGCATCTCGCGTCAGCACTTGCAGGAATTCGGCTTCGAGCCCGATGCCTCCATCCTGGCCGAGAAGATGGAAATCCCAGAAGACAAGATCCGCAAGATCATGAAGATCGCCAAAGAGCCGATCTCCATGGAAACGCCGATCGGTGACGACGACGACAGCCACTTGGGCGACTTCATCGAAGACAGCACGCACACCGCGCCGATCGATGCCGCTTTGCAAGCCGGTCTGCGTGACGTGGTCAAAGACATTCTGGACAGCCTCACGCCCCGCGAAGCCAAAGTGCTGCGCATGCGTTTCGGCATCGAGATGTCCACCGACCACACGCTGGAAGAAGTGGGCAAGCAGTTCGACGTGACCCGCGAACGCATCCGCCAAATAGAAGCCAAGGCGCTGCGCAAGCTCAAGCACCCCAGCCGCTCAGACAAACTGCGCAGCTTCATCGACTCGATGTAAGCCTGCCGGTTGACAAAAACAAAGCCTCCTTGCTGCAAAGCAAGGAGGCTTTTTTCATGGCAACGGCCACCCATGGGCCAAGAGACGTTCAGCGCGACTGGGCTTTGTTACCGTATGGGCAATGGTTGGGGCGTGGCCCCACTTGCGGGTGCAAGCGACAGGTGTTGGGTCTCTTGTCATAGACCGTGCAGCGCCGTGTCTTGGCATCCAGAAACTGGCAGTCCCCACTGGCACGACGCGCCAAACTGAAGATGCTGTTCTTGAAATTGAAGTGATCAATCAGCCCTGCCTTGGACAGGCGCTTGGCGATTTGCTTGGGGTCTTCGTGCTCGGCTTCAAACGGATCGACCAATTCCAGACGCACCAGATCGGCCAGCTTGACCTCCACCGGCATGGTGCAGCAATTGGCGGCACAGCTGTCACACAAGCCGTTTTTGTAACGGGTCCAAGTTTCGCAACGGTCAACGTCGACAACAGAAATGGGAGACTTCACGGCATGACCTAAGGAGATGAAGTTCTGGATTATCCCCCGGTCACCGTCCTTGTGAGGAAGACATCAAGTCAGGCACAGCGCCATCACGCCCGTGAGGTAAGCGTCCATCCAATGGGCCGACATGGGGCCGGACACCACCTGAATGGACGAAGCCCCGTCAAAAGCCAACGAGGACAGGCGTTGCTTGTGCTCGGTCACCACCACCACCGACAAGGGTGTGTGCCCCTTGTTGTTGAAGTTCTCCAGCACGCGCAGCGTCGTCTCTTGCTGTGCACAGGGCGAACACATCTCCAGCACCAGCATGTGCGGGCGTTTGCTGGACATCTCCAGAAAAGCCTCGGTCACCGAATCAAAAAACGCCACATCCACCACCTGAGCCCACTCGGCGCTGAATGCCATCAGGGGCTGGCGCAAGGGCTCCGATTCGACCACCACCATGACACTGGGTTTGGCCAAAGCCTTGACCGGAGTCCCCATGGCCATGCGTGCCACGTTTTGGTAATCGTTCACAGACTCCAGGGCGATGCGCCGATGCCCGCCACGGGTTTTCCAGCCCTTGAGGTCACCCTGATCCACCAGGGTCTGCACCATGGTGGTGGACAAGCCCAGCATGTGCGCTGCGTCCGAGGTGCTCAAAAACGGCGGCACCTTGGTGTCGGTGCTTCGTTTGATCACCGTGGCTGGCTTCATCAAAGTCATTGATGCGATGGCATTGCCCATGGCTTTTCTCCTCAATCATGTGGGATGAACGCTGCTGGACGCAGCGCATCGGATACAGGAGAAATTAACGCCGAATGTGTGCTGAATTTCTCAACAGCTGTAAGCCCCAGCGCCTGCCTGCGCTCAAGCCTGCAAGCGGACCGCCAACTTGCCGAACTGCTGACCACTGGCCAGGCGGTCCAGTGCAGTGTGGATGTCGTCCAGCGCATACGTGCGCTCGATCAGGGGGCGCACGCCGTGCTGCGCACAAAAGCGGGTCAATTGCTGGAGTTCTTCCAGATTGCCCAAAGTCGAGCCCAAAATTTGCAACTGCCGAATGAACACGCGGCGCAAGTCGGCCCCAGGCTGATCGCCCGTGGTGGCCCCGCAGGTCACGATGCGACCGCCGCGCACGGCAGAGCGCAAAGCGCTGTCCCACACCGCTGCGCCCACGTTCTCAAACACCACATCCACGCCGCGTTTGGCGGTCAGGCGCATGACCTCTTGCACCACGTCTTGCTCGCGGCTGTGGATGGCGGCATCGGCCCCCAGCGCCAGCGCACGGTCCAATTTCTCGCGGCGGGTGGAGGTGACGAACACCTTGGCCCCCATGGCCTTGGCCAATTGCAAACCCGCCAGTGACACACCCCCGCCAATGCCAAAAATCAACACCGTCTCGCCCGCTTTCAACCGGGCGCGGCTGGTCAGCATGCGCCAGGCCGTGAGGTGGTTCACGCCCAGCGCGGCCGCTTCTTCAAAGCGCCAACCATCGGGCATGGGCACCAGGTTGCGGGCGGGCACGCTGATGTACTCAGACAAAGTGCCGTCGCGGTGTTCGCCCAGCAAACTCATGCGGGTGCACAGCACCTCTTCGCCGCTTTGGCAAAACTCGCAGCTGCCGCACACCACGGCGGGGTAGACCAGCACTTTTTGACCGAGGTGCAGGCCGTGATCGCCCGCATCCAGCGCCTCAATGACGCCCGCACCATCGAGCCCCATGGTCTGCGGCAGCGTGTGGGTGATGCCCGCGCCACTGTCGCGCATGTACAAGTCCACCCGGTTGAGCGTGGCCGCATGCATGCGCACCAGCACCTCGCCCGGCTGGCGCAGAGGCGCGGGCCGTTCGCCCACGGCCACCACTTCGTTGCCACCGTGGCCAATGAGGTAAACGGCTTTCATCGGTCTGTCCTTGTGTGTTCAGGCCGCCTGCGCTTGGCCCCAGTAGTGAAAAGTCATAGGCCGCGGCCCCGACAAATAAGCCGAATGCGTGTCGGCCGCAAAGCCCGCCTCGGCCAGCAGTTCGGGAATATCACGCCCCAGCTGGCAGCCACCGGCCAAGGGTCCCCACAGCGGCTGCAGCCGGTCTTGCCAACGGCGAACGCCTTCATCGGGCGCTCGGCCATGCTCGCAAAACAACAGCTTGCCGCCCGGCACCAGCACCCGGCGCATCTCGCGCAGGGCCTGCACCGCATCGGGAATGCTGCACAGCGTGTAAGTGCACACCACGGTGTCAAAGCTGGCATCGGCGGTGGGCAATTGCTCGGCCGACAGACCCATCAGCTCCACCGCAATGCCCGCCTTTTGGCTGCGCTTTTGGGTCAGCCTGTGCATCTGCATGGCCGGGTCCACGCCCACCAGCCGGGTGATGCGGCTGCGGTCGTAAAACGGCAGATTGCGCCCGGTTCCCATGCCGACCTCCAGCACCCTGCCTTGCGCTTGGGGCACCAACTGGCGGCGCTGTTTTTGCACCATGGGCAAGCCGCAGGCCATGTCGATGACATAGGGCAACACCACGCGGTCGTACCAGTTCATGGTGTGCTCCTTTTTGTTGAGGGTTTAGCCCTTTTTGGCCACCAAGGTCAAGATGTCGTAGCTGGCCACCACTTCACCCAATTGGTTGGTGACTTCCACATCCCAGGCAACCACGCCCTGACCCACGCCGTTGGCGTCTTTTTTGTTGCGGTCGATCTTGCGCTTGGCGGTCAGGCGCGCCTGGATGGTGTCGCCAATGCCCACAGGCTTCACAAAGCGCAGCGTGTCCAGGCCATAGTTGGCCAGCACCGGGCCGGGCGCGGGCGAGACGAACAAGCCAGCGGCGGCCGACAGCACGAAGTAACCGTGCGCGATGCGCTTGCCAAACGGCGAATCCTTGGCTGCGATCTCGTCGAAGTGCATGTAGAAATAGTCGCCCGACAGGCCACCAAAGGCCACGATGTCGGCTTCGCCCACGGTGCGGCGATGGGTGAGCAAGCTCTCGCCAATTTGCAGCTCTTCAAAGTAGCGGCGGAAGGGGTGGACCTCGCTCTCGATCAGCTTGGCCCCGCGCATGTACTCGCCGGTTACGGCAGCGATCATGGTGGGTGAGCCTTGCAGCGCAGTGCGTTGCATCAAGTGCTTGACGGCGCGGATGCCGCCCAGCTCTTCACCACCACCCGCGCGGCCGGGGCCACCGTGTTTGAGAGGCGGCAGAGGCGACCCATGACCGGTAGATTCAACAGCCGCTTCGCGGTCGAGGATGTGCAGACGGCCATGCAAGGCAGCGGCCACCGGGATGACGCGGGCCGCGATTTGCGGGTCTTTGGTGACGAGCGTGCCGACCAGGCTGCCCTGGCCGCGAGCGGCCAGTTGCAGGGCTTCGTCAATGCCGTCGTAGGGCATCAGGGTGCTCACGGGGCCAAACGCTTCCACGTCGTGCACGCTGTCGGTTTGCAGGGGCTTTTGGCACAGCAGCAGCGTGGGCTGGAAGAACGCACCTTGGGCAACGCCCTCGCCCACCGGCTTGAAATCAGCACCACCACCAAACACCAGCTCAGCGCTTTGGCGCAGCAAAGCCACGCGCTCGGCCACATCGGCTTGTTGCGCATGTGAGGCCAGTGCGCCCATCTTGACACCTTCCACGGACGGATCGCCCACCACCACTTTGGCCAGACGGGCCTTGAGTTTTTCAGCGACGGCGTCGAGGTGCTGACGCGGCACGATGGCGCGGCGGATCGCGGTGCACTTTTGGCCCGCCTTGACGGTCATCTCGCGGGCGACTTCTTTGACGAACAGGTCGAACTCTTCGTCATCGGGCGAGACATCGGGCGCGAGGATGGCGCAGTTGAGCGAGTCAGCTTCGGCGTTGAACGGGATGCTGTGCTTGACCACATTGGGGTGCACACGCAGCATGGCGGCGGTGTCGGCCGAGCCGGTGAAGGTCACCACGTCCTGGCCGTTCAGTCGGTCGAGCAGGTCGCCGGTGGAGCCAATCACCAGCTGCAAAGCGCCCGCAGGCAAGATGCCCGATTGCTCCACCAAACGCACCATGGCCTCGGTCAGGTAGCTGGTCGATGAAGCCGGTTTGCCAATGCAAGGCATACCCGCCAAAAAGCTGGGCGCGAACTTTTCCAAGAGGCCCCAGATGGGGAAGTTGAAGGCGTTGATGTGCACCGCGATGCCACCGCGCGGCACCAGAATGTGCGTGCCCGCAAAGCCGCCCTTCTTGCCCAGTGGGAATGCCGGGCCTTCGTGGATCAGGTTGCCGCTGGGCAGCTCGTTGCTGCCCATGCCCGAATAGGCGAACAGCGTGCCCGCGCCGCCTTCGATGTCCACCCAGCTGTCGGCACGGGTGGCACCGGTGTGGGCGGAGATGGCGTAGAGCGTTTCCTTGTGCTCACCCAGGTACTTGGCCAGGGCTTTGAGGCGCTGGGCGCGCTCTTGAAAGTCGAGTTTCAGCAGATTGGGCAGGCCCACGGTGCGGGCGTAATGCACCGCATCGCCAAAGTCGATGGCCTCGGCATGGGTTTGATAAACCGTCTGGCCATTGATGGCGCTGCGCAGGGCTTGCGCGCCTTGCTGGCCGATCCATTGGCCACCGATGAAGCTTTGCAGGACTTGGGACATGGGGGGAGCTTTCTGTGAAGTTCAAACCCAGTCTGGATGAATTAACCAACCGGGCGGTCGGTTAATTCTAATCGGACTCCATCCAAAGGCCCCATCGGGATTTCCCGATGCTCGAGGACGCGGCTCAGTCCACCTCGAACGCCATCAAGCCCGTGGCCGTGTTGGAGATCGGGATGTGGTAATTCCGGTGCACTTCCTTCACACGAGGCCCGGCGGTCGTGAGCGCCGCACGCATGGCCAGCCACATCAGCAGCTCCACGCCTTGCGTGCCGGTTTTTTCGACCAGCTCCAGCGTGCTGAACTGGGTGGCCCATTCGGGGTTGCTGACCAGGCTGTCCATGAACTGCAAATCAAACGCTTTGTTGATGAAGCCTGCGCGCTCACCGTCGAGCTGATGGCTCAGGCCCCCCGAAGCGCAGACCACGACTTTCTTGCTGCTGTCCCAAGCGGCAATCGCTTCGCCCACCGCCTTGCCCAAGGCATAGACGCGCTTGGCCGAGGGCAGCGGAAACTGCACCGTGTTGATGTTGATGGGCACGATGGTCACGGGCGCTTCGCCCTCAGGCCAAAAGAGTTTCAGCGGCAAGGTGCAGGCATGATCCACCAACATGTCCTGACAGGTCACGATGTCGAAGTCCTTGCCGATCAGCGTGTTGATGATCTGCCAGGACAGATCGACCTCACCCTTGAAGGGCGGCAGCGTGGGGATGCCCCAGCCTTCGTCGGCGTTGTTGTACTGCGCTGCGGCACCCACGGCAAAGGTGGGCATCTTGTCGAGGAAAAAGTTCAGGCCATGGTCGTTGTAGAACATGACGACCACATCGGGCTTTTGCTCGCCCAGCCACTTTTGCACGGGAGGGTATCCGGCAAAAAACGGGGCCCAGTAGGGATCGGCCTGAATACCTTTGTGGATCGCGCCGCCAATGGCAGGAATGTGGGAGGTGGCGAGACCGCCAATGAGTTGGGCCATGGTGTTTGTCCTTTGATTGTTTGTTTTATCGTTCAGGCGTAAGCGCGCAGCTTGGCCTTGAATTCTTCTTTGCTCATGCCGGTTTGCTGTGCGCCAATGTCCTGCATGTCCAGGCCAAAGATGCCCGCGAACTTGGCCAGGTAATAAGCATTGCCGCCTGCAGCAATCAACTCCAGCACCTGACGAGAACGGATCGCGGCCTTTTGCGCCTCGCTCAATCCGTATTGGGTCATGTAGCCCTCTTCGTCGGCCTTGAAGGCGGCGCGGTTCTCGGCCGCGTTGAAGGAAAAACACATCTTGTTGAGGGCATAACCTTTGCGGGCCATGTCGCCGTCAAACGGGGTGGTGCCTTCAATGGGGTGTGGCTTTGAGGTCATCTGGATGCTCCATCTGGTGGGTTGATGGGCTGAAGTATCGTGAGACCATTGCCAAAAATAAACAGATGAATCATCATATAACCCATGAGCAATTTCGATTGGTTGGATCTGGACGCCAAGCTGCTGCGGCTGCTGGTCACGGTGGTGGACACGGGCTCGATCACAGGCGCAGCCCAGCGCCTGGGCGTGACGCAGTCGGCCGTGAGCCACCTGCTGGACAAGCTGCGCGGCATCACGGGCGATGTGCTGTTTGCCAAATCGGGACGCGGCATTGTGGCCACGGCGCGTGCGCAAGCGCTGGCCGAGCGGGCCCGCGCCCTGCTCGGCGATCTGGAGCGCTTTGCCTACGCCGAAAATTTTGACCCCAGCCAATGGCACACGACTTTCACCATCGCGGCCAACGACTTCCAACGCGATGCGCTCTTGCCCGCACTCATGCAAGTACTGCGCGAGCAGGCCCCGGGTGTGTGCTTGCGCGTCATCCCGTCTGATGTGCCCACGCCCGAGATGCTGCGCCAGGAGCATTGCCAGCTCATCATCAGCCCGCGCCCGCCCGACGGGGTCGACATGATGCAAAAGCGCTTGTTTGCAGACCGCTACCGCGTGTTTTACGACCCCGCAGTGCGCGGTGCGCCCACCAGCAAAAAAGACTACCTGGCCTCCGAGCACGTCACCGTGGTCTACACGCCCCACCGCGCTCTGGACCTCGACGCCCACTTGCTGAAACAAGGCCTTGAGCGTCGCTTCAAGGTGCAGGTGCCCGGCTTTGCGGGCCTGCCCTCCTTCATTTTGGGCACCCCTTTGCTGGCCACTGTGCCGGGCCTGTTGCACCAACACCTGATGCGTGGTTTGGCCCACGCCAAAGTGCCTGTGCCCTGCCCCGAGATGCCGATGTACATGATCTGGCACCTGCGGCACCAGCAAGACGCGGCCCACCAATGGCTGCGCCAGCAGCTCGAAGCGGTGGCGCGTCCCCTGTCCGCCTGAGCATCAGGGTTACTCCTGATTTTGAAATGCTGATTCGGCCTTGCGGATTTAATATGCACACATATAATATGCATACATTCTTTCAATTTCATCGTGAGGAAATCCCATGAGCACAGCGCAATCGCAACTCCCCGTCATCGTTGCAGGCGGTGGCATTGGCGGCTTGGCCGCCGCTTTGGCGCTGGT
>Ga0228703_1001350_pt1 | contig 15221 bp, 13 predicted proteins | sample McNCre217_Aug_MG_3_FD_178020 | JGI IMG/M metagenome (GOLD analysis project Ga0228703, IMG submission 178020) | Freshwater microbial communities from McNutts Creek, Athens, Georgia, United States - 29-17_Aug_MG | ecosystem: Environmental > Aquatic > Freshwater > Creek | place: USA: Georgia... | reverse complement strand
ACATGCGCATCGCCTCCGACAAAGCCACTTTTGCCGAGAGCTTTGTCAAAGTGGGCATCGTGCCCGGTGACGGTGGGGCTTGGTTATTGCCACGTGTGGTGGGTATTTCCAAAGCCAGCGAAATGGCGTTCACGGGCGAAGCACTGACGGCGCAAGAAGCGCTGGCGTGCGGTTTGGTCTCGCGGGTGGTCGCACATGACACTTTGCTGGACGAAGCTCGCAAGCTGGCGGCCAAAATTGTGGCCAACCCTGGTGGCGTGCTGCGCATGACCAAACGCTTGTTGCGTGAAGGCGAGCGCAGCTCCTTGGAGTCCTTGCTGGAGTTGTCAGCCGGCTACCAAGCGATTGCCCACATGACGACCGACCACCACGAAGCGGTGCGCGCGTTTGTTGAAAAACGTGCACCGAAGTTCAGCAACTGAGTGACCTGCTGGCGTTACAGCACGGTGGGCGTCATCACGCCATCCATGGTGAGTGACACGCCGCTGATGTAGCTCGCGCGCGGCGAGGCTAAGAACACCACGGCATCGGCAATTTCGCGTGGCTCGGCCATGCGTCCCAGCGGAATGCGCGCGGTGGTGCGCTTCATGGCTTCTTCTTCGCTGATGCCGTTGGCGCGTGCATCGGCAGCAAATCCTTCTTTGAGCCGATCGGTCACAGTGGCGCCAGGGTTCACTGCATTCACGCGCACGCCCTTGGCGGCGTAGGCAGATGCCAAGCCAGCAGTGGCCAGCATGAGTGCCGCGTTGGCGGCACCGCCGGGCATGTGGATAGGACTGGCCACTTTGCCGCCCGCACCAATCACATTCACCACCACGCCCGCGCCGCGCTGACCCATGCGTTGGATGGTCGGATCGATCATGTGGATGTAAGAGAAGTACTTGGCTTGCATGGCGTCATGCCACACCTGCGGATTCAACTCTTCGGGCGGTGTGCGTTTGGCCGCACCGGCGGAGTTAACCAGCACATCGACCGGGCCGAAGTGCACTTCGGCGTTGTTCAACACCGCCAAGCCCGAGGCTGCTTCACGCAAATCGGCAGCGATGGTGTGGATGGACGTGGCGGGGTGGTGGGCACTCAAGGTCTTGATGGCGGCGTCTAAGTTGACGCGATCGCGCGACACCAAGGTGACGCGCGCGCCTTCGTTCAAAAAAGTCTCGGCGCAGGCCAAACCAATGCCTTTGCTGCCGCCTGTGATCAAGATGTGTTTGTGAGTCAGTTGTAAGTCCATGGGGGTTCCTTGTGATCGGGTTGCTGTTCGGGAGCAAATAAAACCGCGTGCAGCTCTTACATGCATCAACCAACCTGAGATGTCTTGCCTGAACAATGACGCATCCACATTGTGGACCACCTAGCATACCTATCGCTTGGTGAGGCGTTGTGTGACTTGGCGCATCAGCTCCAACCACAACATGCACAGCCCCAGCAACACGGCACACGCCATCACGCCCTCGGGCGGCGGTACGGCCAAACCCATCAAGTTGCGCAGCCACGGAATGCCGAGCATGACAAAGATCAAGACCGTGATGCCCAGCATCATGTGTGCTAACCAGGGGTTGGGCGCGATCACGCTTTGCCAGATCGAGCGTTGGGCGTCACGGTGCGTCAAAATCAACAGCACCACGCCCAATACCAAGGTGCTCAAGATCACACTGCGACCTTGCGCCGTACTCCAGCCTTGATGCACCAGCCAGTCTTGTCCCAGCATCAAGATGGCGGCCATACCCAAACCTTGCAACGAGGCGTGCAACAACCCCCAGACTGCAAAGGGGGAATCTGAGGTGGGGCGAGGTGGCCGCATCATCACTTGTGGATCGGCGGGTTCGGCTTCAAACACCACGGCGCAAGCCGGATCGATCAATAACTCCAGCAACACGATGTGAACAGGCAGGAGCAACACCGGCCAGTGCAGCAGATTGGGCACCAGCGACAAGGCCACGATCGGCACATGGACTGCAAACACAAAGCGGGTGGCTTTGCGAATGTTGTCGTCGATGCGCCGCCCTTGGGCGACAGCCGCCACGATGCGTGCAAAGCTGTCGTCCAACAACACCAAGGCGGCAGCTTCTCGCGCCACATCGGTTCCGCGCTCGCCCATGGCAATGCCGACATGGGCTGCTTTGAGTGCGGGTGCGTCGTTGACCCCATCGCCTGTCATGGCGACGGTATGGCCATCGGTGCGCAGCACTTTCACCAAACGCAGCTTGTGTTCGGGCTTCAGGCGTGCGCAGACATCTACATGGCGTAGCCGTTGGCACAAAGCATGATCATCGAGTGCATCGATCTGGACGCCGGTGATGATGTCAGGCCGATCTGACAGAGCCACTTGCTGCGCAATCGCCAAGGCAGTGGCGGGGTGATCACCCGTCATCATGATCACGCGCACACCGGCTTATCGACATTCGGCTAGCGCAGCAGGAACATCTGTACGGGGAGGGTCCATCAAACCCACCAAGCCTAAAAATTCAAACTCAAAATCGTGCTGGCTGAGTGGCCATGACGCAGTCTCGTGTGCAGAGGCTGTGTCCGTCCAGCGGCCGCGCGCCACACCCAAAATCCGCAACCCTTTGGCGGCCATGTGCGCCACTTGCTGTTGTATGGCTTCGCGCTGAGTGGTGCTCAGATGGCATAAATCAGCCACAACCTCGGGCGCTCCTTTGGTGGCCAATAAATGTTGCTCGGGTTGTGCACTGGCAAAGACGCGGGTCATCGCCAAGATATCGCTGGACAAGGCGTATTCCCTCAGCGGTTCTCGTCCGTCGTGCATATGCTCGGTACCCGCCAACCACTGATGCCCAAATTGTTGGATGGCTTTTTCCATCGGATCAAAGGGGTCGCCTGGGGTCGCCAGCATGGCAAATTCCACCAAGGTATGAAAGTGTTCAGGCAAGCTGTGTGCCCCTTCGGCGTCAAACTGTTCATCCTTCGCAAACAAGGTCGTGACGGCCATGCGGTTGAGGGTCAATGTGCCGGTTTTATCGACTGCCAAGACGGTGATGGCGCCCAGTACTTCGACTGCTGTCACGCGTCGAGTGAGTACTTGTTGCTGTGCCATGCGCCAAGCACCCAAGGCCAGAAATACGGTGAGGATGACGGTAATTTCTTGGGGCAACAAAGCCATCACCAGCGCAATGCCTGAGAGCAAGCTCTCCAGCCATGGGCGTTGATTCCAGCCATGGCTCAATAGCACTTGTGCGCTGGCAATCAGCAAGGCCGTCCACCCTAAGCGGCGTACCAGTAGGCGTGCGCTTTGTTGCAAAACCGAGGGCGGCTCTTCGGTGTTATGAAGATCTGCCCCAATATGGCCCACCACTGTGCGCACCGCTGTGGCTTGCACTTCGGCCAAACCAGTGCCGCGAGTGATCACGGTGCTGGCGAACAAGGCCGCTTGTTGCTGCTGCTCGGGGGAGGCGTGGCGAGCGTCTTGCAGAGCCAACTTGGCCACCGGCACCGATTCACCCGTCAGCAAAGATTCATCGACCTCGACCACGCCATCGATCAAACGTGCGTCAGCAGCGATGCGGTCACCCTCGTGCAAGATCAACACATCGCCACGTACCACCTCACGTCCTGCAATGCGGTGAGCTTGTCCGTCGCGCAACACCAGCGCACGAGGAGCTGACAGATCGCGCAGTGACTCCAAAGCACGCTGTGTTTTGCGTTCTTGCACCCAAGTTGTGGCTATCACAACGAACACAAAGCTCAATAAAAACAGAGCCTCAGCGGTGTCACCCAAGGCGAGGTAAATACTGCCTGCGGCGATCAGCATCAAAAACATCGGCTCGGATACCACCTCCCACACCATGGCAACGCCCGACTTGGGCGCACTGCCGGGCAGCACATTGGGACCCTCGCTGAGCAAGCGTTGGGTGGCTTCGGCGCTGCTCAGGCCAGTTGGTGTATTCGGCGTCAGGGCAAAGGGGACGGGGTGAGTCATGGCTCATTTCTAACACTTTTGCGCAGTCTGGCTGTGAACGCTCTTGTATCCCGCACAATGAGCCCCATCTAGGCGAGGTAGGTAGGCTTTACAAAGCCGTCACATGCGCCGCGCAAAATGTGATGGTTAAGCCGTCTTCAGACGCTTTCAAAGAGGTATTCATGACGATTCATTTTTCAAACTTCTCCAAATCTGTCGTGGCCGTGCTGATGGCACTCGTCGCCACCTGTGCGTTGGCTCTGCCATCGCCCAAAGACATTGAGGCGGCCGTCAACGCGGGCCACAACGCGCAAGCCGAAGCCATGCTGCGCGAAGTGATTCAAGAAAAACCGCAAAGTGCCAAAGCCCATTACGAGCTCGGCCAAGTGCTGGCCCGTGAGGCACGTTATGCGGAAGCGCAAACGGAATTGAAAAAAGCCAAAGACATTGATCCATCCCTGAAGTTTGCCGCCAGCCCTGACAAATTCAACGATACCTTCGACAAAGTCAATCGTTTGGTGCCAGCTGCTAACGTGCAAGTCGCGCCTGGTACAACGACCGCAACACATGTGGCATCTCCAGGGCCAGCCCCTGCTGAGTCAGGTGGTTTTTCGCTGACCTATGTGTGGTTGGGCATTGGCGCTTTGGTGGTGCTGGCTTTGGTCTTACGTCGCTCCAGCACGCCCGCACTGACTTATCCTGCTGCCATGACACCTGCTGCACCGATGCCACAACGAGGCTTTGGCGCCCAGTTCACGCCCAACGCCCCTGCGGCTGCCCCAGGCTACGGCCCGGGTTATGGCCCAGGCTATGCGCCGCCCGCACAAGGTACGGGTTCAACCGTGGCCGGCGCCGTGGTGGGGGGCTTGGCAGGTGTGGCGGCGGGTTATGCCCTGTCCAAAGCGCTGGAAGGGGATCACCACAACGCATCTGAGCACAGCAGTGTGAATGCCGGTAACAACGGTGGTTATGTGCCGTTTGACACGCCTGCACAACCTGATCTCGGATCATTTGATGCGGGCTCGGGTGACACATGGGATGACGCATCTTCCTCCGGTGGAGACGACAGCTGGTGACCTTGTTGAAATCTTCTGTCCACGTTTGGGTGTGGGTGGCATTGCTGACAGCATGCGCCACCCCGGGCCCCGATCGCACCCCCAGGCCTGTGATGCAAGCCGCCCAATTGGGGCTGCACGAGCCGGCCTCCAGCCCATTGACGTCTGAATGGTGGAAAGCATTTGGCGATCCCACGCTGGATGCGCTGGTGGCACAAGCGCTGCAAGGCCAACCCAGCTTGGCTGTGGCCAAGGCTCGCGTGGACCGCATGTTGGCGATGACCGATATGAGTCAAGCCAGTGCCTTGCCGCAAGTCGCGGTCGGGCTGGATTTAACGCGTCAGCGCTATACCGAAAACGGTTTGTACCCCAAGCCGATTGCGGGTGGGGTTTACAGCAGCGGCACGATGCAAGTAGGTGCGGCGTGGTCACCAGACTTGTTTGGGCAGCACACAGCAGAAATTGCCTCGTCCTTGAGTCAAACGCAAGCAGCGCGCGCCGATGCCAGCGCTGCTGCTGTGAGTTTGGCCGCACAGGTGAGTCGTGCGTATGTGACGCTGGCTCGCTTGGGCGCCCAACATGCGTTGGCGCAACGCACCGTGGCACAACGTCAGCATCAATTTCGTTTGACCAGTGAGCGTGTGAATGCAGGGCTGGATACGCAACTCGAACAGCGTCAAGCGGAGACGGCATGGTTGGAGGCACAAAACCAGTCCGAAGCACTGAGCGAGCAAATTTCCTTGGTTCGTCACCAATTGGCAGCATTGACCGCACAAGGACCCAGTGCTTACGACAGTTTGTTGCCTCGCCTGGATCAACTCACACTCGACGCTATGCCAGTGACATTGGGCGCAGATTTGCTGGGACGTCGTGCCGATGTGGTGGCAGCACGCTGGCGTGTTGAGGCGGCCGTGCACGACGTGGATGTCGCGCAGACACAGTTTTATCCCAATGTGAGCCTAGGTGCCTTTGCGGGCGTGAACGCGATCGGTCTGGACCAACTGTTCAACAACGGCAGCCGTCAAGTCGGCATCACCCCCGCGATACGCCTGCCTTTGTTTGATGGGGGACGTTTGCGGGCACAACTCAAAGGTCGTCAAGGTGATCTGGATGTTGCGATTGCAGGCTACAACAGCGTGGTGCTTGAGGCGGTTAAGGAGGCGAGTGACGCCATCAGTTCCAGCCATTCTTTGCGTCGCCAGCAGCAAGAACAAACGCAAGCTTTGGCGGCTGCCCAAGCCGCCTACCAAGTGAGTGTGGACCGCTTCAATGCGGGCTTGACCCATCAATTGGCCGTGCTCAACGCTGAAACCCAATGGCTGGCGCAGCGTCGGGTGGCTGTTGATTTGCAAGCCCGTGAATTAGACAACCGCGTGGCCTTGATGAAGGCTTTGGGTGGTGGATGGCGCGACGAGCGCTGAACTTCGGATTGAAAGTATTTGTATGAGTGAACTCGCTCCTTCTGAAATGGGCAATGCACGCCGCCGTGGTTTGACCTTGATTGCAGCTGCCGTGGGTGTGGTTGCCTTGGCTTGGGGAGGCTGGCATGTGTTGTTTGGACGTCATCAGCTGGACACGGACAACGCCTACGTGGTGGGCCATGTGTTGCAAATCACTCCGCAAGTGGGCGGCACGGTCCTGTCCATTCAAGCCGATGAAACCGACTTTGTGCGCGCTGGCCAACTCTTGGTCAAACTTGATGCAGCCGACGCGCGCGTGGTGCTGGAGCAAGCGCAGGCGCAATTGGCGCAAAGTGTGCGGGAGGTGCGTGCCCTGTTTGCCAACAATGCTTCGCTGACAGCGCAAGTCAATTTACGCGATGCAGATTTGCAACGTGCGCAAAGCGATGTCAACCGTCGTGCGCCCTTGGTCGCCAGCGGGGCGGTGAGCCAAGAGGAGTTTCAACATGTGAGTGCCCAGTTGTCTGTTGCGCAATCTGCCCTGGCGGCAGCCAAAGAGCAGTTGTCAGCCGGACAAATTCAAACCGAAGGCACCAGCGTACAAGCGCATCCCAATGTTGAACGTGCCGCCGCCAAATTGCGTGAAGCCTATTTGGCCTTTCAGCGGGTGGATTTGAAAGCGCCCATTGATGGCCACATTGCCAAGCGCAGTGTGCAAGTGGGGCAACGCGTGCAAGCCGGTGCGCCGTTGATGACCATGGTGGCGTTGAACCAACTCTGGGTCGAGGCCAATTTCAAAGAAAGCCAGCTCAAAGACTTGCGCATTGGGCAAGCCGCTGAACTCGTGGCCGATGTGTATGGCAAGAAAGTCGTGTTCCACGGCAAGGTGGCTGGATTGGGGGCGGGCACAGGATCCGCTTTCTCTTTGCTACCTGCGCAAAACGCCACGGGCAACTGGATCAAGGTGGTGCAGCGTGTGCCCGTGCGCATTGCGCTCGACCCGCAAGAGCTCAATGCCAACCCCTTGCGTGTGGGCTTGTCGATGGATGTGACGGTGGACACGTCAGATCAAAGCGGCAAAGCCTTGGCCGATGCAACGCGTGAAGCCAACGTCGCAGCGACTGCGATTTACGACAGCCAACAAGCAGCGGCAGATGCTGAAGTCAAACGCATCATCGCTGCCAACTTAGGACGCCAGTCCTCTCAAACCAAGCCCTGACATGAGCGCTTCTGACGCTGTAGCGCCCGCCAGATCCGAGCCCTTGCATGGCTTGATGTTGCTTTTGGGCACCTTGTCCTTGTCCTTGGCCACGTTCATGAACGTGCTGGACTCGTCGATTGCCAACGTTTCAATTCCTGCCATCTCCGGCGACTTGGGTGTGAGCCCGGGCCAGGGTACCTGGGTGATCACCAGCTTTGGTGTGGCCAATGCGATTTCAGTGCCATTGACCGGGTGGTTGACCCAACGCTTTGGTGCTGTACGTCTGTTCACGGCCAGTGTGGTGCTGTTTGTGGTGACCAGTTGGTTGTGTGGTTTTGCGCCTTCGTTGGAAATGCTGGTGGTGTTTCGCGTCATGCAAGGCTTGGTGGCAGGCCCCATGATTCCTTTGTCACAAACGCTGTTGTTATCGAGCTACCCTCAAGCCAAAGCTGGCACAGCGCTCGCCTTATGGGGTGTAACCACCTTGGTCGCGCCTGTGGTTGGACCATTGTTGGGAGGCTGGATTACCGACAACGTGTCGTGGCCTTGGATTTTTTACATCAACGTGCCCGTGGGTTTGGCCTCTGCTGGGTTGACATGGTGGATTTACCGCAAACGTGAAACACCGACACGCCAATTGCCGATCGATACCGTGGGTCTGGCTTTGGTGGTGCTGTGGGTGGGGGCTTTGCAGCTGATGCTGGACAAAGGCAAAGAGTTGGACTGGTTTGCCTCGACAGAAATCGTGACCTTGGCCGTGGTGGCCTTGATTTCGTTTGCCGTATTTGTGGTGTGGGAGCTGACGGAAGAACATCCTGTGGTGGATTTGCGTTTGTTCAAGGGGCGCAACTTTGCATTTGGTGTACTGGCCTTGTCGGTGGCCTATGGTTTGTTCTTTGGCAACGTGGTGCTCATGCCTTTGTGGCTGCAACAGTGGATGGGTTACACCGCCACTTCGGCCGGCATGGCTCTGGCGCCGGTGGGTTTGTTTGCAATTTTGCTCACACCCTTGGTGGGTAAAAAAGTGGGGATTTGGGACCCGCGGAAAATGGCCACGGGGGCATTTGTTATTTTTTCCTTGGTGCTGTGGCTGCGCTCCGGATTTACCACACAGACCGATTTTCAACATATCTTGTGGCCTACCTTGATGCAAGGTGCGGCCATGGCATTCTTTTTTATTCCACTCACCACGCTCACTTTGTCGGGTTTGTCGCCTGATCGTATTCCTGCTGCGGCGGGCTTGAGTAACTTTGTGCGCATCACAGCAGGGGCCATGGGCACATCGATTGCCACCACCTTGTGGGAGAACCGTGCTGCCTTGCACCACGCCCATTTGACCGAGTCATTGGGGGTGAGCAATCCCCTGTTCATGAATGCCGCCGAAGGCCTCAAAGCCGCTGGATTGTCGGGCGAGCAGGCTTGGCTGCAAATCAACCGAATGATTGATCAGCAAGCCTTCACGCGCGCCGCAGATGATGTGTTTTTAGGGTCATCCGTGATGTTCTTGTGCCTGATCATTTTGATTTGGTTCACCCGCCGTCCAGACCCGCACAAGGGCAGTGCGGCGGTGCATGTGGCCGATTGAAATCAGGTTCATCAGGGAATCTCCTAGGCGTCAATCACCGATGTAACACCCTCTGCGAAAAGTTATCGACTAAATTCAATCGATAACTTTTCAGGGAGATGGTGATGACACGATTCATAGCCGCGTGGCTGCTGGTGTGTTGGACGTCTTTGTCGGCCTGGGCCGCTTATCCGGACAAGCCCATTCGCATCGTGGTCGCGTTTGCACCTGGGAGCTCCACCGACATCGTGGCGCGTTTGGTGGGCGAACAGTTGAGCCAATCCCTGGGGCAGTCGGTGATCATCGAGAACAAGCCCGGCGCGGGCGGCAACATTGCCACCGTCGGGGTGATGAATGCGCCGGCCGATGGTTACACCTTGCTCTTTCACAGTGTCGCGTATGCCGTTAATCCGACCTTGTTTAAGAATGCGGGCTACGACGGCATCAGCGATTTACAGCCTGTTTCGTTGACGGCATACACGCCCAATCTTTTGTATGTGCATCCGGATGTCAAAGCCAACAACTTGAGCGAGTTGCTGGCGCTGGCACGCACCAACAAATTGGCCTATGCCTCGTCGGGCAATGGCACCACCACCCATCTGGGGGCTGAAATGTTGTTCAAGGGTTTGGCCAAGGTGGATGTAACGCATGTGCCGTTTCAACCCGCAGCGGCCACCAATGCGGTGGTCAGTGGACAGGTGCCAATTGCTTCGACTTCCATGCCGCCTGCGGTTCAGTTTGTCAAAGCAGGCAAGGTGCGCCCCATTGCGGTGACCTCGCTCAAACGCAGCCCCGCCTTGCCCGATGTGCCCACAGTGGCCGAGTTGGGCTACAAAGGCTTTGAAGCCAACACTTGGTTTGCGATTTTTGCGCCCAAACAAACACCCTCGGCGGTGTTAGACATGCTCAACACCAAGATCAATATCGCCTTGAATGCGCCCTCGGTACAAGAACGTTTTGGCACCTTGTCGTTGGAAGCGACCCACATGGACCGCGCCGCTGCGGCACGCTACATCGAGAGCGAAGTGGCGAAGTGGGGCAAATTGGTCAAAGAGCTCGATATCAAGGTCGACTGATTCGACGCGCGTATTGCATCCGCGCATATTGCAATGCATTGGCCTAAGGCGCGATCACCGCTCCTTCAATGCGGTGGCGTTGCAAACTGTCGCGCACAAATCCGTTGGATTTCATTTCAGTCACGAAACGCGCCAAGGTCTCACGTGCAAGTGGTGAACGGTCTTTGGGCTGCCCCATGGCTTGCTCAATCAGCATGAAATGACCAGGCAACAAACGCACGCCGGCTGTTGTTTGTGCGTCGGCTTCGAGTTGCTGCTTGACGCCAGCGGCGACGTCGTAGGAACCTGCCATGAAGAACGACACCACCTGAGGTGAAGTAGGTGCACGGACCAATTGCGCTTGTGTGAGCGCGCGGGTGAGGAATAAATCGTAGGCACTGCCAAGACCCACCACCACACGGTGCGAAGCCTGATCGACTTGCTCGTTGCGCAGCAAGGGCGAATCCTGTTTGACCAAGTAGCTGCCTTCAATCACCACATAGGGCGGTGTGAATGCAATGCCTTGGCCGCGCACTGGGTCGATGGCAAAGAAGCCCACATCGGCTTGGCCCCGCGTTACCACTTCGACCGATTGGCCGGCTGACGTGACGGGTATCAGCGTCAACGGTACCTTGAGTTGCTTCGCCAGCGCTTGCGCCAAATCGACAGACACACCGACTGCTTGACCTGTGGCTGGGTCTTGGCGCGCCAAGATGGGATTGCCTAGGTTGATGACAGCACGCAAGCTGCCCGTGGGGGCCATGTGCTGAGACACCTCCTGCGAACTTTGGCCCCAGGCCAAGGGGCTGCACAGAGCGATGGCACATAGCCCTGTGCAGATCTTTGTCAACCTAGCGTTCATAACGACTCAAAACTCCAGCGTTTGTCCTTCCACCATGGGCAGCACTTTGACGCTGCTGCCTTTCATGGCTTTCTGGAACTCTTCCACCGTGCCCTTGGCCAAGGGATTGGAGTTGTGGTGCATGGGAATGACCATCTTGGGTTTGATCCAGTTGCGCGCGGCAAACGCAGCGTCCTCGGGGTCCATGGTGAAGTTGCCGCCAATCGGCATCAAGACCAAATCGGGTTTGTAGCGCTCGGTGATGAACTTCATATCACCAAATAAACCGGTATCGCCCATGTGCCAAATTTTGAAACCGTTTTCCAGCTCGATGATGTAACCCACTGCTTCACCCGCAGGGTGGGACTCCAGTTTTTCTGTGGCTGGGTTTTTCCAGACCAGCAAGGAGGAGTGCTCGGCTTGCACGGCCGTGACCTTGATGCCGGGCAGCGGTTTGACATTGCCTGTTTTATTGAAGCGGTGTGTCAACTCGGCAGGCATGATGCCCAAGGTGATCAAAGGGGTGATCATGTCAGCAGGCCCGTACAACACGGTTTTGTGCAACTTCGCTAAGGCAGGTGCATCGCCGATGTGATCGACGTGGGCGTGCGTCACCAGCAACAAATCGACTTTGCCCAGGGCTGCAATGTCTGTTTTGTAGGGCGCGGGTGTTTTGGGGCCACCCGTGAGCCAAGGATCAATCACGATCGTTTGCCCTCCGGGTGTTTTGATGCGAAAGCCCGCTTGGCCCAGCCACAGCAATTCAGTTTTGGCTTGTGGTGTGTTGGGCGCTTGTTGCGCGGTGCTGCTGCTCATGCCGGCAGCCGCCAAGCTGATCACGAGGCAGGCTTTGAGTCCGATGGAATGCAACCATGTCATGGGGATGTCTCCTGTGTGGGAATGATGAATTTATTTGGCCGGAAAAGGCAGAGGTTTGCCTTCGGGTGGCATTTCTTGTCCGATGGCCAGCAACATGGCCACGGTGACATAGGTGCCGCTGACCGCCACCAAATCGACAATCTGTTGGTCGGTCAGAACTTTTCTGGCTTTGTCGAGCAAGGCGTCAGAGATTTCGTGCTCTTTCATCAGCGTCATGCTGATGTCGTACACAATTTCTTCATCGGGGGCCATATTGCGTGGACGAATGCCTTGCTTCAAATCATCCGCCACCGATTGGGGAAGTCCTGCCTTCAGCGCCAAGGGGTAGTGGGCATACCACTCGACTTGCGATTTCCATTCATAGCCTTGAATCAGGATGGCAAATTCATTCAAGCGCGTGGGCAAGGACGTGTTAAACCGCAAATAGTCCAATAACTTTTTCAGACGGTCCGCAAAAACCGGACTTCTGAACATGATGTTGTAAGGCCCCCCAAGACCTACGCTTGAGATTTGAATAATTTCTTTGGCCAGCGCTTGCCCTTCAGGTGCGATTTGCTCTAAGGTGATTTGTGGAAAACGTTTAGGTGCACCGGGTTTGGGTGGTGTCTGCGCTTGAACTGAGATGCTGCAGGCGCACAGTGCAAGTCCTATTGTTTTGATAAATTGAAATGTCATAAGCAATTCCTGAAATGAGCAAATGGCTGATCATCTTCGTTTCAATCCAATTGGGCATAGGGATAACCCGTTTCTTGTCTTCTTTAAGGCCTGTGGAGTCGCACGCTAGACAGCGCTGATTGCGTTGTCGCAAGAAGCTCAGTGGACGTGCGTTTTTGCATGTTCAATGACATGCGATTCATTTCCTAAATCCGTGGTTTCTTTTTACCTTCAACGGCTATGTTGCAAAAAATCCTTTCCACCTTTTTCGTCTTTCTTTTCGCGTCTTGCGCATCTCACGCCAAAGAGCTTGTGGTGTGGAGTGCTGGCGCGGTCAAACCGGCTTTGGAAGAACTGGTGCCAGCGTTTGAAAAACAAGCCGATATTTCATTGAAGGTGGACTATGCCCCTGTCGGTGTGTGGATGCGCCGCTTGGCCGATGGCGGACAGCCCGATGTGCTGATTCTGTCTGCGGATGTGGTGAACGATGTCGAGGGCAAGAGCTGGGCGGTGGCAGGGTCTGCTCAACCCTTGGGCAGCGTCGGGGTCGGTGTGGCGGTGAAGCAGGGCACGGCTATGCCTGATGTGTCCACGCCCGAGGCTTTGCGTCAAACGTTGTTGCGCGCCAAAAGCATCACCTACATGGACCCGCAAAAAGGCACCAGCGGCAAACACTTTGCCAGCGTGTTGGCGCAGCTGGGCATTGCGGAGCAAGTCAAAGCCAAAACCACACTGGGCGATGTGGGCTATGTGTTAGAACCCGTGGCGCGTGGCGAGATCGAACTGGGTATTCAGCAGATCACCGAAATCTTGCCGGTCCAAGGGGCGGTTTTGGTCGGGCCATTGCCTGCGTCTTTGCAAAAGGTCACCACCTATGTCGTGATGTTGGGTGCGAAAGCCGGTGACAACAAAGACGCACTGGCACTGCGTCGTTTTCTTCAAACGCCGCAGGCTGTGCAGATGTTCAAGCTCAAGGGTTTTTCGCCGATGTGACGTCAAGCGCACCGCGACGGATTTGATCGCGCTCCAAGGACTCAAACAAGGCCTTGAAGTTGCCTTCACCAAAACCTTCGTCCGCCTTGCGTTGGATGAACTCAAAGAACACCGGGCCGAGCAAGGTTTGCGAGAAGATTTGCAACAGCAAACGTTTCTCGCCGTTGGCGGTGGAGCCGTCGAGCAATATGCCGCGTGCTTGTAACTCAGCTACGGGCTCTCCATGGCCGGGCAAGCGCTCGTTGAGCATCTCGTAGTAAATGTCGTTGGGTGCCGTCATCAGCGGAATACCCGCCATTTGCAAGGCGTCCACGCTGGTCAGAATGTCGTCGCAGCTCAAGGCAATGTGCTGAATGCCTTCACCGTTGAACTGCATCAAGAACTCTTCAATCTGACCGCCGGTTTTGCCTGATTCTTCGTTCAGCGGAATACGGATCAAACCGTCGGGCGCGGTCATGGCGCGGCTGGTCAAGCCGGTGTATTCGCCTTGGATGTCAAAGTAGCGGATCTCACGGAAGTTGAAAATCTTTTCGTAGAAATTGCCCCAAAACGCCATCCGTCCTTTGTAGACGTTGTGCGTGAGGTGATCGATCATCTTGAAGCCGTGGCCTTGGGGGTGACGCGCCACGCCCTCGATGAATTCAAAGTCGATGTCGTAAATGCTTTTGCTGTCTTCAAAGCGGTCGATCAAATACAAAGGCGCACCCCCAATGCCTTTGATGGCCGGCAAGCGCAACTCCATCGGCCCAGTCGGCACCTCGACCGGCTGTGCGCCCATGTCTAAGGCTCGCGCATAGGCTTTGTGCGAGTCTTTGACGCGAAACGCCAAGGCGCAAGCGCAGGGGCCGTGTTCGGCAGCAAAGTAGCCGGCCAAACTTTTGGGCTCCCGGTTGACGATGAAGTTGATGTCACCCTGGCGGTAGAGCACCACGTCTTTGGAGCGGTGCTTTGCCACACAGGTGAAACCCATTTTTTCGAACAAAGGCTCCAGGGTGTTGGCTGTGGGTGATGCGAACTCAACAAACTCAAAACCCATCAAGCCCATCGGGTTGTCAAAAAGGTCAGCCATGGCGGTGTCTCCTGTGTGTGCGTTGGAATGCGCAGACTCTAGACCGTTGGCGACGCAGTGTTCATGCAAATTCGTTTATTTCTGACAATAAAACGCATGAATCGTGCAAAAATAGACTTATGAAAGATGATTTCGAATTAAACGCCATCGACAAGCGCATCATTGCTGCTCTCAGCCGGGAGGGGCGCCTCTCCTACGAGGAGCTCGGCAACCAGGTGGGCCTGTCGGCCTCGGCCACCTTGCGGCGTGTGCGTCGGCTCGAAGAGGCGGGTGTGCTGGCGGGCTATGTGGCCCTGGTGCGTGCCCGTGCGATTGGTTTGACGTTGACGGCCTACATCCAGGTGCGCATGGCCAAACTGGCGGGTAGCAGCAAGCGCGATCCGCTGGAGCTGTTTGCTGCCGCTGTGCAGGGCTGGGACGAGGTGGTGGAATGCACCGCGCTGACCGGTGAGATGGACCTGTTGCTTAAAGTGGTGGTGGCCGACATGGACCATTTTTCACGCTTCATCATGGACACCTTGCTCAAGCACCCCAGTGTTCAAGATTGCAAGACCAGCTTTGTGATGAAACCGCTCAAGGCCAAGGTGACGTTGG
>Ga0228703_1001349_pt1 | contig 15224 bp, 13 predicted proteins | sample McNCre217_Aug_MG_3_FD_178020 | JGI IMG/M metagenome (GOLD analysis project Ga0228703, IMG submission 178020) | Freshwater microbial communities from McNutts Creek, Athens, Georgia, United States - 29-17_Aug_MG | ecosystem: Environmental > Aquatic > Freshwater > Creek | place: USA: Georgia... | reverse complement strand
CGCCGACCCATTCATCATTTACATCGGCATCGCCCTTGTTGGAATCTGGGTTTCTGAGTTCCGTTTCATGGCAAACCCAACCCGCGGCCTAAAGGCGTGGATGGTGGTAGTTCCACTCGTGCTCGTCGCAGGCATCATCGGTGTGGTTGTGACCGTGGCACTATTGCCGGCGGCTCAGGTTTCGGGCAAGGATCAGTCGGCTAACCCAATCTTGAGCGTGCTCGCCCTCTATACGCTGGCAGCTGTCCCGACATTCGCTTACCTTGCTGGATTCACCGGCAGTCGCATCGCCATCCGCGCTGCGGTAAAGCGCCAGGCTGCAGAGCAGGGCTAACCCAAACCGGGCGCCGGCCCAGGCCAAAGCCCAAGTTTCTAGAAGCCCTGATACCTTCCCGGCTTGTGGTTTAGCGCCAGCGTGTAGTTCAACAAAATCGCGCCAGCCGCCGAGAAGGCGACCACGAGCGGACCCGCAATCGCAAACGAACTGCATACGATGGCGATGTCGAACGCCATCTGAACGTAGCCTGCACGCCAACCAAGTTTTTCTTGGGCTAGTAGAGCAATTACGTTGATGCCACCCAGGCTCGACTTGTGGCGGAACAGAATCAAGAGTCCCACGCTCACAATCAAGTTTCCGGCCAGTGAGGCAAACAGCGGATTGATCATCGCAAGGCTTAGATTTTGTGACACGAGCGCCTCGGCGAGCGAAACCAAGCCGACGCAAAGTGCGCTTCGAAGTGCGAAGTTCCAGCCCTTTTTCCATACTGCAAGGGCCAAAAACGGTACCGAAATGCTCGAGTAAAGTACGCCGAACTGCACTGGCACAAGGTAGCTGATGAGAAGCGCGAGGCCTGCGGTTCCACCGGTTACGAGGTGCGCAGACTTGAGCATAAAGATGCCGAATGCGGCGAGGAAGATTCCTGTGCCAAGGCCGGTGATGTCATCCATCCATCCGTGTTTTACAGACTCTGATGTGGGCTTGTCATTCTTTGGCATTGCGTGTTTCCTCGGGCTTTCCAGTCCACGCTATCTCAACCTTGCAACGATTCCTGACTCTTCTCTGCGAGTTCCCCATCGGGGCTAGATAAAGACGTAGTCTTAGACCATGACTGCCATCCTCAAAACTAGGGCGGTCTCAAGTTACACAGAACTGCTGGCTCGTGTGAAGTCAGCTGGCTTGCTCGCTAAGAAGCCCAGTTTTTATGTGCTGAGGCTCGTTTACATTTCAATTGCTGCCACCGGCCTCTGGGTCGCTGGCGGATTCATCGGCGCGGCTATGAACTCGCACTGGGCCTGGATCTTCGCAGGCTTCGCATTTGCTGGCCTACTCGGCATTCTTGCCGCTCAGTACGGCTTCATCGCGCACGAGGCTGCGCACCGACAGATTTTCCGCAACAACAAGGCAAACGACTGGGCTGGCCTATTTCTGGCCAACCTGTTCGCAGGCCTTAGCTACGGTTTCTGGTTGCGCAAGCACAACAAGCACCACCAGAAGCCAAACCAGATTGGCGAAGACCCAGATATCGACATTCGCGTGCTGAGCTTCACTCCTGAATCGCTCGAAGAAAAGCGCGGCGTTGAGAAGTGGTTCAGCAAGCGTCAGGGCTACCTGTTCCCAATCCTTCTTATGTTCACCGGTTTCGACCTCTTGCTAGATAGCCTCTTGGCTCTTCGTCGCAAGGACAAGAAGTTAGGAATGCGTGCTCTGGAGTTCTCGCTGATGATGGTTCGCCAGGTAGGTCCTTACCTTCTGATGGCGCTGTTCTTCGGCTGGCTCTGGGCAATTGCGCTCTGGGTATTCATGATGCTGATGTTCGGCCTATTCATGGGTGCAGCCTTTGCGCCAAACCACAAGGGCATGCCGTTGGTGCCACGCGACCTGAAGATCGACTTCTTTGAGCGTCAGGTTGTTACCAGCCGCAACATCAAGGGCAGCTGGCTCACCGACAACCTAATGGGCGGCCTCAACTACCAGGTTGAGCATCACCTCTTCCCATCGATGGCGCGACCTAACCTGCGTGCGGCACACGAGATTGTCGTGGAGTACTGCAAGGAACGTGGAATCACTTTGGTTGAGATGAACCTTCTCGCCAGCTACGGCGTGGTCATCAAGTACCTAAACAAGGTTGGTCTGAGCAACAACACCGACCCGTTTGTCTGCCCGATGGTGGCAGAGCTGCGTCCTCGCTACTAGGCGAGTAGTTGGAGAACCACACGGTATTCGACCGCGTGCAAATAGGGCAATATTGAACTATGTCCGAAACTGCTGCGCCGCTCGAGTGGGTCTTCTCTAACGGAAGCATTCTCTTTGAGTCGCTTGGCATTCTCGCGTTTGCGCTTAGCGGTCTGCTTGAAGCAGCTCGAAAGAAGCTGGACCTAGTTGGCATGATCATGGTTTCGGGTCTCGCGGCATTCGGTGGCGGAACCCTCCGCGACATCCTGCTAGACCGTCGCCCGTTCTTCTGGGTGCAAAACTTGGTATGGATCTACGTGATTATCGCGCTTTGCGTTGTGGCACTTTTCACCGTGAAGGCCCGTCACCTCGAGCTAACCGAGCGTGCAGTGGCTTGGCCTGATGCGATTGGTCTCGGAATCTTCTCGGCCGGCGGAACCCAGATTGCGCTGTCCTCACACATGCCACCAATCGTCGCAGTGATCATGGGTACTATGACCGCCATCGTCGGCGGTATTGCTCGTGACATCGCCGTGAATGAAATCCCAAAGGCGTTCATCGATCACCAGCCGTACGCCGTTCTTGCCTTCACCGGCTGCTGGATTGTCGTGATTGGCGATGCGCTGGCTTGGCCAAACTTCGTTTCGCTTTGGCTCTGTGCGCTAACAATCATCGCGATGCGAATCGCTGCGATGGTATTTGGTTGGCGTTTGCCGGTTTGGCGCGTTTAGTCGCAGAGCTGAGCTACGCGCTGCGGGGTGACGTTTAGAAGCACCGCGATGTCGCGCATGGTCAAACCCTGTTCGCGAGCGCGGCGGACCACATCGCGAATCTCGCGCGAAGCCTCATCCTGAAGTCGCGCAGCCATCGCCATCTTTTCCTGAGCGCTGGTGATGTCGCAAACAATGCCCGGCATAACTGCATCGATGGTCACAACGATGTCGCAGATAGAGTCGCCGGTCTGCTTGCTGGCGAGGGCCTTGATTAGTTCCTCGGCCTTGTCTAGACGCTTGGTGGTGGTCTGGAAGTTGTCTAGGGTTGGGCAATCGACAACCCACACGTCGTCCTGACGTGAAGCCTGAGCCTTGATCTCCATGACACCTCCTGCCGTTGGCCTAAGTCTTCTGGCAAGTTCTGCAACTAGCCTTGGATAAAGCGTATTCGAAAAAATCTATCAAGCCCCACTTGACTTAAGTTATCAAGGGGTGCTTTACTTATTCACTGTAAACGCTAATCGCGATTTAGACAATAGCTTCGGTTCAGAAAGGACCAAAAATGAACATCTTCGCAGTTGTAGTTGCCTGGGCACTCACCATCTTCCTTGCAGGCGTATTCCTAAAGGCTGGCCGCTTCAAGCTAACCGCTCCAATCGACACCCTCGTTGGCGCAGGCATGGCTTGGGCAGCACAGATTCCAGCAGGCCTAGTTCGTCTAATCGCTGCTCTTGAGCTTCTCGGTGCCGCCGGCATCATCCTTGCACCAATCGCAAGTGAGTTCCTCGGCTTCGGCTGGGCACAGCCTTGGGGTGTTGCAGCAGCAGCTGGCCTCGCGCTGACCATGATCGTTGGTGCAATCATGCACATCGTCCGCGGCGAGTTCAAGTACACCTGGAAGATCAACAGCGCCGTCATCGTGGCTTCGGTTGCGCTTACCGTGCTTCTAGCAGTTGCAGGTGCACCACTGTTCGCCTAAATCTTCGTTTCGTAACCAGCCCTGCGGGCAACTCTGGAGAGAGTGGCTTGCAGGGCTGGTGCCGTTAACAGGACCAAAATCACTGTGGTCACCGCGCGTCCAAAGTCCCAGAGCAAGCCTCCGGTGACCACTTCAAACTCGATGAAGCGGGCAAGATTAGAAAAAAGCGGAGCGCCCGCCACGTAGGAGATGCTCGTACCGCTGCCGGCAAGGAACGGCCAGTTCCACATGGTCATCAGTGCGCCATAGGCAAAGGCACCGATGACGGCGGCGACGCTCAACACCGTTAGTTGCAGGCGCTTGGCCCGCGGATGCGGCAGGAAGCCGGCACCGAAGCCGATGAGGCCGGCAGCCATCATCTGGAATGGAAGCCAGGGGCCTACACCGCCGGTTAGCAGTGCGCTCACCAAGAGCGAGCCGGTGCCCATCAGGTATCCGAACGACGGGCCGAATACGTATGCGGAAATCAGAATCAAGAAGAATGCGGTTTCAACACCACCGGCGCCGGCGCCAAGCATTCGAATCACGCTGTTTAGAGCGATCAGCACTCCGAGCACAGCAATCTGGCGCGACTGCAGTTCGCCGCTGTTGAACTCAACTAGCACGAGGCCGATAAGTACAGGCATCAACACCATAAACAGTGTCTGAGCGAGATTGCTCTGATGCGCGTTCGCAGCCGAAATGAATAGCGGCCAGCAGAACATACCGAGCGAAAGCAGAGCGACGCCAAATATCGTGAACCGTGCGGTCAACCTCATGCCAGCACCTCGCTAACGGTTAGAGCGCTGTGGGTTACCTGCCAAACCTGAGGGGAGTGGTCGGCAAGAGTCGGCAAAACCTCCGTTGCGCTACCGCTCGCCGCAACCGATCCCTTTCGAAGCAGCATCACAATATCTGCGACGGCTGCAACAAACTCGACATCGTGGCTCGCGATGAGGATCGCCTTGCCAAAGTCCTTGAGTTCAGCAAGCTGCACTGCGAGCTTGCGCTTAGCCTCGTAATCGAGACCACGGGTCGGTTCGTCGAGCAAGACCACAGCGGCGCCCTTCGCCAACTGAATGGCAAGCACGAGGGCAAGTTGCTGCCCAGATGACAAATCTCGAGGATGGCGGCTCGGGTCGATTCGCCCCGCCAAGCTGCGGAAGATCTCCGCAGTGGTTCCGCGAGCTGCCCCTGCAAACTCATCGGAATCGGCAAGTTCCTGTGCGATGCTTCCGAGAACCAGCAGGTCCGAGGCATTCTGTGGGACCAACGCGATGTGCTTCAAGCGGAGCTGTGGGGAGTGGCTGCCGGGAGTGCTCCCATCGGCGAGGTTTACCGAACCCGAGAAACCAAGACTGCCCTGAAGTGCCCAAAGCAGGCTGCTCTTGCCCGAACCGTTAGGCCCGACGACAGCGGTGATTGAGCCAGCGGCAAGTTCGAGCGAGACATCAGACACGGCCAGGGTGTTGCCGTAGCTAACGCACACGCCAGCGGCTTGGAGGAGGCGCTCGCCGGTTGGGTTTGAAACTCGAGGCTGGACGCTTCCAGGCTTGCCATCCCACGCGGCCTTTGCGCCAGCAACATTGAGAGGGAGCGGCTGCCAACCCATCTTCTGGCCAAGTTCAATAACTGGCGGCACCATCTTGTAGTTGCGCAGCACGGCGTCCAGTCCGGTCGCGGTCATCGCCTTGGATGCGCTGCCATCGCCGTGAACCACTGTCACGGAGTCGACCAGGTCGAGAACGCGCTCGATTCGGTGTTCGGCCAGCAGAACGGTGATTCCCTGCTTGCGCGATAGGTCCTTGAGCAGCAACAGAAGCTGGTGAGCACTCTCCACGTCTAGTGCGCTGGTCGGTTCGTCCAGCAGCAAAATCTGCTGCCCGGCGATGAGAGCGGAGGCGATCGCAACTCGCTGCTGTTGGCCACCGCTCAGTGAATCGAGTGGCTTCTCGAGCAGCTCGGATAGCCCGAACAAGGCGGCGAACCTCGAGATGCGCTCACGCATCTGCGTCTCGGAAATCCCAAGCTGCTCCATGCCGTAGGCAAGCTCTTCAAGCACGGTGTCTGTGACGAAAGCGCCCTCTGGTTGTTGGTTCACAAAACCAACCAAGTGGGCCACCTCGTGTGGCTGTTTGCCCGCAAACTGAACTCCGTCGATGAAAACTTCGCCGGTGAGCAGACCCGAAGAGTGGTGGGGGATTAGCCCGTTGAGCGCACGAAGCAATGTGCTCTTGCCGCTGCCCGTCGGTCCGCAAACGAGCGCGAATTTGCCCTGCTCGTAATCGAGGTTTAGGCGGCGTAGGACTGGACTCTCGGCATCGGTGAAACTAAAACTCAGGTCGCGGATGGAAATCACTTCAACCACCCGTTTGTGCCAACTCCGGGAATTTGGTTCACGGCGAGGACAATCACCACGAGAGTGCTGGCAAGGAGCACCAGATAGTCCGCGAGCCTGCGCTTCTCAATGGTTAGGCGGGTGCGAATGCTGTGGATCGCCGAAAGGCGCACGCTCGTATAGAAAAGCCCAAGCGCCAGTACAAGAAGCAAAACGGTGATCCAGGCGGCAACGGCTGTGGCCAAAAGCAGGTATCCGGCGATGGCGAGCCCGACGATGCCAAACAGCGAAGCGAGGCGAGACATTGCTGCGGTTCGGCGGCTCATCACTCCGCGACGACCGAAACCGCGCGAGTCCATGCTCGCGGCGAGATCGAGCGAACGCTGGATGCTGTCTTCCAAGACCGGAATGAGTAGGCCGCCAAGATTGCGCAGCGAAGTTGAGGTGCCTCGAAGCGCACGGGCCTTGCGCACGCGCTGCAGGCTAACCAGAAGTTGTGGGGCAAGGTTGATTGCGACGGCAGCCGCAGTTGCAACCTCGTAAAGCGCCGATGGGGTTGAGCGAAGCAGCTTGCGCGGGTTTGCAACGGTGTTGGCCATTGCCACTCCGAGGATGATTGCGGCTAGACGCAAGCCATCGGTGAGCCCTTCAATGAGGCTCAGCTGCGGCACAGCGCCAAAGTAGTGGGTCGTCTGGCCGAGGATTGTGATGTTTACCTGCGGCAGCGTTAAGGCCGTTTCCAAAGAGGAGTCCGCATTGTTGAAAACCACGCGGAATGCTAAGCGAATAATGATTACCGCCAAGGCAAGCAAGCCATAGATGCGAAGTGCTGGCCCGCGCTTTTCCGGTGCTGCGAATACGCAGATGATGGCGATCGATAAAGCCGCTAGAGTCCCAAGGAAAATCTGATTGTGGCTGAGGCTGGCGGCCAATGCCATAGCCGCACCTAAGCTCCACCAGGTTGTGGTGTTGAGTGCTTCGGATTTCGCCGTTAGTTGGCGCACTGGAACGGTTCCGGCTTCACGCGCGGCAGTTTGTCGGCGACGCCATAGCCGCCCTTTTCAAAACGCCATCCTTGGTAGTCGCCACAGTGTGGGTGAACCATCGACGACCCGATCATTGAGAAGTGCCATTCGTGCGAGTTGCCCTGAGCGGTGCCGCCCTGCGCCGATCCGCCTTGCGCCGACCCACCCTGCGCAGAAGATGTGTAGTAAACCCAGCTGCCCTCTTGATTGGTAGGGGTGTGCTGGCAGTCCTGCTGGGCAGGTGATGGGAAGCCATTGATGCGGCAGGTGAATCCGACAGGATACTGCGAGGTTCCCGAAACCGTCACGCCAGCCGACTTGAACACATCCCATCCGGTGGCCGGCTTGGATTCCGCGCAATATGTGCGCGGCTTGGCCTTACTGGAGCTACCGAAGTCGATGACGAGTGTGACGCCAGGGCGGTCGATGGTGCAGGTGCCAGCGGTGTTGCCCGACTGGGTCACGCCATCTCCGCTCGCAGAAGGCTGCGAACCCACAGAGAATTTGATCCCAAGCCCCGCGGACAACGCCGGCCAGACCGATGCCAGCGCAGCGAGCGCGATCAGCCCAATCAGTGTTGCCCGCAGGAACTTGCGATTCATGTTTTGTCCGTTACTTGACTAGGTCGAGGTAGCTCTGTCCCAGAAGCGCCAAGGCACCCTGTGCGGTTGCGTAGGTGTCGCCTGCACCATCAGACCAAGGGCTCTGGATGCCGCCATCGGTTGCAAGCTTGCTTGCGACAAACGCCTTGATTGCGCCATTAGGGCTTCCAGCTGCGGTTAGGCCCATCGCGGCGTATTCGGTGCCGTTGATGTTGTAGTCGCCGTATGACTCGAAGTGGTCGCCGCCGATGATGGTCGACTTGAGGTAAGCCACGGTGGTCTTGATGACCGAGTTGAGCTTTGCCTGCTGAGTCTTGTTAGCTAGCTTCTTCGCGAACGCGAGAGCCTGCAGCACGATGCCCGAACCATCAGGCGAACCGCTGCCAAGAGTCCAGCCGTCGTTGAAACCGCCGTCCTTAACCTGGTGGCTCGACATGTTTAGTGCGACGGCAAGCGATAGGTTCTTTTCGCCGTTGGCCTCGAGGCCGAGCACTGCCCAGGCGCGGTCGTAGGTGTTGGCCTTGGTGTCTGGCGCTAGATCGCCGGTGTTGTCGATCTTGCTTTCGAGGATGCCCTGGATTGCCTTGCGAAGCTTGAGGTTGTTTGCCTTTGCTGCGGCACTGGTGAATAGCCACTTGCCGGCAAGGCCTAGCTTTAGGTTGCCCTTGGTATCAAACAGGAATCCGTTGCGGGAAGACGCGTCTCCGCTGATGCTCGCATTCTCGAGGTTGTAAGAAACTGCAGGGGAGAGCGAAGACTTTGATTCGCCTAGGGCAACTCTCTGAAGGATGCCCTCTAAGGTAAAGCCGAAGTCGGCTTTGCCCGGGGTGAACCCTTCGATGAACTTGCCATCGGTGAATTTGCTCTTCAAGAAGGCGTCGGTGCTTGCGTATTTTGAAGCAGCTGACGCCGGGGAGAGGGCGCTGATTGATGTGATGACGGCGATTGCCGCAGTTGTTGCGATGATGCGCAACCCAGATGTTTGGTACATGCCAAACCTTTCGCGTTATGCGATCTGAGTGCGAAGACGGTACCCAAAATAAGAAACCCGGTGGCTTGTGCCGACCGGGTGTCAGATAGTGACTATCCGACTCCACCCGTAGACCTCGACGGTATTTATTGGAGTCAATCGCTCGCTGCAGGCATTCCGACTTTCGGCACCATTTCTGGGGGCCGATTCACGGTTGCGGGTCAGTGTCGGATTCTCGCCGACTTTCCCTGCAGTTCGCAAAGGACATCTTTCGATGCCCTTTCAGATTAGCACCCGCGGGTGTTCGGGAAACCAAACTGGAATTTGCCAATTGTTAATCTTTTGTAACCAATGTGCGATTTTCACAAATACCGACAAATTAGACAGATTTTCTAACTAGATTAGGTATCACCCAAGGCGAGGACGCCAGACAGCTTGCACGCACGTGTGATTTTCTGGCCAGCCGCCGAAACCGCAAGGAGAGAACATGACTGCAAAGCGCACCGTGCGTACGGTTGCCGTTATTGCTGCAAGCATCCTGGCAACAACTTCGGTTGTTACCCTGTCGAGCAGCGCTAACGCCTCATCACCGTTCAGCAACGTAATCATCAACGAGACCAGTGGTATGACCTCGTTGAACCCAAACACTCCAGACACCAACCTGGTCACCAACTCGGACATCCAGTACCTAGCTAGCGCAGGCTTCTGGTACTACGACAACAAGCCTGCGTTGATCCGCAACACCAAGTTCGGTAACTACTCAATCACCAAGAACGTCAAGGGCGACTTCGAGGTTACCTACACCGTAAACAAGGGCCAGGTATGGTCTGACGGCGTTGCTATCACCGGTGCAGACCTTCTGCTCAGCCACATCATCTCGAGCAGCGCTTACTCAATCAAGGCAGGTCTTGGCGACCCAGCTAAGACCCCAGCATTCAACTCGGTTGGCTACGGCGGCCCTTACGACTCACACGTGAAGTCGGCCACCCTAAGCGCAGACCAGATGAGCGTAACCATCAAGTACGACGGCTTCCAGCCAGACTGGCAGATCCTCGGCCCAAGCCCAGCTCCAGTGCACGCGCTTGAGCTTCTCGCAGATGGCAAGAAGGCACTCCCAACCCCAGCAGCCGGTGCAGCAGCATCCGCACAGTTCGTCAAGGACTACAACGCTGGTCTAAAGGGTGCAAACGCTCGCCTTGCAAAGATCGGTGCAATCTGGTCGAACAAGTTCAACATCCAGGATGTAAACGCTTCGACCAACCCACTGCTTCTAATCAGCAACGGTGGATTCATCGTCAAGAGTGCTGTCAAGGACCAGAAGGTCACCTTGGTTCGCAACCCTAAGTACACTTCGGGCCCTGCGCTTCCAAAGACCAACTCGCTCCAGCAGGTTATCTTTACCTTCGTCACCGATGGTTCGCCAGCAGCTCAGGCTCTGAGCAACGGTGAAATCGACATCTACGACGGTCAGCCAGACAGCTCGACCTTCGCACAGCTCAAGTCGCTTTCAGGTGTAAAGGTAATCACCGGCAGCACCATGACTTATGAGCACGTCGACCTTCGCGTTGGCAACAGCGCACTTCAGGCAGATCCAAACGCAGCGTCCTACACTGGTCCTTTTGCGGATTCAAACGGTCAGAAGGCCAAGGATCTCCGTACCGCGTTCCTATTGGCTCTTCCTCGCCAGTCAATCGTGAACAAGGAAGTTGCTCAGGCATACGACCCGAAGAACCAGGCAGACGCAGTTGTAATGAACTCGAACTTCCTGCTTCCAGGTCAGATCGGTTACCAGACCGTAGTCAAGGGCAGCGGCGTTAACCAGTTCACTGATGGCACCCAGGCAGATCGCACTGCGGCTGCTCTGAAGCTAGTTCAGAAGTGGTATCCATCGGCAGCCGCTGGTTCGAACACTGTTCCAATCAACATGCTGTTCAAGAACAACGCTCGCCGTATCGGTGAAAACCTTCTAATCGCAACCGAAGAAGCCAAGGCTGGTTTCAAGGTTTCGAACGTAGGTAACGCTGCTTGGTCGACCAAGCTAGATGACCCAAGCTACGACGTTGCAATGTTCGCGTGGAGCCCAACCTCGGTTAGCCAGACCGGTACTAACTCGCAGTACCAGTCGGACGGCGCAAACAACCACTACGGCTGGAAGAACGCAGATCTAGACACCGTTCTCCACGGGCTAGAGAAGCCTCTAACTCAGGCTCAGATCACCGATGCACAGCTCAAGGCAGACAAGATCATCATGTCGCAGGCATGGACCTTGCCTCTGTACCAGTGGCCTTCGGTTGCTGCTTACAACGAGCTCATCAAGGGAATCAAGCCAAGCCCACTATCGCCAAACATCGTTTGGAACTACTGGGAGTGGCACAACTAAGCAGTTTGTAAAAACCGCTTAGTTACAACTCGATAAGTTGGCGGCATCCCATTAGGGGTGCCGCCAACTTGCGAGAAACCTTTCGGCAAAGTTGCCGGGAATGGAATCAAATTGTTCGCTTACATCGGGCGCCGCATCGCGGTAGTTCTGGTCATTCTTTTCGGGTCAAGCTTCTTGGTCTACAACCTTGAGGCAGTAGCTGGAGACCCACTCGCAGATCTGCGAACCAGCACCGCAACAAATAAGGCTTTCCTAATCGCCCAGCTGACCCGTCAGTTGCAGTTAGACGTGCCACCACCGATTCGCTACTTCATCTGGTTGAAGGGCGTATTGGCCTCATTCTTGGGTACCCCAGACTTCGGTAAGACCCGACAGGGCATCCCTGTTCTTACCGAGATTGCGACTGCGGTTCCAATCACCATCCGTTTGGTGTTGGGTGCGACCATCCTCGCAATCTTGCTCGGTATCACCGTCGGTGTTATCACCGCTATTCGTCAATACAGTCGCCTCGACTACGTAATGACCTTCATCTCGTTCCTAATGTTCTCGCTTCCGATCTTCTGGGTTGCTGTTCTTCTGAAGCAGTACCTGGCGATCGACTTCAACAATTTCCTTTCATCCGGTCAGATACCGGTTGGCCAACTGCTGATAACGGCTGCCGTAATAGGAGTCGTGCTCGCTGGCGTGATCTCCGGTTCGCGAAAGCGTGTGCTCACCGTTTGGGGCATTGGATTTGCCGGAACCATCATCCTCTTGGTGCTAGTCAACGCAACTAACTGGATCATCAAGCCAGGCATCGGCATCGTCGGTGTTGGCCTAATCGGTCTGGCAGCGGCAACCGGATTCACCGCGCTAATCGTTGGCTTCGAAAACAAGCGCGTTCTCTACTCAGCCATTAGCGTGGCGGCACTCGGCATCGTCGGTTACTACCCGGTGATGGCCTTCTGGAAGCCGGGCACAATCAACATCGGCTCGGTCCTTCTGGTATTCGTAATCCTCGGATTCCTAGGTGTCGTTGCGGCTTATGCTTTCACCAAGATCGACCGTGGTCCAGCCGTGCGCGTAACAGTCCTCACCTCGGTGTTCGTATCGTTCTTCCTCTTAGTTGACAAGCTCATGCAGGTTTGGAACGACTACCTGAATTCCGATGGAATCAACATGCGTCCGATTCCAACTATCGGTGAGGCGAGCGTTCGTCTATCGAGCGATGACTTCTGGATTAACACCATGGACGGTTTGGTCCACGTGTTCTTGCCGACCATTGCGCTGACTCTAATCTCGTTTGCCGGCTATGTGCGTTACTCGCGCGGAAGCCTGCTCGAGGTTATGAACATGGACTACATCCGCACCGCACGCGCCAAGGGCTTGAGCGAACGCACCGTCATTGTTCGTCACGCGCTTCGCAACGCGATGATTCCTCTAACCACGCTGATGGCATTCGACTTCGCGGGCGTCATCGGTGGTGCAATCATCACCGAGCGCGTGTTCGGCTGGCACGGCATGGGAACCTTGTTCAACCAAGCCATCGGCTCTCAAGACCTCAACCTGCTAATGGGTGTATTCGCAATCACGTCGTTCATGGCGGTGATGGCCAACCTTGCTGCCGACCTGATCTACGGTGCACTGGACCCACGAATTCGAGTTGGTAAGTAATCATGGCTAAGAAAAACAACGTGGTTGAAACCACCGGCGAAAGCAACGAAAACGCCATTGCACTGCGCGAGACCGATGGTCTCAGCCAGGGCCAGATTATTCGCAAGCGCTTCTTCCGCCACAAGCCGGCGGTAGCTTCGCTCATCGGTCTAATCTTCATCACCATCTTTGTGTTCTCGGCCTCGGGCATTCACCTGGGCACCGATAAGGCGCCAATCACCATTCCGGGATGGTGGCAGTACACAATCACCGATATTCCAGACACCAACTTCTGTGCCACCTCGGTTGGCTGCCCGAACTGGCAGCACCCATTCGGTCAGGACCCAATCGGCCGCGACTACTTCGCGCTTGTTATGCGCGGTGCCGAGCAGTCGATCATGGTGATGCTTATCGTCGGTCTAATCGGTGGCTTGTTCGGAACAGTCATCGGAGCAGTTTCGGGTTACTTCCGCGGCTGGGTTGACGCAGTTCTAATGCGCTTCACCGACTTCATCATCACCATCCCATCGATCATCATCGGTGCGGTTATTGGTTTCAAGTTTGGAAACCTCGGTGTGGTTGCGCTTGCCGTTTACCTTGGTCTGTTCTCTTGGACCGGTCTGGCGCGACTTGTGCGAGGCGAGTTCTTGAGTCTGCGCGAGCGCGAGTTTGTTGATGCCGCACGTGTTGCAGGTGCCTCGAACTTCCGCATCATCTTCAAGCACATCCTGCCGAACGCGATGGGTGTCATCATCGTTTCGGTCACCCTGATGCTTGCCGGTGCGATTCTGCTCGAGACCGCGCTTTCGTACCTCGGTTTCGGTGTTCAGGCTCCAGACGTTTCGCTCGGTTCGCTCATCAGCGAATACCAGGACTCGTTCACCGTTAGCCCGTGGCTGTTCTACTGGCCGGGCATCCTCATCATTGCAATCGCTCTGTGCGTGAACTTCATCGGCGACGGTCTCCGCGACGCCTTCGACCCACGCCAGCGCCGACGAATAACCCGCAAGGATCTAGCCAAGAAGGCGGGCGAGTAATCATGACTATTACTAATGAAGTAATCCTCAAGGTAGAGAACTACAACGTTGAGTTCTGGGTGGATGGCGTCTGGTACCCGGCCGCAATCGACATGAACTACGAGGTTCACGCCGGCGAAGTGCTCGCAATCGTTGGTGAGTCTGGCTCGGGAAAGTCTTCATCGTCGATGGGCTTGATGAGTCTGCTTGCAGCAAACGCACGCACCTCGGGTTCGGTCAAGGTGAAGGGCACCGAGATGCTCGGCGCCAACAACAACCTGCTGCGTAAGTTCCGCGGTAAGGAAGTTGCCTACATCTTCCAGGAGCCGATGACCGCCCTCAACCCGGTATACACCGTGGGCTTCCAGATCATCGAGACCCTGCGCACCCACTTCAACATGGGTCCAGCCGATGCGCGTGCGCGTGCCATCGAACTGCTGGCGCTAGTGGAGATTCCAAACCCAGAGTTGTCGGTGGACAAGTACCCGCACCAGCTTTCGGGCGGCCAGCGTCAGCGCGCGATGATTGCGCAGTCGCTTGCCTGTGACCCTGCGCTTCTAATCGCCGATGAGCCAACCACCGCACTCGACGTAACCGTTCAGGCGGAAATCATTGAGCTGATGCGTAACCTCAAGGACAAGCTGAACTCGGCCGTTCTGCTCATCACTCACGACATGGGTGTGGTTGCCGACTTGGCCGACCGCATCCTCGTGATGAAGGATGGTTTGACCGTTGAGCAGGGCACCGCGGACCAGATCTTCCACCGCCCAAGCCATCCGTACACTCAGCAGCTTCTCGCTGCCGTGCCGAAGCTCGGTTCAAACGCTGAGCGCGTGCTTGAGACCGGTACTTCGGCTCAGCCCGTGTTGAAGCTCGAGAACCTCGTGATCGAGTACCCGAAGCGCGGTCGCATTCCAGCGTTCACCGCTGTGAAGGACTTCAACCTAGAGATCTATCCGGGCGAGATTGTTGGCTTGGTTGGCGAATCAGGTTCAGGTAAGACCACCGTTGGCCGAGCTGCAATCGGTCTGATTCCAGCCAAGAGCGGCTCGATCCAGATTGTGGGCAAGGAGATTGCAGGTGCCTCGCCAAAGGAGTTGCGCGGCATCCGTCGCAACACCGGAATCGTGTTCCAGGACCCTGCATCCTCGCTGAACCCACGTTTGCCAATCGGCGAGTCCATCGGTGAGCCGATCTTCTTGGCCGGCATCGCAAAGGGTGCCGAGCTAGACCACATGGTCGAGGAACTGCTGGCTCAGGTTGAGCTTCCACGCAGCTACCGCAACCGCTACCCGCACGAACTTTCGGGCGGTCAGCGTCAGCGCGTTGGTATCGCTCGTGCGCTTGCGCTCACCCCTGATCTCCTCATCGCGGATGAGCCAACCAGTGCGCTCGACGTATCGGTGCAGGCTCGCTT
>Ga0228703_1001346_pt1 | contig 15231 bp, 12 predicted proteins | sample McNCre217_Aug_MG_3_FD_178020 | JGI IMG/M metagenome (GOLD analysis project Ga0228703, IMG submission 178020) | Freshwater microbial communities from McNutts Creek, Athens, Georgia, United States - 29-17_Aug_MG | ecosystem: Environmental > Aquatic > Freshwater > Creek | place: USA: Georgia... | reverse complement strand
TGCGGAAACGGTAGGCGGCCATGCGCCAGGTGCCGTTTCGAGTTGCCTTGACCGGGTCTACGGCCTGGCCAGGCGTGAAGGTTAGGTTGGTCATTGCTTAGTCCACCAGGGTTCGACCGGTTAGACGAAGGAAAACGTCTTCGAGGCTGGCACGACGAACCAGCGAGGTCACCGGGGTGAGTCCCAGGGCGTGAATCTTCTCTAGAGCCTGCTCGCCGTTTTCGGTGTAGACCAAGATGCGGTCCGGCAGCACCTCGAGGCGCTCGGCCAGCGGCTCAAGTAGCGACGCGGTCTGCTCGTTGCGGTCGGTGCCAAAGCGAACCTCCAGCACCTCCTTGGATGCGTAGGTCTTGATCAGGTCGGCAGGGCTACCTTCGGCCATGATTTGGCCCTGGTCCATCACAATCAGGCGGTCGCAGAGCTGCTCGGCCTCATCCATGTAGTGGGTGGTGATGACGATGGTGACGCCGCTCTCCTTGAGGCGGAACAGGCGGTCCCAGAGAATGTGGCGGGCCTGTGGGTCGAGGCCGGTGGTTGGCTCGTCCAAAAGCAAAATCTCTGGCTCGTTAACCAGGCCGCGGGCGATGGCCAGGCGACGCTGCATACCGCCAGACATCTCCTCAACCTTGTTGTCGCGCTTGTCCTCCAGCTGGGCAAATGCCAGCAGGTCTTCGATCTTGGCCTTGAGGAACTTGCGGCTGAGTCCGAAGAAGCGGCCGTAGATGTAGAGGTTCTCCCAAACCTTCAGCTCGTTGTCCAGCAGATCCTTCTGTGGAACAACGCCCAAGTGGGCACGGATCTCTGGGCCCTTGAGGTTTGGGTCCTTACCCAGAATCTCCAAGGTGCCATCGGTGCGCTGCGATACGGCCGAAATCATCTTCATTGTGGTGGACTTGCCGGCGCCGTTAGGGCCCAGCAGACCAAAGGATTCGCCGCGACGAACCTCAAAATCGATGCCCTTTACGGCTTGAAAGTCGCCGAAGACCTTCTTGAGACCCTTGGCCTTAATCATGATTTCTTGAGTCAAGAATCGCTCGCTTCTGCATCTTTGGTTGCTGAACCACCACACATTTTGGGGCAGCATTTCAGACTACAACAACCACTGATATCCTAAGTTCATGACTGCCAGCCTGCCCGCCAAAAAGGTGCGCACCGGCAATACTCGAGTAACAGGCAAAGAGCAGTACTACACTCCCCCGAAGTTGGCGCTGGAACTCACCCAACTATTGGTTGAGGTTGTGGACACCGATGGCGATGTGGCGTTTGCCTCGCGCACGATCTTGGAGCCGGCCGGTGGCACCGGGGCTTTCATCGGGGCGGCCAAACAACTGGGCGCAACCAATTTCTTGTCATTCGATATCGAGCCAAAGCATCCGCAGGTAACCAAGGCCAACTTCCTAGAACAAAAACTTGGCCCGGTCTTTGGCGCAGTCACCCTGGGCAACCCGCCCTTTGGTCGCAACAACGCCCTCAGCATTCCGTTCTTCAACCACGCCGCAGCCCACAGCGACTACATCGCGTTCATCGTTCCGCGATCGTGGCGCAAGTGGTCGGTTATCAACCGCCTGGACCGACAGTTTCATTTGGTTGAGGACCACGACCTGGTGATTGACTACGTGGACGATCAGGGTCAGCACATTTCGGCCAGAAAGCGCCTCAACACCTGCTTCCAAATTTGGCAGCGTCGCGAGGAAAAGCGCCCACTGATTTCGGTGGCCGATCAGGGCCTGGTGGCAAAGACCACCCCCCAACTTGCCGATGCGGCACTAACAGTATTTGGCTACAACTGCGGTCAGGTAACCACCGATTTTCCGCGCCAACCCAACACCACCAAGATGTTCTTGAAGCTTCAGCACCCGGGGGCGTTGGCTGCCCTGCAATCGGTGGACTTCAGCCGGTTCTTCAAGAACACCGCGTATACCGAGGCGCTGAGTCTTCAGGAGATTAACTACCTTTTGAACGAGGCTATTTTGGGGAATCCAAACCTGATCGAAGAGGTTTAATCAGCCATGAGCATGATGGGCGGCCGAGGCCGCAACCGAATGGGCGCAAAAGCCGATAAGAACGAGCCGAAGGCAACCTTTAGGCAGCTCTGGCCGTACCTGATGCAGCACAAGCGCTCGCTCTGGGCAGCTACCGGCCTCTCACTTTTGGGTGCGGTCCTTTCGCTGGCTCAGCCACTGCTGACCGGTCAGGTTATCAATGCCGTGCAGCACAAGGGTAACGTTTGGGGTCCGGTGTCTTTGCTGATCGCGCTCGTCTTAGTCAGCGGTTTCTCGGGTGGCTGGATGTACTACATCCTCACCCGCACCGGCGAGGGCGTAGTGCTCTCGGCTCGCAAGTCACTGGCCTCTCGCCTGCTTCGCCTGCCAATCCACGAGTATGACCAGCGCCGCACCGGCGACCTGGTTTCGCGCGTTTCCAGCGACACCACTCTGCTTCGTACCGTGCTAACTCAGGGCTTAGTTGATGCAGTGGGCGGCGTGCTGATCTTCGTGGGCTCTGCAGTTGCCATGCTCATCATCGACCCGATTCTGCTGGGCTGCACCATCGCCGTTCTGGTGGTTGCAATGGCCGCAGTGGTTCTGGTTGCCACCCGCATTCGTCGCTCCACAACCAAGGCTCAGGAGCGCGTTGGCGCCATGTCTGCCGCCGTAGAGCGAGCCCTAAGCGCCGTGCGCACCATCCGTGCCGCCCGTGCCGAGGCCCGCGAATCGGATGAGATTGCCCGCGACGCAGACTCGGCCTATCAGCAGGGTGTTCAGATTGCCAAGATCTCCAGCTGGATTAGCCCGATTGCCGGAATTGCCATGAACGGTGCCTTCATCGTGGTTCTAGGCGTGGGCGGTTACCGCGTGGCCTCCGGCGCAACTTCGGTTGCCAACCTGGTCACCTTCGTGCTGCTTTTGTTCCTACTGATTCGCCCGATTGCCACCGGCTTTGGCGCCTACTCGTCGGTACAGACCGGCCTGGGCGCCCTTGCCCGCATCCAGCAGATTCTTGATATTCCCACCGAGGAAGAGCAGGCCAATGCCGGCGCCGGCCTTCCAGCCCAGCCGGTAAACGATATCGCGATCGAGTTTGAGGGCGTTGAGTTTGCCTATCCTGCTCCAGCCGAAACAGGCGCCGAATCGGTTTCCGGCACCGCCGAGGCCACCGCGAGCGCCGAGTCAAAGCCGGTGCTCAATGGTGTCTCGTTTGCCATCAAGCGTGGCAGTCGCGTTGCCCTGGTTGGCCCATCAGGCGCTGGCAAGAGCACCACCCTCAGCCTCATCGAGCGCTTCTACGAACCAACCGCCGGTCGCATTCTGCTGGACGGGCAGCCAATCGCAAACCTGGATCGTGCTGCACTTCGCGGCCAACTTGGTTACGTTGAGCAAGACGCCCCGGTTCTGGCCGGCAGCCTGCGCAACAACCTGCTGATCGGCAGCCCTACTGCCACCGATGAGCAGCTGCGCGAGGTCTTGGCCCAGGTGAACCTCACCGATGTGCTGGAGCGCGACCCAGCCGGCCTGGACGCCCAGGTGGGCGAGCAAGGCATCATGCTGTCAGGCGGCGAGCGTCAGCGCTTGGCCATTGCCCGCACCCTACTTTCGGCGCCACCGATTCTGCTCTTGGATGAGAGCACCTCATCGCTGGATGGACTAAACGAACAGCGCATGCGCGAGGCCATCGATGCCGTGGCAAAGGGCCGCACCCTCATTGTGATTGCCCACCGACTTTCTACAGTGGTGGACAGCGATCAGATCATCGTGATGGAAAACGGTCGCGTGGTTGGCGTTGGCACCCACAGCGAACTGGTGCAGAGCACCCCGCTCTACAAGGAACTGGCAAAGCACCAGCTGCTGGTTTAGTCGAGAATCTTCACCGGCCTGGTGGCGTAGCGCATGTACTTCTGGAACAACGCCTGAGTGTTTGCATCCAACCAATACTTGGTCTTGGTCTGCGACGAGTAGAGCCAGTGGCAGCCGTACTCTTCATGCACCACTGTGTCTAGGTGACCGGCGGTATCCAGGAAAATGACGGCGGTACTTGGGCCAAGGTCGAGGGTGCAGGCATAGTTCTGCACTGCCGGTACCTTGCGCGAGGCGTTTACCCCCTGGGCCATGGCCATGTAGTTCTTTACCTTGGCCGAACCCATGAGCTTGCCCGCGCTGGTGACATTGTCATAAACACAGAACACCGCGGCCGAAACCACGTGCGGTGCCGGGTAACCCACATCCTTAGACACCTTCAGCGGAGTCTTAGGCTCGGTCTTTGGGCAAACCACCTTGGTGGCAGCCTGGGCCGGCACTGCCAGAGTGGTAACGCCACCGATAGCCGAAAGGCCAGCTACTAACGTGATAGCAATCAAACGCTTCATAACTGGCCCCTCAAATCTGCAGTTTTATCTTGGCTAGCGACTAGCCGAATCCACCACGTTCTTAACCAGCATCGCACGGGTCATAGGGCCAACGCCACCAGGGTTTGGCGAAAGCCATCCAGCGATGTCTTCAACGCCAGGCGCAACATCGCCAACCAGCTTGGCCTTGCCGTCTTCGCCAAGCACGCGAGTGATACCAACGTCTAGCACGGCAGCGCCAGGCTTGATCCACTCAGGCTGAACAAAGTGAGCAACACCCAGGGCAGCAACCACGATATCGGCGCGCTTTACGGCGTGCTCTAGATCGCGGCTGGCGGAGTGCAACAGGGTCACGGTGCTGTCGATGCCCTTGCGGGTCATCAGAAGACCCAGCGGACGACCAACGGTCACACCGCGGCCAATCACGGCCACCTCGGCGCCCTTGGTTGATACGCCGTAGCGAGTAAGCAGTTCAACGATGCCGGCCGGGGTGCAAGGAAGCGGACTGGTTAGCTCGCCCGAGACGCCCAGAACCAAGCGACCCAGGTTGGTTGGGTGCAGGCCGTCGGCGTCTTTGGCAGGGTCAATCAGCTCAAGCATCTCGTTGGTGTCGATGCCGAAAGGCAGCGGCAACTGCACGATGTAGCCGGTGCATTCGCGCGACTCGTTTAGGTCGCGAATGGCGGCACGCACATCAGCCGCAGAGGCGGTGTTTGGCAGGTCGATGCGGATGCTCTCCACGCCAACCTCGGCGCAGTCGCGGTGCTTGCCCGAAACGTAGGAGTGCGACCCAGGGTCGTCGCCAACCAGCAGCGTGCCCAGACCAGGGTTGATGCCAGCCTGCTTCAGCGCAATAACGCGCTCGGCAAGCTCGGCCTTGATGGCCTTGGCGGTTGCTAGGCCATCAAGCCGAATTGCGGTCATCTAACTACCAGTTCTCGAGGCCAGCGTAAAGCGGGAACTGCTCGGTGAGCTTGCGCACACGAGCGGCCAGAGCTGCGATGTCTGGGTTTGGCTTGAGCACCGAAGCGATTACGTCGGCAACTTCGGTGAACTCGGTTGCGCCGAAGCCACGGGTGGCCAGCGCAGGAGTACCGATGCGAACACCCGAGGTAACCATAGGTGGACGTGGGTCGTTTGGAACCGAGTTGCGGTTTACTGTGATGCCAACCTGGTGCAACAGGTTCTCGGCCTGCATGCCATCGATTGGTGCGTTGCGCAGGTCAACCAAAACCAGGTGCACATCGGTGCCACCGGTTAGAACCGAGACACCGTTTGCGGTTACGTCGGCTGCGATTAGGCGGTCGGCGATGATGCGAGCACCCTCGATGGTGCGGGTCTGACGGTCCTTGAACTCATCGGTGGCTGCGGCCTTGAATGCAACGGCCTTGGCTGCAACAACGTGCATCAGTGGGCCACCCTGCTGACCAGGGAATACTGCCGAGTCGATCTTCTTAGCGAACTCTTCCTTGGCAAGGATGAGACCCGAGCGAGGACCGGCAAGGGTCTTGTGCACGGTGGTGGAAACAACATCGGCGAAAGGAATTGGGCTTGGGTGCAGACCTGCTGCAACCAGACCGGCAAAGTGAGCCATGTCTACCCAGAGCTTTGCGCCAACCTCATCGGCGATGGCACGGAAGGCGGCGAAGTCTAGGTGACGGCTGTAGGCCGACCAGCCGGCGATGATTACCGCAGGCTTGGTCTCTAGGGCACGCTTGCGAACGATATCCATGTCTACAAGGTGGGTGTCTGGGTTTAGCTCGTAGGCGTTGGCCTGGTACATCTTGCCAGAGAAGTTGAGGCGCATACCGTGGGTGAGGTGACCGCCGTGGGCCAGCTCTAGGCCAAGGATGCTGTCGCCAGGGTTGGCAAGAGCCATGAGCACAGCGGCGTTGGCCGATGCGCCCGAGTGTGGCTGAACGTTTGCGTGCTCTGCACCGAACAGCGCCTTGGCGCGGGTGCGGGCTAGCTCTTCGGCTACGTCAACAGCCTCGCAGCCACCGTAGTAGCGCTTGCCAGGGTAACCCTCGGCGTACTTGTTGGTGAGAACCGAACCCTGAGCCTGAAGCACACCGCGCGAAACGAAGTTCTCGGATGCGATCATTTCAAGGTAGTTGCGCTGACGGTTTAGCTCGGCGTCTAGAACGGCAGCGATCTCTGGGTCAACCTCGCTCAGAGGCGAGTTGAAGGTGCTTGGCAGGTTGCTCATTTGGCTCCTAATGGTGTGGGCGCGTTGTCGGCCATCGGTGTCTGGAACAGTTGGCTTGGCCCAGGCGCACGACCAAAAATGATGCCATCGCTCCCCGATGGAAACCCATCTCTAGCGCCAGTTGCGACGCTCTAATTGTAAGGGTTTCGCGGTGTCCGGCGGGTAAACTTGGGGCTTATGAGCACAGCCGCCACCAACACCGACGCGCCCGCCACAACTCACTGGGTTTTGACCCTGGTTTGCAAGGACATGCCGGGCATCGTCCACGCCATCACCGGCGCCATCGTGGCAGCAAACGGCAACATCACCGAGAGCCAGCAGTTTGCCTCGGAGGACACCGGACGCTTCTTCATGCGCCTGCAGATTGAGAGCGCGGCACCACGCGAGCACCTAGAACGCCAGCTAGCCCCGGTTGCCGAGCGCTACGAAATGGAATGGCAGCTAGACGCCGTTGGCCGCAAGATGCGCACCCTGCTCTTGGTTTCCAAGAGCGCCCACTGCCTAAACGACCTGCTGTTCCGTCAGCGAAGCGGCCAGTTGCCAATCGAAGTTCCTGCCGTCTTTGGTAACCACCCAGACCTGGCACCGATGGCCGAGTTCTACGGCATTCCTTTTGAGACCCACCAGATCAAGACCGAGGCTGACAAGGCCGCGTTCGAGCACATGCTGCGCGACTACATCAAAACCGCCGGCATCGAGCTGATCGTTTTGGCACGCTACATGCAGATTCTTTCGCCTGAGTTCTGCGCCGAGTTTGCCGGCAAGATCATCAACATCCACCACTCGTTCCTCCCGGGCTTCAAGGGCGCCAACCCATACGGCCAGGCCCACGCTCGTGGCGTGAAGCAGATTGGCGCCACCGCGCACTTTGTCACCGAGGATTTGGACGAGGGTCCAATCATCGAGCAGAACGTGCTTCGCGTGACCCACAACTCCTCGAAGCAGGAGCTGGTGTCGATTGGCCAGGACGTGGAGAGCAAGACCCTAACCCAGGCCGTGCGCTGGTTTGCCGAGCGCCGCGTGCTGCTAGACGGTCACCGCACCATCATCTTTAGCTAGACCTATCTAGATGGGGCGTTGGGCCTAAACCAAGCCGCCAAACCACTCGCCTGACGGGTAAAAACTGTACCTGTCTGGAGCACCTAGCCAGGGCACCGCCAAACCTAAACTCAAAGAGTGAAGAAAAGCGTGCTCAACCTGTTTGCCGTGGCCTCTGGCGTTGCCGTTGGAAACCTCTATCTGATTCAGCCACTGCTGGGCGAACTAACCAAAGACCTGCACACCACCACCGCCCAAAACGGCTGGCTGGTCACCGCGGTTCAGCTTGGTTACGCCACCGGAATCATGTTGGTGCTGCCACTTGGCGATCTGGTCGATCGTCGCAAGATGGCACCGATCATGCTGGCCCTGGCCGGCCTAAGTCTGGTGGCAGCCGGCCTGGCCAGCAGCTATCTGTGGCTGCTGCTTGCCCTTGGCGTACTAGGCATCAGCACCATTTCTGGACAGCTGCTGGTTCCGCTAACCAACGAACTCTCCGACGAAACCTCCCGCGGGCGCAATTCGGCCAAAGTGGTCTCGGGCATGATTCTGGGCATCCTGCTGGCCCGCACCGCCAGCGGCGCCCTGACCGACCTCATCGGTTGGCACCTATCGCTGGTCATCTTCGGTGCCATCAACATTGTGTTGATGGTGTTGATTCGAAGTGCGATTCCTACGCTGCCGGCCCGCCCAAAACAGAACTACTTTGCGCTGCTCTCGGGCGCGCCAAAGCTGCTGTTCCGCAACCCACGCGCCTACGGCTTAATGCTGGTTAGTGCGGTTTCGCTATTTATCTTCAGCGTTGTCTGGACTGGCATCACGTTCTTGTTCACCTCCGCTCCGTACCACTGGAGCTCGGCTCAGATTGGGCTCTGGGGTCTGGTTGGCGCGGCCGGTGCGCTTGGTGCCCGCGTGGTTGGACCCTTGCTGGACAAAGGTTACGCCCGCGCCGTCACCATCGGTGCCTGGCTAATTGCCGCGGTTTCGCTGGCCATCGGCTCATTTGCCAGCTCGGGTATCGCCTTCGTGGTCATCATGCTCATCGCCATGGACTTTGGTTCGCAGGGCATCAACGTCAACAATCAGACTCGCCTGCTAACCACCTTTGCCGAGGCCCGAAGCCGCATCAACGCCACCTACGTGACCACCAACTTCATCGCGGCAGCTATCGGTTCGGCTGTCACCTCTACCCTCTGGCCAACGCTGGGTTGGCAGGGACTGATGTGGCTTTGCGCCGGCCTGGCACTGGTTGCTCTGGGCAGTTGGTTCGCAGTTGGATACAGTTCCAGCCTGCGCTCCGATGGCAAGTAATCCTGCCTAACTAGCTCTTTTCAAACAGGCGCTTGCCCACGGCGGTCTTTGCCATCGATGGGAAAACCAGGCCGTGCATTGGCCAAACCAGCCACCAGTAAACGTGGCCAAGCAGACCACGCGGAGCGTAGATTGCAACCTGGGTCAAAATGGTGCCGCCGGTTTCCAGGTCTGGTTCAACCGCAAACTCCAGCCAGGCCAAACCTGGCATCTTCATCTCGGCGCGCAGGCGAAGCAGCTTGGGCCTGATCAGTTCCTCAACTCGCCAAAAATCAACGGCATCGCCAATCTGCAACAGGGCTGGGTCTCGTCGTCCGCGACGAAGGCCCACACCACCCACTAGGCGGTCTGCTAAGCCCCGAAGTTCCCAGGCCCAGGATGCGGTGGAGTAGCCGTTGTCGCCACCGATGGCTTCCACTCGGGCCCACACGGTTTCAACTGGATCTTGCCCGCGAACTACGCGCACATCTTTGTAGAGCGAACCACCCGCCCAGTCTGGGTCGGTTGGCAGCGGCTCCGATGGCGTACCGGGCACCGAGGCATCGGACCAGCGGGTTTCCACCCTGGCATCCTTGATCTTCACCAGGGCCAGCTTTACCGCGCGGTCCATCGGGGTGAGGCCGCCTTCTGGGTCTGGAATCAGCTCACGAATCTGCGATGGCTGGGCCACCACCTCGTTCTTGAGGCTTTCCACTAGGCGGCTTGCCAGCGTGTAGGGAACCGGGGTGACCAGCCCTACCCAGCCGGCCGAAAGCTTTGGGCTTAGCACCGGAACCGGGAGGATCAGGCGCCGGCGCAAACCGGCGGCCTTGGCGTAGCTCTGCATCATGTCGGCGTAGGTAAACACTTCTGGGCCACCGATATCGAAGACACCGGAAGTCGCTTCGGGGATGGCTGCGGCACCAACCAGGTAGCGAAGCACATCGCGCACGGCGATTGGCTGGATTCGATTCTTGACCCACTTTGGCGTGGTCATCACCGGAAGTCGCTCGGTTAGATAGCGCAGCATCTCAAATGATGCCGAGCCCGAACCGATCACAACACCGGCTCGGAGTTCGATGGTGGGAACACCGGATTCAGCAAGCAACACTCCGGTATCGGCGCGGGCCTGCAGGTGCGGTGAGGCTTCCTGTCCCGGGCTGATGATTCCACCCAGGTAAACCATTCGGCGAACTCCGGCGGCCTTAGCAGCCTGGCCAAACTGCGTGGCCATAGTGCGTTCCAGCGATTCGAAATCGCCCTTCACCATCAGTGCATGCAGAAGGTAGTAGGCAACGTCAACGCCGGCCAGGGCCGCCGCGAGCGCCTTGGGATCTTGGGCGTCGCCGCCCACCATCTCAACCTGATCAATCCAGGGATGGCTTTTTAGCCGCTCGGGGTTTCGAGCCAAAACTCTAACCCGATAGCCGTGCTTGAGAAGCTCAACAATTAGTCGGCCGCCGATATAGCCGGTGGCTCCGGTAACCAGGCAGAGCGCGGGCGCGCCATCGTTGCTCCGCAAAAGCGGAAGACCTGCGGCAAGCGACTCTGTCATGGTGGTTCAAACCCTATCGGGAAAGGACCATTTTCCGAAGACTAGATGCTCAGGCCGTGACCAAACTTGAAGATCGGGTTCTCGGTGTCAAACGGCATGTCCGAGCGGCTGGCAACTACCGCGGCCATCGAACGAGGCAGCTCGAACGGCAGCTTGGCCTCCGACTTGACTCGGCCAAACAGCACATCCAACAGCGCCTCTGGGCGGGCACCGAAGTTGGCAACGATGGCTGGAATGGCATCAATCAGCGGGGTCAAAATGGCCGGACGGTCCATGTAGACATCCAGGATGGTTGGCACCTTGGCGGCCACCGATAGCAGGTGCTCGCGCGCCTCATCCGTGAAGTCCAGCGAGCCGGCGTGGAAGAACGACTCGAAGGCCTTTGGTCGTGGTTCAAACGGGGCCTTGACGCGCAGGATTGCGAAGTCAGCCTCTTCCGGAGTGGCAACGACCACACCGTACTTGGCGGCAGCCTCGGCGTCTATTCCCTCAACGTACAGCTTTGGAGCGCCAGCAAGAGGCAGCACGGCAACACCGGCAATCTGGTTGTTCTGAAGCACAACAATCGAACGCTGCTGAGCCCGGAATCCGGCCTCGCGGAAGTCGGCGCGGCCGACAATCTTGGCGGCTTCGGCTGGGTCGACCATGGCGTTGTCAAACAAGCCAAGGTGAATCTTCTGCTTGATCAGGCGACGCACCGAAACATCGATGCGATCCTCACTGATTAGGCCGTCACGCACTGCCTCCACCAATAGATCGGTGCAGAATTCACCACCAAACTGGTCAACGCCAGCCTCGATGGCACGCACTAGGCGCTCCTTCGGCGAGAGGTGCTCCAGACCCCAGGCGCGGGCCTCCCACATGTCGCCCATGATTGGGTGCTCGTTGATGATGCCCCAGTCGGTGCAGACCACGCCATCGAAGCCAAGCTTGTTGCGCAGCAGATCGGTGATGATCTGCTTGTTGAAACCGAACGCAACTTCTTCGATCTTTTCGCCATTTACATTGAGGGCGATTGGCTGGCCGTAGTAAGGCATCATCTGTGCGGTGCCGGCTGCGATTGCGGCCTTGAATGGCTCCAGGTGGTAGTCAAAGTTGTTGCCCGGGTACACCTGCTCCTTGCCGTATGGGAAGTGTGGGTCTTCGCCGTCCTTCTGTGGACCGCCACCTGGGAAGTGCTTGGTCATGGTGCTCACCGAGGTTGCGCTGAGTTCTTCTCCCTGGAAGCCCCTGATGTACGGGCCAACCAGCTTGGAGGTCAGCTCGGCGCTCTCACCAAAGGTGGCTCCGCCGCGGGCCCAGCGGGGCTCGGTGGCTAGGTCAATCTGCGGGTGCAGCGCGGCGCGAAGACCCACCGAGATGTACTCCTGGCGGGCGATGTCTGCAAACTCGCGCACGGTTTCTGGGTCACCGATTGCGGCCAGACCCATGGTCTCCGGCCACTCCGAGAAGATGCCGGCACGCATGGCGGCACCAGGGTTGTCGGCGAAGGCGTGGCGCGGGTCGGTGCTGATGGTGATTGGCACCTTGAAGCCAGCATCGCAGGCAATCTCCTGCAGTTGGTTGTGCCACTCGGCGAAGGCCTCGGCGGTTGGCGCGGTGGCCACGGCGTTGAAGTGGCTGATGCGAAGTTCGCGAATCATGCGCTCTGTGATCTCGCCGGTCATCGGGCTGGCTACGGTTGGGTCGCCAACGAATGCCATGGCGTGGAACATCTGACCGGCCTTGTCCTCCAGGGACATCGAGGCGAGGATTTCCTCTACCTTGGCGGCGAGTTCTGCGTTGGTTAGCTTGGCCATTAGGCGCCCTTCACTAGTTCTGCGATCACAATCTTTTTCATGCCCAGCATTGCCTGCATTGCAAACTGCGCCGCCACCGGGTCTGGGTTGCTGAGGCACTCCATCAGCTGCTTTGGAACAATCTGCCAGCTGAGACCAAACGCGTCGTAGAGCCAGCCACACTGGCTCTCGCGGCCGCCATCGGCAAGCAGCGCGTTCCAGTAGTAGTCAACCTCTTCCTGGCCATCCACGCTAAGCATTAGCGAGGAAGAGTAGTTCAGTTCCTCGCCACCAGGGAAGCCCATGCCGCGAAGTTGGTAGTCAAAAATGCTGAACTCGGCGTCCATGATGGAGTTGTCGCCCAGCGGCAGGTTTGGGTTGGCAAGCTTGAAGTTCTCGCCAAAGATTTCCGAGTAGCGAGCGAGGGCCGAGCCCAAGTTCTGCGGGTACCAGAAGCATGTTTTCACCGATGGAGTTGAGGTCATGAGCCGATTCTAAACCAATCGGTTATGCGGTTTTATAAAACTCGTACCTAGTATGAACTCATGGTTCGTATCGCATCGCGCTATCTGACTTCACTCCTCGCCACACTGCTGGTTGGTTGGCTGGTTTTGGCCGGCTCCAACGCAGGTGCCAAAGCCGATTCGGTGGCTACCCAGCCGGCACCAAACAAGACCATCAGCACCAGTTCGGTGGGCATCCAGATGTTCATGTGGCCGTGGGTTTCGCTCACCGATGAGTGCACCTCAACGCTTGGCCCAGAGGGTGTGGACTGGATTCTGGTTTCGCCGCCTCAGGAAGACATCAAGGGCAGCCAGTGGTGGACTCACTACCAGCCGGTTTCGTACCAATTGAATAGCCAGCTTGGCACCGCCGATCAGTTTGCAGCCATGGTTAGCGCCTGCAACAAGGCGGGCGTGCAGGTGATTGTGGATGCCGTCATCAACCACATGACCAATAGCACCGGAGTCGGATACGCGGGCACAACCTTTACCAAGTACAACTACCCCGGGCTCTACAGCGCCACCGACTTCCACTCGGGGCTGCAAGCAACCGACCCAAACTACTGCGGCAGCGAGATCTCCAATTACAACGACGCCTTCCAGGTAGTGCACTGCGAGCTGGGAGGTCTATCCGATCTGGCCACCGAGAAGCTTTCGGTGCGTGCCACCATCGCCGGGTATCTAAACCACTTGATTGACCTGGGCGTTGCTGGATTCCGAATCGATGCAGCCAAACACATCGGCATTACCGACCTAACGGCTATCCGCGATCTGCTTCACAACGTCAACGGCAATCCCCCATACCTCCTCAGCGAGTCCATCGGTTCGGCGGATGACAACACCCCGTACACCGCCCTTGGCGATGTGTTCGCCTGGAACTATCAGACCAACATCACCCAGGTATTCAGTGGCCTGCGAACCATGGCGGCGCTGCCCAGCGGCGACAAGCAGGTTGGCCCCGCCAACAACACTGTGGTTATGGTCAGCAACCACGACACCGAACACCACGGCCCATCCGCAGTCACATACCGCGACCCAAAGACCTACCTGGCTGCCAACGCGTACCTGCTTGCCACTCCGGTTGGCAAGCCGATGCTCTACACCGGGTATGCCTTTAGTGCCTTTGACACCGATGCCGGACCCGCCACTTCAGCCGGAGATACCGTTGCGCCAGCGGTTTGCCCGAGCGCGGCCTTGGGCAACAAGCCTCAGGCCAAGTACCCCACCGGCAGTTTTGTTTGCATGCAACGCTGGAGCGCAATCAAGGGAATGATCTCTTGGCGCCAACAGGTTGCAGACGCCCCGGTTAGCAACTCGGTAAATGCAGGCAGCCTGGTTGCCTTCAAGCGCGGCACTGGATTCTTTGCCCTAAACGGCAGCCAGCCAAACAGCGGGGATGGCATCAAGAAAACCGTAAAAACCGGACTCCCCAAGGGCAATTACTGCGATGTGATCACCGGCGGAGCAGTTGCCGTTACCGGAGGCAAGTGCTTGGGTACCAAGATTGTGGTGGCCGCGAACGGCACCACCAAGCTGAACCTACCGGCCATGACGGTCATCGCAATCGACACGCAAAACAAACTCAACTAGGCAAAGAAAAGGGTCCGGGCAACTGCTCGGACCCTTTTCTTTAAGTGCTTAGTGGAAGAAGTGACGCTCTCCAGTGAAGTACATGGTGACGCCAGCGGCCTCGGCAGCGGCAATCACCTCTTCGTCGCGAACCGAACCGCCAGGCTGAACCACGGCGCGCACTCCACCATCGATGAGGATCTGGAGACCATCGGCGAATGGGAAGAAGGCGTCCGATGCGGCAACGGCGTCACGCGAACGCGAGACCGAGCGCTCTACGGCAAGCTTGCAGGAGTCAACGCGGTTGACCTGGCCCATGCCAACGCCAACCGAGCCGCCATCCTTGGCAATCAGAATGCCGTTGGACTTAACCGAACGGCAAGCACGCCAGGCAAACTTCAGTTCCTCGAAGGTGGCTGCGTCGGCCTTAGGGCCAGCTACTAGCTTCCAGTCGTTGGTGTTGAACTTGTCGAAGGTGTCTGGCTGCTGAACCAGCAGACCGCCCGAAATCTGACGAACCTCAAGGGCCTCTCGACTGTAGTTCTTAGGCAGCTCAAGCACGCGCAGGTTCTTCTTGGCAAGCAGCACCGAAAGCGCGGCAGGCTCAAAGCCAGGCGCCACGATTACCTCGGTGAATACCTCGGAGACCGCGTTTGCCATGGCCAGGGTCACGGTGCGGTTGGCAGCGATAACGCCACCGAAGGCGCTCATCGGGTCGCAGAGGTGAGCCTTGGTGTAGGCGCTGAGGATTGGGTCTTCGGCGCCGGCCGAAGCAACCGCAATGCCACAAGGGTTGGCGTGCTTGATGATGGCAACAGCCGGCTCGGCAAAGTCGAAGGCGGCGCGCAGTGCGGCATCGGCGTCAACGTAGTTGTTGTAAGACATCTCCTTGCCGTTGAGCAGACGGGCCTGGGCGATGCCCTGAACCGCGTTGTCACCGGTGGTCT